>Ga0325405_1003095_pt1 | contig 17143 bp, 8 predicted proteins | sample PopdelMetagenome_21_FD_205663 | JGI IMG/M metagenome (GOLD analysis project Ga0325405, IMG submission 205663) | Populus deltoides microbial communities from Bellville, Georgia, United States - Xylem-Control-R2 | ecosystem: Host-associated > Plants > Phyllosphere > Stem > Wood/Secondary xylem...
ATAAAACACCTGAATAAATAAGAAACTTCTTTTCATGTATTTTTTTTATACTTGGCCATATAAAGAATGCATGTTTAAATAACTTGAGAAAAAACCTTTACAAACTATATTATTTCTCTAAACCCTTGCCTAATGTAAGCTAAATTGCGGCAAAATAAGTTCATCGATATATTCTAAAGAGTTAAAAAAATTACTGTAAATGTCACTATAACTATTAACTCATCAACAGAATTACCGATAATATTATGTCGATGATATGTAATTTTACTGGTGGAATTATATACGGTTCTTCTGTTGATGATGTGCTAAATTGTATCGAAGAAATTACTGACAGAATAAAGCGGGTAATATTTTTTTTAACATCATATTCCTTCTATAAAGTCATTGGTAAATTTATGAATAACGGACTCATCGATAAACAAAAAATTATCGATAAATTTTTTTTTAATAATTATTTTTTATTTATGATCCTATCGGTAAATTAATTATAAATAGAATATTAATGTAAATATTAATATAAATTTTTATTGATAAAACTGTTAAATCTAACGGTGACAGAGGAGATTAGAGACGTGATTTTCATTAGCTGGGAAATCAATTAAGAGCTGAGATTGGGGCGATCGAAACATAGGCTAAAGTCCAGCCTTTCATGCACGTTTTAATTAGAAACCCATATTGCTGCAAATGTTAATGTTAGTCTTAAAAGACAAAACAAGCTACTGCCTGGTGTGCAAATAGCAGAAAGTATTCAAAAACTTGCTTATGATTCTCCTAAAGAAAAGCCATTAACTAAAACAACTCCCTAATGACTAGGAGCACAACATGAAAACCCCAAAAGAAGAACACAGATGGTTGTTTCTTAGCAAAAAGCTAAGCAACAGATTCTCTGCTGGATAATAGCCGACCTGTTGATTCTTTGCAGTAGACTGAAGCAACCTCTTTTATTCTTAACACTGTATATGTGTTTGTTTTTATCGGCAATGCAAGAGGAAACAATCTGGATATTTGTAAAACAAATAAAATATTAGATTGTAATTAAAAAGAAAATTAAAACATCAAGGACCAAATTTAATATAAAAAAACACACCTCATTTTCATTTTGACATGGAAAACTTCACTTTGGCCCATAAAACTTTAGTTTATGTATCATTTGATCCCTATTATTATTATTATAAAAATCTATATTTCAATTTCAAATTTCATTTATTTTATGTTTTAGACCCTAAAATGTTAAGAAATAAGAGAAAAAGTCACAAGAAAACATTGAGCAGAAAGAAATATAGATTTATAAAATTGTTTGGTTTTACTTTCTTTTTTTAAATAGTAGCTAATCTTCTTAATTGTTTTCTTTTATTTTTATAATACTTCCAAAATATTATTATAACTCTTTTGTCTTATGTTTTATATAAATAAAATGCATTTTCATGATACATTTATATATAAAAAAATTATTTATTCTTAGTAACCAAAACTAACCTCTAAAATAAAATAAAGAAAAAATGTATGAAATAAAAAAAAACAGTGGAATAAAATATTTACATGTGTATTTATCTTTTATTTTTAATAAGAAGATTATTTTTTGCTTTAATATTCAAGTAGCGTTAGTAATTTTTTTATTTATCAATTCATATATATTTTTAATTTATTTTATTATGTATAAATTAACATCCTTTTGTTTTTCAATTAAAAAATTCATTATATCCTAAACATATTTATAGCACAAACATATATTTTATAAAAGGATGGATATGGTGTGTATATATATATATATATAATACGAAAATGAACTTCCCGCACTAGTATTCAAACAATGTTAACAACTTTTTTTTTTAATTGATCAATTTATGTAAAAAAATTATCTCAACTCAATAATTTAAATTATTAGATGAGGTTTCAGAATATGATTTATATTATTATTTAATATATCCCCTCAAGTAAAAATCATTTAAGTTTGGAACTTGCACAAACTCATATTACTTTATACTTAATTTTTATCAAATAAATGAAGACATTGAGATTTGAATTCGTGACCGCTTGGTCATCAAGACTTTGATGTCATGTCAAAAAATCATCTAAACTCAATAACTTAAGTTGTTAGGTGAGGTCTCAGGATATAATTTATATTATTTTTTATCAGTTTATATATTTTAATTTATTTTATTAGATATAAAGCATTATCTTTCTATTTCTTGTTTAAAAAAAATTATAATATCCAAAAATATATTCATAATGCATATTTTTTTTAAAATATTAAAATTAATTTAAAATCTTACAAGATTATAGCTTCTTATAAGAGCAGTATAAACTATAAAATAATACAGCAAACACTCGACTAGAAACACGGTGTAGTTGGGGATTCATTTAAGTGTTTAACACGTGAAATTTAGATGAAAAGTAATTAGATATACACCAATGGAGGGATTTGATTGAAATTGTTTGAACTTCTTGGAATCTAATTAGAAAATAAAAATCATTTTAGTACTAAACTGAAAATGTTTGTATAATCGAGTGACTAACTTGCCAAAGAAAACGCCTTATCTACTATACCCTGGAAGTTGAAGCCCTCGAGCAAGGACAGAGTCTCACAAGCGAACCCAAAGAACAGAGCAATGCTGAGCCTTCCCACACTTACTTTCCCCCCAAAGCCCTTATCTATAATCCCAAAATCAAGCTTCTCCGGTATCCAAATCCGCCAAAAATGTCCCGTTTCAGTTCTCCTACCCTCCATCAAAATGACACGGTCTTCTGTAATAATGATGGCTAAGAAAGAAGAAGAGCTGAAGGAAATAAGGGCCAAGACAACTGAGGAAATTAATGAAGAGGTTGTTGATCTTAAAGGTGAACTCTTGATGCTTCGTCTTCAGAAATCTACACGTAATGAGTTCAAGTCTAGTGAGTTTCGCCGTATGCGCAAAAGGGTATCTCGCTTTCTCCCTTATCCATTGTTTTATATCTCTCTTCTTGCTTGTTAGTTCAAATTATGAAATACTCTCTTCTGGTTTTGCCTTTAAATTTCCATGGAACGCTTGAAATTTTGTTTCTTTTGATTACTATGTTGGTTTCTTAGTTGCTTGTTTTATGAGGCCGGAGTGAATTGGAAATAATGATGGCAACAAGTGTGCTTAGGGGGGGCGAAATGGGAATTCTGAGTTGTTTTGGATATTTCAGCTTCTGCTGTGTGGGGGGATTAGGCTCCCTGGCCGCATTGCATCGTGATTAGCTAGGACTGTAGTGTTTTTGGATGCTTGTTGCAATTTAATTACTAGTAGGAGATTGATATGAGAGGCTCTTGACTTTTGATGTGAAGCCCTGTGATTTCGTTGTACAACTTGAGTTTTAAGCCCTAAACAATGGTTGAGTAATCAATGAGATCATATAATGAAATCAGATAACTTCATTCCTACTTTCTGGTGTTTATGGCTCCCTCCCCATTTGTGAAAGAGGAATTTTGATACACCTTACTGTGGAGCCATGAAAGTGTGGAATGGGTTCCGTTTATTTATTTTTGTGTAGACCTTCCTTGCATGTTTTTCTATATTTTAATAGATGACAAAGCTCAGAAGTTCTGGTAAACAAGTAAAATATGAGGCTCCTGCTTTTCTTTTATACAACTCCCAACTTCTCATTGTTTAATATGTTTTTTCCATTGCTCATTAGTTCAAATTTGTTTGGTCAATTAATTGGAAAGGGTGTCTTGGGTATCTGAATCGCTAATGGCAACAAGAATACTTAAGCAGAAGGGAATGCAATTTTTTTGGGACATTTTAGGTTTTTCTTTGTGGAAGGACTAGAATACATCACTGTATTGCGTGGTTGTAATTTGTAAGTGTTATGTCTGAAATAGTTTCTGCGGGAACTGATGTTTTGGATACTTCTTACAATTTAACAAACACAAAATTTTCTGAAAAAGGGAATTAAGGGATTTATAATAGAGGTGGAAGCTTGGTTTTTGAGGTGCATACCTCTATGCTTCAATCTTTATTATGTAGAAATGTCAATGGATGGCTTGAGTGTGACTTCTATGGTGGATTTTGGCTGTCTAGTTATCATGTCAAGGGTAACCAGCAGAATAATTTTAGTTGGAGCAATCACCGAAGCATATTTCCAATTTGGATATCATATACTTTATTTTACTCGCTGATGTTCTTGGCCCAGCATTATGAATGAGAGGAATTCCATTAACAATGTGGAATTTGTGCCTTTTGTTTTTCATAACACCTTCCCACCATTTCCTTCTATATTTGATGAATAAATAAACATAAAGTTTTGGTAGATGCATGAAACATGAGCACTTGTTGTTTTTCTTGCACACTTTTCTTTTTTCTGTTGGATAACCAGGCATAATTTCTTTAAACCATTTGCTGCTTGCGGCATTCTAAGTCCTTGTCAGTAATTTATCTTGCCATGGAATTCTTATGTAAATGATTAAGTTAGAAAGTGTGGTTTCATTTTGTTCCATTATCTTCCATTTTTTGTTTTAAGTCTTTGGGGTTGCTGTATTTCTGGATTTGGTAGTATATTGTTACCTTGGTTGCAACCTTGAAAAATGCTAATGTAAATGTTGTTATTCTTGCCCTGTCTGCCATCTAGTAATCAGGGATCTTCTTTGAAACAATGAGAATAGTAATATTCGAATGCATTATCAAGGTAAGGAGTCAAATTTTTCTGCAGGTCACCTTAAACTACCTGTGTATTTTACATGTACTCTTTAAAAGGGAGAATGGTTCTAGAGGTTGACAGTCTGGCACTTGGATGGAAATCCAAATGGTCACTAGCATAAGTCCATGCAATATGTGTCAGACTGAAAGGCAGAAACTTACCGTACCATTTATTTCATGTCCATGGCATGAAGTTGAATACAATGAGGCTCCTGAATGTATTATGGGACTGGGGCATACAGTTTAAGAAATAGTTTAAGGCCATGACATGCTACAATACAGTATGGAGTGAAAATGACTCTCTGCAATTCGTGTAGCTATCATTGGTTGCATGCCTACTGAAATATAAATGACCCATATGGTATATCCCTGACTAGTGCAGAAAGGTGAAATGGGTCTATCTGTCAGCAAATGTCTGGGATAAGGCTGCGATAACTTAATTATGCTCCAAGGAATAACTGGGCGGGAGAGTAAGAGGACTGGCCAAAGGCAAAATGATGCTTCTATGTGTGTATTTCAACTCAATGGTTTTTGATGGGTAGTCCTGTGTATTTACTATTTAACATAAAGTTGGAGCTGTACATTTAATGGTCATGACACCATGGCAATCAATAAATTCCATCTAAATCATTTGCTTGCTGACATATATTCGGCAGCCTAATTTGCTGGAGATATAATTGCATCCTTTTGAAATTGCTTAGAGATTTTTTTTCTTCCTGTGGCTGGAGATATGTTATGTGCTATGTGCCTTATTAAGTACTAGTTTGTGCAGTCAAGCAGCAAGCCAGATGGGGATATGACTAGATGCCACCTTTACTTGTAACTAAGATGTGGTGAAATGGCTGCTGTGTTCAAGTATTTTGTAGGTTCCCATTTTCCACATTTTCACTTTCATGCGTTTTCTGTGTGCTCATCACATATTTTATTAAAATACCGAAGTTCATTTATCATTCTGAACCTTTTTCTGTGAGAATGATGTGCCTTTTCGCAGTGAAGTTCGCTGCCGATGCTTCAAGGCTAAAAGTAGTACCCTCCCTCGTAATTCAGTATTGACTGAGTGTGTTTTATTGATTGCAGATTGCTCGCATGCTTACTGTTAAGCGGGAAAGAGAGATTGAGGAGGGGGTTGGGAAGAGGCTGTCAAGAAAGTTGGACAGGCAATGGAAGAGAAGCATTGTTGTTAGACCACCTCCATCCTTGAAGAAATTGCAAGAGGAAGAGGCAGCTGCAGAAGCTGAAAAATCTGCCTGAGCCAATTGTATTGTATTATTCCTCAATGAATTTGATGTAATTTCATGACATAGGAGGAGCAGCATCCTCCTTCACTGATTGCGTAATTTTTCCTCCCGGTCCCTTTATTCTTCCCTTTGCCTTATACTTGACCTTTTCTTCTTTAGCAAAGTACTGATTAGTCTAATAGCTTGCTTGAATGTTACTATTGAGCAACAGGAAAAGAAAAATCCTCATAATATTGTTTTATTCCTAAACGCTGCAGTTTCATTTTCCTTCATTTCTTTTTTTCATACCTCCCGCTCAGTGTCATTCCCTTATCCACCTCCAACCACCACGAACAACCATGGAAGAAGAATCGCCGCCGCCATCAGATCTCTCAAGTCCGAATCCAACCAGTCCCATGGACCATGCACTCCCAAAAAAGCACCAAGCAATGCTAGACCGCCTGTCCAACCGCCACCAATCCCGACGAAAAACTGCCTCCACCGCCTCCTTCCTCTCCACATTCACCGATTTCAAAAGCTCAATCGAATCCCAACTCACCCAACACAACAGATCCTGCTCGCTTAAAATCTCATATAGCCAACATCTCCTCCCTCGAAAAACTCGTCGCTGAAAGCTCCTACTTTCTCCCTTGTGAAATCCGCTCCTCTCTTAAATCCATCGAAAACTTAAAGCAATCTCTCGGTAAATTGAATTCCCAACTTGTCCCTAAGAAATTCTCCTTCAAAAACAAATCCACAAGTAAACCAAATTCAATTCCAATCCCACCAAATCCCGACAATCCAAATCCATCAAATTCCTCTTTCACTTTCCGATTCCTGGAACCAAGAAAATCAAACTCTAACAAAAAATTTCAAGAATTTTAAAGAGTTTGGAGAATTTTCGCTGTCGGATTTGAATTCATGTGAAGTGAAATTGATTAGCTGTGTTAACGCAATGTTTGTTAACAGATTGAGGAATTGTAGAGTTTACACGGGACCTGTGATTGGTTCAATTTTGCTAGAGGAAGTAGAGAACTGCTTGTTTGTGTTAGCATCGCATCAGATTATGCGAAAAGTTGTGATTTTTATTTGAGAGTGAGGAGTGGGCTGATTATTGAGGATTGTGGAGCTGTGAGATTCGCGCCGTTTTTTTTGAGATATGAGGGGATTGAGGAGGATTTGAGGGAAGCTGGGTTGGAAGAGGAGGATTTGAATTGGGAAAATGTGGATGATTTTAATTGATTGAGAGCGGTTAAACCACCGAGTTGGTCGGTTTTGGAGGACAGTGAAAGGATTGGAAGAGTGGAGGTTGAGGATCCTGAAAGAGCTGAAGCGGAGTGGAGAACACGGGGGTTTAGAGTGCGAAACTTCAAATAGTTTGTTATGCGAGTTTGGGTTCAGGTAATGTGATTTTTTGGGTTTCTGTCGTCTTATTTTGTGGGTTGATTGTGTTTTAGATGCTAAGTGTTGTTGAGTTTTGAATGAAAAGTGGGAAATGATGCTGTACTGCTATTTGGTTATTCTTGTTCCTCTGCTTTTGGATTCTCTTGTGTATATTTTTTTTTTGATTTCATGTGTTTTAGTTGCTCTTGTTATTGGGATGGAGGCTCTGTTCAGTCCAATTCACAGTTGATAATCTTATAGAGAACTGCCTAATAGATGCTCATTTTTTAGCTGCTTAGACAGTATATACTATATAGATTAGTGGGCAAAGACCTGAATAAATTTGGAGCGGAAACTGTTCCTCATCCTCAATAATAGTGAGTTTTATGAGAAGTTCCTGTAAAAAGGAGGCTTGTCGTGAATGCTTTGTAAAGAAGTTTGTAGGCATCCAAGCATCCGTGTAAATTTAAAATTTGCAACACTTCTTCTAAGATTGCTTTAGTTTGAAACTAGAGGGAAACCTCTGATAACAGATGGACGACTTGTTATACAAAGAAGTGCAATACTGACATGTCAGGAGTGGCAGCAAAAAAATTAGAGTTATTGTTTGGAATCTTTACCCATTAGAAATATCTTGGTGCGCCACATCTGAAGTCTATCAGAATCAAACTTCACTTCAAAGGGGTGAACTTAAAAATGCTTTTTGTAATATAATGGAACTATTTTCTTGATCCATATCGACTATTATGAAATTTGATGTTAGTCCTGTTTATGTCGTTAATCCATCATGTTATTTTGTTAAATTGATCACTCCTTAACATTGTGCTAGGTACTAATTTTCTGGGAGGTTTATAGAGTTCCGATGTATTTTATTTTGGGTTCTTCCAAAGTGAACACTGTATCTCTTCTAGTAACTTTTTTTGGCAATCCCAAAACCTACGTAGGAGCTTTGTATTAACTTCATCTTGAGAGATTTGAAAAATAAAATGGAAAACAGATTCGAGTATGATTATGTTATTTGTAAGAGGAGGACTAGATGTTAATGGACTTTTGATAAAGAGAATTTGTGGTTGATTTGCCTGGCGCTGGGCCTTCAATGGCTTCCATCAATCTAGTGGCTTAATAAATTGCCATACTTTTTAACTGTTCAATAGTCCCGCTGCTCTTGCTGCATTGCTGAAAATTTTCTGCCAGTTAAATGAAAGAGCTTGGCTTTATGCTGCCAGGTTTATCTCCCTTCTGCCTGCAGTGATTGTTCCCAGTTCTGCTTTTCAAGGTCTCTATTGCTATGTGGGGGATCTGTTTGATGGTACCCTGTACTTCCATATTGCTGTTTCTTATATGCTTTCTATTCTAGTTACTTCTGTATGCTACAAGAGGTTGTCTTCTGATACCGCTGCAATTCTAAATATGAATTTATCAGCTGGTTTTTTTGGTTAGTTCTGCTCTTATGCCAACAATTGTTTAAACAATTGCGGGCATCTGGTTCAACCATTGAAGATTATTGCCCTTTCATATGTTTTCTGGATTGTGGTCAAGTTTGCTGTTGTCATGGAAAGTTTCAAGGATCAGGTTGTTAACTGGATGCTTAAATCCTTGAAATGTCTGCTGAAAGTGAGTTGCTGTCATGACCTACTGGCTATGCTCTTAGATTTCTGATTGGATGCTGATGTTTTGCTGGGCGAGTACCTAGTCTGACGAGTTATCATGGCATATAAGCCTAGTACAGCATTATTGAAGCTAAAAAGTGCAGTTTGTGAGCTAGTTCTCAATTGCCGTTGAATTGGATGTGTTCTGGGGATTATTGCTGTTCTTTGATTGATGCTACATCTTTTGCCAGCACCTTCTCTGCAATAATGCTTCTAAGTTCATTCCAGAGATTGCTTGTAGTCCAATGATGATTTAAGTGTTGCTATGTTCTGCAGATGTGATTTTATTGCATATATGATGCTGTTGGGTGGGTCAACTTACACTTTTATTGTTCTATCTTGTTAACAAGACCATGACATGGGATTTTCAGAGATGGTTTATGTATGTAATGAACCTTTTAGTTTTGTGCTTTTGTTAATGAAATCCCTCTTTGCAGTCAAAGAAAAAAATTATAGACCAATCATCTCTTTTTTTGTAGGCATATTGATTTACACGTATGAATCACTCTATGTTAGATTTACTTTAAAGAAATTATGGCTGTTCATGAGCTCATCTATCTCTACTGCTTATTTTTCCAATTTACAGTTCTGGTGGCTGTTGACTGTGCTTAAGATTCAGAAGCAAGCTGAATAATCTTATCTGTATTTTACATGGACTATTTGGAGCACCTTCTACAACTGCACTTGTTTTGACTTTATGCTCTGACTTCATTGTTGGCATTTGGCTTTGTAGATGGGATCTTGCCAGTTTTACCATAATTATTCCAATTAGAAAATTTGTGTTACGTAAAGACAGGTGCTTTCCAGAGTTTAATTAATAGGAAAACATGAATTTGTTTGCTAGACCCACTCAAAGATTCTTTGGAATGCATGAATTAGGTGTCTGTTGTGAGTTTGGTATGGGTTTTGCCAAATGTTCTGTGATTTCCCTTCTGGCTTTGTCAAAGTGTGGGTTGGCAGCAGTAACCTGCTCGGCAATTCCCACAGGAAAAATTCTTCTACTTTCTCCTATACAGCATCTTTCGAAGTCATACCAGGGAAACTTGTATAGATTTTTCAACTTTCGAGCTGTTTAATAGTTGTTCCCTTGGACTCTGGTTACGTTAAGGGCAATTCCCACCTGACGTTTAGCATGGTTCACATGACTGTGGTAGGTATTTCTTTAACTGTCAAATCCTTGCAACATATTGCTTTCATATTAAGGATTCTTATGTAGGCCATAACAAGCAACTGCCATAATGAATTTAAGTCACAAAGTAGAGGTGTCATACATTGTATATATTCTATTCCCTTGTTACCAACTCCTGTTAAGTGATGTTTAGTTGTGGGCATGGCATTTTCTTTTTCGAGCTTTGACTTGATTCTCTCATCAGGTCCAATCATCTTTTATGATCATGGGTAGATCTTGATGATCTAATTCGTTCAGTCCTCAACTACAACCATGTGACCTAACTCTGCATGCATCATTATTTAAAGTTTTAAACCTGGTACTTGATTCTCGTATTCTCTATCCAGTAACTTAAGATATCCATCAGCAAGCCTGGATAATTCGATCTCTCTCCCTTTTTGCTCTCTCTCTCTCTCGGTTTTGGTTTATTTTCAGGTTTTAAAGTTCGTTTCCACTGTCCTCTGATAATTTGTCTTGATATGCGTCCTCCGCATGCTGAGTGGTGCAGTCCTGAGTGCTATGCGGAACAAGTATTCACAAGTTGATATGATTCTCAAGGTAGGTATGTTTTTATTTGCTAGTAATACCTGATTGGATTTTTTTTTTGGCTGCTGATGAATTTTTTTATGGACTCCATGTAATTGCATTTGGGTCTTTGTTTCAGTTTCTTGGAAACCTTCTTTCATGGTTTATGTAGTTTCCATCCCTCTTGCGTATTTCTTTAGGAGTGCAACATGCTCTTAGAAACACATTGATTGGTTCTTGCTTTAGATGCACAATACATACATTTGTCATTTGATTGTTGGTAGCTCAAAGGATGCTCTGGTCGTGCTGTTTTCGCATGCTGTGAAGACTTTATTGCCATTAATCTTGTTCTAAATGCTGCCCTCCTCAACAAAGATAGAATTGAGTGCATGATTAGCGGATCCCGTTTAGGTCTTTGGTGTAGAATCTTGTGCCTTGCAAATTGCAACCCATGAAGGTGGAGTAGAGTAGCTGGACACCACAACGTAGAGTAGCTGCTTTCCATTCCTAAAACCCCATCCCATCTCTCTTAAAATTTGAATCTAACAAAAGTCTCTGCTCTTAGCTCTTAACTCTTAACTGGAGGGGTGAGATGTCTCCTTGGGGACTTTTTGGATCCTAATTTGAACAGTTATTTATCGAATTTCCCTGCTTAATTATTAGATGCTACCTTACAATAACTTTTTGGGAGGCGTATCTACTTGAAGAGGTGGCCTTGGATGAGTCCAATTAAGCACGTCGGCCTATCAGGTCTTTTTAGTTTGAGAGAGTCAAAAGAGTTAGGTACAGGTTGGTTCCATCTCACTTCATGTGGTTCGTAGGAATAGGGTCGGATTGACATATTAATTATTAATAATTAATAACAAAAACTGTTGCTGAAATAACCGTTCATCTCCTCACAAATCAATCACTTCGATTACAATAAGCAATTTAAAACAATATTCAATTTAATCCTTGAACTATCATTTGCATAATTGAGCCTTTTTTAGCTCAATTTAGTACTCAATTGCATATTTTTTTATTAAAAAATATTGGATTAAAAGTCAGAGGATCAAAGTGAAAATAATGGGTAAAATAGGTGGTGACTTTGAATTTCATATAAAAACTTTATTTTAATCCCTATCTTTTTCGTTTTATAAGTGATCGGTCCTGTTAATTATCAAAATTTTAATTTTGATACAAAAATTCATTTCTCTCATTTTCAATTCTTTTTATGAAAGGAGAGAGAGATGACACTAGATTCCAGTGTAGAGAGAGAAAATGAATATTGACGATGATTCCGGCTGCCAAAAAGGTTGCAGTCGGTGTCTATGGGTTTCATTTCATGAGGGTATTTTTACCTAGGTGTTTTGTTTCCTTCTCCTTTCCCGAGGAAACATATTTGACCGCGAAAATATTTTTGGATTTAGGTTGATTTCAATTTTTTGATCTATTTTTTGGGTTTTTGGAGACTATGGATAGGTTTCTGAAGGTATTTAAAGTGTTTTCTAGGTGTTTTCGGTTAAATAGGTTGAAAATAGATATTTAAGCCAAAAAACTAAAACCTTATTTTCTGGCGACATGATCACTGAATTTTTCAAAAAGCAACGACGTTTCATCTACCGTCTTAAAAAATATATCATCCACCCCTTTAAGAAACTAAAAAAAAATAAAAGTTAGCCCAAGCATATGGGCTATAAGGCCCACACGCTTGAGATTTTTTTAATGTTCAGGACCATGTATCTAGACTCCTTTTGGATTTTTTCTATTATATATTTGGTTAAAAAGATTGATAAAAAAAAAATTATTGAATCCAATTGAGTCAATAAGCCGGGTCACAGGATTAAAGAATTAATTTCTAACATTCAGGCTATTATTTGATTATTTTTTTTTAATGCTTTTTCCACCCTTCAATTTAAAAAAAAAATACAATTTCATCGTTTGTCATCAATAATTTTTTTTTATTTAACACAAACCTAAAAGAATACGATTTCACCATTTGTTATTAATTATGTACTTATTCTATCATGACATTATATGCTTATCATGATTTTTTTACTTCTAAAAAAAAATTTCATACAAAAATTATCATATGCTTTATTGTTGTATAATTAAATGAAAAATAATCTTTGGAATAAAAACAATTTATTGAATTTGATGACGTGTATGACTTGCATCGCGAGTTTCTTGGTTGACCCGAGTTCGCTTAAGTTTTTTTTTTTAAGTAAATGCTATTTTTATCGATTTTTATCTTTTAACATTGTTTTAATTCGGGATTGAGTTTTCCAAAAAAAATTCAAGATTATCCTCGTGAATTTTGCAGGTCAATCTATGTTAACTTAAGTAGATCAAATGTTTTTTCATCTCAATATTAAATAAAAAAAATTGTTTAATTCATAGTTAAAATCTATTTTTTTTTTAAAAGACACATCTTTAATGTCTAAATATTTTTATGCTTTAATTTTTTTTTTATTATGACCCCCGTCGTAACATAAGCCAATAAGCAAATAAGCTAATTGGAATCCAAGAGCCCTCTCATCAAAAGTCATTAGAGCAAATTAGAAGTTATCCATCTAGTGACAAATTATTGAATCACTCTTATTAGAAAAAAAAAAAACCCTTGAATCTCTAGCACCAGCAGGATGGAGTAGTTTGATTAAACAATAACCATAAAGAAATTGGCCCCTTTACCTGCAAAGTATGCATGTTTGCAAATTTTAGTCCTGGTTAGAGCATAAACTAAAATAGATGGCATATTCATTGTAGCATCAAACTCATTCTCAACTCGCTTGTTAACTTAAGCAATGCTTTTTTTTTCTTTTTTCTATCTTGATTTTCAAACTTTTAATTATTGCAAGTTCATCCTCCAAAGTTATGGCATCATAGTTTCTTATATACTGTAATTCTTCCAATTTGTTTTGCCCCTAATGTACTGAATTTTGGGTTATGTTTGAATATAGGTTCGGTTTTGATTTTGCAAAGTTAAAATTTAATAGAGGTCAAAAATACAAATTATTTGAAAACACATACCCATTTAGATTTTGGTGTAGGAAACTTTAGTTCGATCCCTAGAGTTTCAAATTTTCTATCATTTGACCTTGTTGTTTCGGAGATTCATGTTTCGGTACCAAACTTTATTTTCTTCACTTTTCAATCTCTGGTTGTTAAGGGCAGAAAGTTTTTGAAAAAAAAATTTTAAAAAAGAAAATAGTTCAATACCCACATTTTGGCCATCTAAAAGGGTGGGATTTATGTCAATGGGTTTGTCTTCCCTATAGAAGTCAATGAATGTGGTGTTTCTCTATAAAACATGCTGGAAAAAATATATTAGATCCGTTTAGTTTTTTTATTCATTTGAATTTTTTTAGAGTAAATTTGTGGTGTCTTAGGGTTACTATTTAGTTTATTAAAGTTTTTATAATATTTTTGAGGTGTTTTCAAGTAAAAATAAATTAAAAGTTAAATTTTTAAAGTCCAAAAGTTTGGATTTTAATTTAAGGTGACAAAAAAATTGACTAGAAGGGAACATGTGACCTATCCCAATAGGTAACATGTTGCTTAATTATTATTATTATTTTTTTCTAGGTGCTAACTTTAGCTTTTTGACTAGAGACCTAGCTAGCATGTGGGTATGATTTTTTTTATTTAAATATTTATTAATGCCCTATCTCTTATTGGTTAAATTATTTTGCTTAGATTTATTATTTAAATAGTGATTGATTTATTTATATTTTTTTAATTTTATAGTGTTTCGAAGAAATTAGTTTAATTTATCTAAATTATTTCCTCTTATATTTTATATAAATTAGATGTATGATATCGTGATGTAAGTCCATTATTCCTTGCATCATAGGGCTTGCCATATCTTAGTATTATGTTTTTTATTAAATAAAAATCCAATTTTTTTTTATTAGCAATAAGAGTTAGTTTCTAAGATGGAATAAATAAAAACACATAAGATAAAAAGAAAAACTTGGGTAAAATTTTAGCATGGTCATTTATCTTCTGCTTGGATTACGAAGATTAGCTTCTCATTATAATTATATTTAATTAGTGATGATAATTATTTTTTATTTGTTAATTCATATATTTTTTAATTTATTTTATAAAGTATAAATAATATCTTTTGTTTTTTAATTTTAAAAAAATTATGATACATAAAATTATAATTATTATTATTTTTTACGTTAAAAATTAACTTGACTTGAAATCCAACCTGCTATGTTATAAGACTAGTTCAATGCTATTTTGATTTGGTCTAAGAGCTGCCGATTGCTTTAATTGTATTATTGAATTATAAAAACTATATTTTATAACCTTTTGTTTTTTTCCATTTCTTTCTTTGTTCCGAATCATTTTTTCAATTCCAACTCTTTGTTCTTGTCTGTGCTGATTGATTTTTTTTTATTTAATATTGAATTAAATATACGGTTACAAACGAGACAAGAGGACTTGAATTGATAGGTCAAATCTAGGTCAAGTTGGGCACTTTTGGATTCCATTTAGCGGGCCAGGATTCACCACCAGGCCCCAAGACTATGGACTGTGGACAGCGACGAACTTACTAACCCATGAGCTTCTCTTTGTCTTGATATTAGACAAATTGAATGCTTTGGAAGCCCTAATAGGAGATCCTAGTTGAATTGCTATTAGTACGAGGTGACACATACCTTACATGATTTTAATGGCGGATTGGTTGTCTACACATGAAGACGGTTCTGGCTTCTTCTTCTTTTTATGCGTTCTCAGTTGCTCTTTTTTCATTTTAAAAACAAAACTCTATGGTGATATATATCAAGAAGCTCTCTGACTGATCTACCAAATAAACTAGCTGATGTGTACATACTCTAAAGTTTAAATGATTCTTGGTTAATTTGTTAGCGAAGATCATAATCAGTGTTATCCCTTAATCATCATAACATTAACTGCACTCATTCTAGCAAGATCAGAGATAAGAGAGAGAGAGAGAGAGTTAGGTCTCACTGTCTTAGCTCAATTCATTAGAATATACTTCAAGAACATGTAAGATCGAACCTGAACTAGCTAGGTCTAGGATGCCTGTGTAGACACACATCAAACTTAGATGGATTTGTTGAGCAGGTTATTTATGTTTGCAAGCTGCAAGTATTCAAATTAGAGCTGATTTTTCTGCACCCCAGTTGCTAATCACAGTAATAATGTTAACTGATGCTATTGTTTATAAAAAATAGAAGAGAAATTCTAGCTATATACGTACAATATTAAATCCAAGTTAAATTAAATATCATATATATGAGCATATCTGATTAAACAGGAGGAACAGGTGGTGCTCTTAAAGCTTGAACTTTGAATCGTATATATACTCTTGGTAACACAACAAGCAAAAGAAGACAAGTGCACGGATATTGATGCATAGCATAAAATACTTTCGATTACAGATTTAAATGCTACATTGCAATATTCTTCATGCCATAAGTTTATGATTTCCCAGTGAAGAAAATATGGCATCAGTGTGCAAATCAACTAATTGCATGATTAAAATACATCAGACGGAGGTGTAGCTAGGACTAGGGCTAGGGCTAGGGCTAAGGACCCAGAAGATGAGTCTCATGTAAATAGTTGCGTATGACGACTTTGTTTTCTCGTGAACAAACACGTCAATGATAATTATTGGCTCACCATGATTTGGTAAGTGAAGGTTGCTATGCTATTCTAAGGACCCCTCTAATTTTCTTCTTATGTCAATTCCCAAGAATTAAATGGACAGTATTGTTTTTCAACACTAGTTTACTATATATTCTTTTGTTTAATCCGTTGAATTTTGAAGCATAGAAGGTTCTGCTTCTTTTCTTTTTTTCAATGATTTTCTAATTCCCCTTTAGTGTGTAAATATTGTTTGCTTCATACATCTCCGTTTGTTTTTGCTTGTATGTTGAATCTAGCATGATCGCGATAGTTTTTTTTTTTTTTTTTTGAATTCTTAAGCTATAGTAGTCTTAGAGTATATATGTTGTCTTAGAGTATATATGTTTAATTTAACATGGGTGGAAAATTAATGGGGAAAAAATTATGTACTAATTATTAATTATTCGGCAGTAATTTCTCACCTGAAATATTAGCAGTAATTATTTGTACATTTTGTTAGCTACCTCCACCAAATTAATTGAAAACGCATGCTAGTAATAGGAAATTATATATATTTGCTCCTTCTGTAACAATTTCTGACATTTTATCTAAATCATTAACTCCATGATATTCAATACTCAATTATGATTGATTAGACTTCATATTTGGAAACTTGTTTTTGGATATTACTGTTTTGATTGACTTGTTCTTATATAATTTATTATTTATTTATTTCATCAGAATTATATCCACTTCGTTCATAAATATTTTTGAAGCAAAAATCATATATATACAACCTGAGTTTTAGTTTTACTATATGTAAACGATATTGTTACCAGGGTGCGAGTAAATTTAAGCATGAACAGCTTTACCTTTACATCTTCATTTTAATTTGAATGCATATTCTTATCATGTTCTTAAAAAATTAAGTTAATTTCCCCTTAATATATATATATATAT
>Ga0325405_1003097_pt1 | contig 17140 bp, 10 predicted proteins | sample PopdelMetagenome_21_FD_205663 | JGI IMG/M metagenome (GOLD analysis project Ga0325405, IMG submission 205663) | Populus deltoides microbial communities from Bellville, Georgia, United States - Xylem-Control-R2 | ecosystem: Host-associated > Plants > Phyllosphere > Stem > Wood/Secondary xylem...
AAGATAACAAGGGCTAAATTTAATATAAAAATTAAATGCCAAACGATAATATTAAAAAACAAAATAAATATAATAAATAATTCAAAAACAAATATATTGCAATGAAAGAAATGAGAATCTAATTTGATTTAATAAACAAATGGCTAGACTTCTTTGATTTTTTACAATCCTAATATATTTTTCAAAAAATAATGAAAAAAAAACATGCGAGGAGAGCTCAACAACCTCTCCTTCAGAAGCATGAACCGCACCTTCATGACAGGGCGGCAAGACACATGGGTGTTTGAATGGGAGGTGGTTTGTGTTTTTTTAAATAAAAAGCATGTTTTTATAGCTTTTAGAGATATGGTTTATGCTTAAAAGATATTATACCTTTGACAAAAAGCCACCATACCTCAAAACCAAACACACCTCCAAAAGATATTATGCCTCCTTGGACAGCAGTGTTAAAAGGTTGGATGGCGCTGCGTGCAACATTAGAAAAGCGCAAGCAATTCCCACTTGCTGATGCACACTTTAACTATTTTTTATATAAATTATATTATATATATTAAAAGATCTAATTACCTTAGACTCCATGTGAGAATTACTGAAAATCCAGAATGAAATGAAAAATAAAAAACTCTGCCATAATAAAATGACAGCGCAAATCCATATTACTAAGACGTGACTGTATACACGATAAAACACTGATTTTTTTGTTTAGCTTAACAAACACAAATTACCTAATTTGTTTTACAACCTCAGCTAAAAAAACCTTAAAAGAAAAGACAATAGGAAAAAAAAAGTTTTTTCTCTCTCTCCAAACATTCTAGTACAGCACTCTTTTAGAAAGGGAACTGTAGGAACAGAACCTCCAAAATAATGGCTGTCCTTGTACCGCCACATTGATAGATCTCATTCATTCAAAGGCTAACCTTTGAATGCCAGAAAGGATGGGTGAGGTGTGGGGGAGTGTTTGGACAACCCCCCTTTAACTACCGTCTTCGTTTTTTAATTCTATCCCAGATCCGTGCAAGGATTGTTCGAGGTTTGGATAATCTTGTAATAAGAAAGACCCCACCTCAATATCTCCCAAATCTCAAGGGCCCCACAAATTCTCAAACGATAACGACCGTCAAATATTTCCGACTCAGATCTAGGAGCGAAAGGGATGGATGGCCAAAACTTGCAAGATTCCAATGTTTATTGCCCAAACGGCCCCCCCCTCTCTCTCTGTTTTTTGCAATGCCAGGACAGGACTCCACTGTTCACGTTTAAAAAACAAACAAGATGCGTGCTTCATTTTTATTATTTAGATATTTAAAAATGAAATTTATTATTTCTTAAGTACATCGGAAGTGTTTTTAAAATCATTAGAAAGAAAAAGACAATTTTATCTTAATCAATGCACACAGCGATTTCTGTCGAATAAAAAAACAAAAATCAACAATCGTGAAGATCTGCTACCGTAGACCGGAGAGTACTAGATTCTACCTGGATTGTCCAATAAATAAAAAGAGAGAGAGATGGACCCCATCAAGCGATAAACAATGACCACTGTATTAAATTGATTGATTGATCTCCCTCTCTCTCTCTCTCTCTCTCTCTCTCTGTTTGAAGAGGTGACCACACCCTTTTCAAGATAGGGGGAAAAAAAGCTCTCTCTGCTGTACTATACACGACTATACTGCCCTCCCTTTCTCTCTCTCAGCTTCATCTCTCTCTCTCCCTTAAAAAAGAAAAAGAAAAAAACACAAACCCTCACAAAAACAAAAAGAAGTCCTTTTCAGTAGTGAGGTTCACTTGACTTGTCTCATTCATTTCTCTCCAACGAAGGATTTTCATTTACCAAGAGTGGGAGAGTTAAGTTATTCTTGTTCTTGAGATCTGAAAGGAAAGTTAGGGTTTTTATTTTGTGTGGAGAGAGAAATGTGGGAGGAAAAGGAGAAGATCTGAGGAGTACATGAAGCTAGCAAGGAGGGTTCTGTATTGTGGTGTGGAACTGGAAGTGGTTTTAGATGATAGTTGTTTCCAAGTTGAACAAGTATATTTTTGGTTTTACTGGCAGTGGTGATGGTGGGAGGGTGGGTGGGTGGGTGGGTCTTCTCTTCTTTGGTTAAATAATAATTGAGAGATATTATTATTAGTGCTTGGTTTCTGAGGCTGTTAATTAAAGACTGTATTTTGTTTTTTTTTAAATTTTTGAAGAATGAGACTTTCTTCTTCTTCTTCTTCTTCTTCTACTGGGTTTAATCAGCAGACTCCAGAAGGTAAAACAGATTCAATCGTTGGTGTGTTCTTGATATTTTTTCACTGCTTTTCCTACACTTGCATGCCGATTTTTACATGGGGCGCTTGCATCTTGTGCTTTAAATGCATTTTTTTGTGAAAATTTCAAGTTTTTTACTGAACATTAAAAATTGCTCCGTATTTGTATGTGTATGCCCTGATTTCTTGCTATAATTGTTGATGTGCCATGCAAATTCATGCAATTGTGCGAAAATGCTTGTTTCTTTTGTAGGGGATAAAAAATGTTTGAATTCTGAGCTATGGCATGCATGCGCGGGGCCTCTTGTGTCTCTGCCTCACGTTGGAAGCCGAGTTGTGTACTTTCCACAGGGTCATAGTGAACAGGTCAGTGAAATAACTTTGTTTAATTACAACCTTGCTGTCGAAATGTAGCATTAGGAGAACACATATGCATGTTTGACAACCTATCTGTGATATTACCTTATTCATCTCTAAACATATCGGTTCTGGATAATATGGGGTTGTTTACGAGTTATTTCATTTGGATAATTGTTGTAAAAGGAAAAAATATCTTGTATTTCGCAGACTAGCAACTTGCTTCATATGTAATTTTACTTTTGTAATGTTAAATAGATGCGTGGGCTCGTTTTTTGAAAATTGCTTTGTTCATGTACTTCTCATTGTATGTATTAAGGTGCATACTTTCTCTCTTTTTTTACTGGAGAAATTGTGTCTTTTAACCTCAAGTGCATGTAAACATGTAATTTTTGTTTTTCACCATTGTGTAGCAGTTCAAGAATCTTCCATTTTCTTTGTAGGTTGCTGCTTCAACCAACAAGGAAGTTGATGCTCACATCCCTAATTACCCAAGCTTGCCTCCACAACTAATCTGCCAGCTTCACAATGTTACTATGCATGTAAGCGATTTTGTTCTTAATCTACTCTGATGGGCATAATGTGCTGGCTGCCGTTGAACTCAAATGTTTTAACTACAGGCTGATGTTGAGACAGACGAAGTTTATGCTCAAATGACCTTGCAGCCATTAAGTCAGGTATCTTAAATGCCTAGCTTGGATTTTGATTTTCCCTGTCTTGTGCTGTTTGTTTTGCCTTGACGTACTTCTTTTTCAGGACGATCAAAAGGATGCTTACCTATTGCCAGCAGAGCTAGGTACTGCCAGCAAACAGCCGACTAACTATTTCTGTAAAACATTGACTGCAAGTGATACTAGCACTCACGGAGGATTTTCTGTTCCTCGACGAGCAGCTGAAAAAGTCTTTCCTACTCTTGTAGGTCCCCACTATCTTTTCACCCGTTTTCAATTTGCATGACGTATCTGCAGGTTTTGAGCTAATTGTTATCATTCTTCTTTAATTTAATTTAGTTTATTCTATTTTGTTGTGCTTTTAGGATTACTCCCAGACGCCTCCAGCTCAAGAACTAATTGCAAGAGATCTTCATGATAATGAGTGGAAATTCAGACATATATTTCGAGGTGAGTTTTGTGTTATGTAACTGCTCAAGATTGCGTGTTGACATATTTGGGATAATCATTTTTCGGTATTGTTTGCCTGCTGATCTGTGTTTGTTGGTTTGTTTTTAATTTTATTTGCCCATTCTGCTTTAGCTTGGCCGTTCCCATATTTGTTTAATGTGACAAGGTTTGAGTCAGAAATTGCTTTCCTACCTCTAGATGCAAGTAATCAGTGACACCTTTGATATTGTTGATTGTGCTTTTGTGAGGACCTGACTCCAAACTGGTTATAAAATCTTAAATAAAGTAGCAATACAAACAAATTCCTGGATAGGAAACTAGAGTCAAATGTTACTAAATGGAGAAATAGATTGGATTCTGAAATAAGACATAGGTAATAAGAATCAAAACAAAAGTAAAACTCCTAATGTCAGCCAAAAATCTCAACTAATCAAATAAAAATAGTTTCAGATATCAATCTTTGAAGTCTTTCTTGGTTCCCGATCACAAATTTATTAGAGATGACAAGTTCATATAGGTGTTCTCATTCACCAAGTAAAACAAAAGTTTTTTTAGATAGATTATAATTTCATAATATATTAAATAGAAAAAGGAAAAGTGTGCTTGGCAATTCTAAAGTTTATTGTTTTATAATCATTGAATATGAAGATTGAAAAGTCTCACTAATGAAATTGAAGAAAAATACATACATAGAAATGATCCTGAGATGGGGTGGAAGTTGAGTTTCTCTCAGAATGTTTTTGGTCAATATTGTTCTTTTTCTTATGGAATTGGAAATTGAATAAGAACTTCAACTCTGGCAGCAAAATAAAGTAGCATGCTTGGATTTAGTACCAGCTTACGTGACAATGGTGATAACATTGGTAAAAAGTAATACGAGGGTAGTGGATATTCTTGCCAAAGTGATGAGAAGAAACTGACAGGATGTTCCAAGAGTCAAATTCCTGCTTATAATGACTTTTCTCACTGAATTTTCAGGACAACCCAAGAGGCATCTTCTTACAACAGGATGGAGTGTCTTTGTTAGTGCAAAGAGGCTTGTTGCTGGTGATTCTGTCCTTTTCATTTGGTAGGATATTTCTCAACCCTGATTGGATTATTTAACTTGCTTTTACAAAATCTCTACATGGATGGGCATGTTGAGAGTCAATCCTTCTAAGATAGGGATGAATCTATCCTGATGGTAGCTTAAAAAACCCAAGAAAATTCTTTTCATTCTTTGCTCTATATTTCTGACAGTGAACTATAGAGATTTAAACTAGAAGCATTCCAAATTTACCTATTTTTTTTGTTAGAAGGGTTCAGCCAAGCTGTTTCCAATGCCTGTTTGCACACTGCATGTGCAATGTAGCTTTGTGGCAAGCATCTTCCTTTTGGCTGATCTCAAATCTATTGATGCTGAAAGTTGAATGGCCCGCAATTCTATCGATAATCACATTTTAATAAACATTTTATATTTCATCAGGAATGAGAAGAACCAATTACTCTTGGGTATTCGGCGAGCGAATCGTCCTCAAACTTTCATGCCTTCGTCAGTTTTATCAAGTGATAGCATGCATATAGGTCTTCTTGCTGCTGCAGCTCATGCAGCAGCCACTAATAGCCGTTTTACAATATTTTATAACCCCAGGTGAAATATCTTCTAGTGCAACTTTGAAAATATTTTAACATTATAATGTATGCATTGTTTATTTATGTTTTTTGATTTCAGGGCTAGTCCTTCAGAATTTGTCATCCCCCTGGTCAAGTATATTAAAGCAGTATACCATACAAGGGTTTCTGTAGGCATGAGATTTAGGATGCTATTTGAGACAGAAGAGTCAAGTGTCCGCCGGTAAGTCTCTTAGTAGTTTTACATGGAATTGATTCTTTTAGACAAAATCTTTTTTTGTCATTTTGTTGCTGGTAATTTGTTATGCTGTTGCAAGTGACTGTAATTTTGATTAAAATAGTGTAGTCAGCAACTTTTTAGAGAGCTATGTCCTCAGCTGCCCCTTTAATGTGTTAAACCGATGGTGCTTGGGAGAACTTGGTCTTAAAGTACCCTTGTTGCTTACTCATTGGCTTAAAGGTGCCTCAGTTGCACTCTCTTTTTACACTTATAACCAGTTCTGCAATTTGTTCTTTTGAAGAGATGAACTTGACAGGCAATTTTTGGCCTGTAGTGCTTTGTTTATAATGGGATGCCATATGGATTGGATGTGTGGTCCATCCTTCACTTTTGTGTGACATCTAAGAATTCCTACCGAGTGATGCCTAGTAGTTTGAATGCAATCCAGGCCTTTCTAACCATGGTCTATTTGCTACCATTTTTCTATTCCATCTTTGTTAAGATATGATGCCTATCTTTGGCCTTCACCTGGGAGTTTATAGTTTTCATTTGTAGCCATTTAAGATGATGTTAGAGCCTAACATCGTGTTTAGGAGTTCATATTGTGGTAACCAAGGTTTTCAAAAACACTTTTTTGACATGACACGAAAAATACAATATAAACTCGGATCGTAAAATCAGAAGTAATTTTTTTTGAACTAATTCTATAGACAATTTTAGCCAAGAAATTAAATTATATTAAAATCTGATAAAGTGAGTCAACAATATTATAATCAATGAGTGATCTAAATAAAATGAGAGATATAGATAGTATGAATCAATAAATTAATGACACGGAGAAATAAAAAGTTTCAGAATAAAACTTCTCAATACAGGGGAATCACTGAATGGTAGGAAGTACACATGAACTCGGTGACAACTTGGTTGTTTCCATCACAATAAGTCCTAATGGACCTCTTTGGGTTGGAAGCTAATGAGCTTAAACTAGTAATTAACTAACATAAATTTAAAAAAGGAAACAAACTCCTGAACAATGTCTAATACGCTAGAAAAAATTCAAATTCAAAATAATTATTCAAAAATAAATAAATAAATAAAATAGAATAATAAAAAAAGCCTTCATGTTAAAATTCCTTCATGTAGCCCAAATCTTCAATTTTCGCGTATTCTTAGCAAATTTGAGTCCTAATTTTAAACATGTCGTTCTCTCTCATCTAGATGAATTACTGGGCCTACGATATATGGTTAGAAAGCTTCAGATGTCTAGTTTCTAGCCCACCTTTAATCACAACTAAATTCCACCGCTAGTTCTAGATATATCCTAAATAGTACACGAAGGTCTAGTTTGACATATTTGACAAGATTCGTCTACTAACTTTGACCCTTTGAAATGTTATGTTCCCGAACTCCATTTGACTTGAAAATTTACCACTATATTTTCTGTGTCTAATATTTTCCTGTAAAATTTCAGCTCTATCCAATATATGGTTTGAAAGATATGCCTAATCTTGCAAAAACTAGTCAGCAAATATAAGGCCAAACTTGGACCTGACTTGGTTCATATCACAAATTTAGTAAACTTATAAAATCAGATTGAGTTTATCGATTTTACTGATTTTGTACGCGTTAAGTCTGATTTTACTGGTTTTTGAGTTTTTAGTATGATTTTGCACGTTAGATGCATGTTGACTCGGTATAATTTTACAAGTTAACTCGCAATTTTAACAACAATGGTGGTAACGTTTATAATTTATAAACTAATCCATGTTTCAAGTCTGATAGGGTTTCACATGAAGGTGCTTACTAATCAATACAGCCTGTCTTTGGTTTTCATTTAATAGCTTAAGGTTTTGGGTTGAGTGGTTGTTGATAGGTTTGAGTTATTTCCTTACAGTCATGCATTTTTGCATCTTCTTTTGATTGCCAAGCCACCTAACCCATATTTAATCAGCCTTTTCATTGTCTAGCAACTGCCCAGATTGCTCATACATCATATTAGGCATCAGTTTCCAATTTTACCCCTAATTTCATTTTCTTTCCTTCAACTAAAGTCAACTGGCTCATTTTATTTTATTTTATGCATTTTACATTTCTTATTCAAGTTTAATGCTGGATCAGTACTTATCCTTTGGATTGTATAAACATGAAAGCGTAAGAAGCATGTGATTATTGTTACATGGAATGCTATTTTATGGTGAAAAGCACAAAATTTATTGCCAGAACACTGCCTTCCTGGTTGGCCCAGAGGTGGCAATCAAGGAAGGGGATTGGATTCAGTTCAAATAAATTTTTGGTGCTGATGTGCTAAAACCAAAATTTTCAACAGTGATGCAAATTATCTTTCACATTAAATCGAGGTGATAGATTGATGCAGGCTGTAAGATGGATCAAAATGATGACTGCATCATCTATAGTGATGGACAGCTGCCAAAAAATTAAGGAATGGCTATTTGTAGTCTCTCCAATGTTATAGCTGTTAGAAACAACTGGGACATGACCACCCTTTTCCAACTCTTAAACTATACCTGTTTTTTGTTTCTACTTCCTCACGCCTGGTATTGATTTATCATCAGTTTGTGGAGTTAGTACTCTTTTGTCTGATTTCATTTACTTTTTTTTTTTTGCTTCCTTTGGTCCCCTTCTCCAGAAAATATCTTCAACTTTTCATTTGTCTGAATGTATCTTCTGTTGTCTCATTTGAAATAACTAGTATAGTTATTTTTATGCTCTGTAGCAGTTTGTTATTTGGAATCTTTGATTTGATGGATTCAAAAGCTCATAGCGTTATCTTTTTTTTTCCATGCTTCTTTGCTATCTTATTTTTAAAATTTTCATTTTTCCAGATGCATTTTTCTTTCCTGTCACTTTAAAAGATTCCTGTAATGTCTTAACTGTAAATGTACCCAGTAGATATCTTCACTGACTCTAGCATGTTTTATTCCAGATACATGGGTACTATAACTGGTATTAGTGATTTAGATCCTGTTCGCTGGCCAAATTCACATTGGCGCTCTGTCAAGGTTCGTTGGAACTTCATTGTTTTTTGTACTTGTATCTGTGAAGCCCTTTCATTAATGATTTATTCATAGTTTTTCTTTATTGTGCAATTTTAAATAACTTTTTTACTGCTAATTTAGGTTGGCTGGGATGAATCCACTGCAGGGGAGAGGCAGCCAAGAGTATCTTTGTGGGAGATTGAGCCGTTAACAACATTCCCAATGTATACATCTGCCTTCCCTATGAGACTGAAAAGGCCATGGCCATCTGGGCTACCGTCTTTCCATGGTATGTGTCATTTTTGCTCAAGATTAGGAAGAATGGTTTTGTTGTGATGAATCAAATATCAAGTTTGACACTTAAATGATCACCCCTCCTCCTGAATCTGCTAAAACCAGGTCTGAAAGATGGTGATTTGAACATTAATTCACCAATGATGTGGCTTCAAGGAGGGGTTGGAGATCTGGGAGTTCAATCTTTGAACTTCCAGAGCTTTGGTGTTGCTCCTTGGATCCAGCCAAGGTTTGATACTTCTATGCCAGCTCTACAACCTGAAATGTACCAAACAATGGCAGCTGCTGCACTTCAGGAAATGCGAACAGTGGAATCTTCCAAACTAGCTTCTCAATCTCATTTGCAGTTCCAACAATCTCAAAATGTATCTAATGGGCCTACTGCTTTGATTCAGAGGCAGATGTTGCAGCAGTCCAATCTTCAGCACACACTTCAAAACTTTCAAGAAAACCAGGCTTCAACACAGGCCCGGTTTCTACAACAACATTTGCAGCATTGCAATCAGTATACTGGTCAGCAGCTGCAACAGCATCAACCACAGCTGCAGCAAGTTCAACAGCCTAAACAACTGAATGAATTGTCTGCCCCACAGCAGATCCCGAATGTAATATCAGCTCTGCCTCATCTTACTTCAGTCGCCCCATCCCAGTCTCCATCTTTGCAGCCAATTTCTTCCCAGTGCCAGCAGCAGGCCTTTTCAGAACCACTTGGAAACTCAGTTGCTGCATCTGATGTTTCTTCAATGCACAGTGTCATTGGTTCATTATCCCAGGATGGAGGATCCCACTTGCTTAATTCTAATGGATCCAACCCTGTCATCTCCCCTGCTTTATTATCAAAGCGAGCAGCAATTGATCCACAGCTTTCTTCTGGTGCTGCTCATTGTGCGCTACCCCAGGTTGAACAGTTGAGAACTACACAATCAACTGTGTCTGATCTTGCTACCTTGTTAGCTCCATTCTCTGGAAGAGAGTATTCCACCTATCAAGGTGCTAATGATCCACAAAACAACCTGCTGTTTGGAGTTAACATTGATTCTTCAACCTTCATGCTTCAGCATGGGATACCAAACCTGAGAAATATTGGCACTGAAAATGATCCGTTGTCTATGCCATTTGCTGCTTCAACTTTTACAAGTGCTACTGGAAGTGATATTCCACTTAATTCAGACATGACAGCTTCAAGTTGTGTAGATGAATCAGGTTTCTTACAGTCCTCTGAAAATGTGGATCAAGTAAACCCATCAACAAGAACCTTTGTGAAGGTAAATTGTTAGTCATACATGTCTATGTGCATATGCGTAAATGTATACATAATCTGGCTATAGGTTTTCAACTTGCAAGTGTATCTTTTGTTATCGTACACCTATGCACAGTATGAAAATTCAACCAGGCTGGTGGAACTTGTTTAAATAATTTAGGGCACGCTGAAGTGGTATCATAAACAACCATGATTGCCTTCCAGATAAAAGCACCCATTCATTTTTTTTTCACTGCCATTTTGACTGTACTGTTTAAGTAATTTTTCTTGCTCTTGCCATATTTTATGTCGTGTGCTGTAGATGCCCATCTCCATGTATCTGAAAGTGCTCTGATTTTGAATGAGCTATATTGCACAAGTATTGGTATTTGGTACAAATCTAATGTGATAAGAGGGTATTTTGTGATTTCTGTGCTTCACAGTTTGCAACAGTTGTATTTGTAGCTCGTGTTTGTGGTTCATGACATGCAATCATTTTTGTTACTTATTCGAAGCACTGCAATTTTAACAGGTTCACAAGTCCGGGTCCTACGGGCGATCACTAGATATTTCCAAGTTCAGCAGCTATGATGAGCTTCGCAGTGAGCTTGCTCGCTTGTTTTGCCTAGAAGGCCTATTAGAGGACCCACAGAGATCAGGCTGGCAGCTTGTATTTGGTGACCGGGAGAACGATGTGCTTCTCCTTGGTGATGATCCTTGGCAGTAAGTCCTTAAAATTTATTCTTGAATTCTTTTTGTTTTTCTTTTATAATTAGTTTTCCAAAATGATAATTTAGTACAAAATACTTGAAGCAATTCTAGCACATTACTTCTTATTTGACAGAAAAACCATGACCGAAACTTTTGAGTGCTGTATTATGTTAAATCGGCTTGCGATTCAATGCTGCTGATGGATCTCTTTTTCCAGGGAATTTGTGAACAATGTCTGGTATATCAAGATCCTATCTCCTCTTGAAGTGCAACAAATGGGCAAAGAAGGTCTCAGTCCTGCAGCTTCTGTCCCAAGCCAAAAGCTTTCTAATAGCAACAGCGATGGGCACATGAACAGACATGGTTTTAGAAACTCAAGCAATGGGATTGCATCTATGGGGTCTCTTGACTACTAAGGCAGATGCACATAAAAAACCTGAAATCACATGACAATTAACTGAAAAGCAAGTAACTATATTGTGGTACCTGTTATATCCACCGAACGCTTATGTTATTTGAACCTTTTTCTGGTGGGTAAAGTGTCGTGCATGGTCAGGTTATCTAGCATGTTACTGTAAATTGTAATTTACTATAGGAGACTTTCTCTTATCACTATATTAGTAACGTCATGGGAGTGTTAGGAGAATGCAGCATGGTAGTGGTTTGTTTGTTACCAGATAAGTTTTTTGAAAGTAAATCTCTGTTCTCTTCTTATTATCTGAGGCCACAGAGTAAACCATATATATATACAACCAGTCACAACCAGTCTGTAATGACTGTAATGACAGTTGGTATAACTGTAAAGCAGTTAGAGCTAGAAAGTTATAACAATATAATTTAACAGAATCCTAAAAATATCAATAATTTCACGTGGCAGATTCTTCTAGTTTTGGCTTATCATCCCCCTCAAGTGAAAGGGTCTGGAAACCGTACAAAGCTGAACCTTGAACTTGTGAGATGCTTGGTTAAGATATATGCGGGCTGCTCGTGGATGAAGTGAAGATCAATTTTTATAGATTAATTTCTATGTGCTTTGTTCTAGCATGAAATACATGATTCTTTGTTATATGATTAGTATTGATATTATTATACCAGAGTAGAGGGATTGCAGGTTTGGATACACAGCAAGGCTTGTATCCAAACCATTTCAGCAGTAGCTAAGGCAAGGTTGTTGTATTCTGATTCTGCACTACTGCTGCCTTTTGTTTGGAGGAGGATAAAGAGACTAAGTTACCCCTTAGATAAATCAGATATATAACAAGCTGAGCACCCCAATCTGCATAAGTGAATTCTTCTATTATCAAGTGGCTTGAAGGACTTAACAATAACCCATCGTGTATAGTGCCTTTTAGATACCGAAGAATCCTTTTGACAGAAAGCCAATGAGCAGAGGTTGGCTGTCGCATGAATTGGCACGCCTTGTTAACAACAAAAGCCATGTCAGGCTTGGTTATGGTAAGATACTGAAGTGCCTTTACTACTCTTTGATGTTGAGTAACCTCTTCCATAGGATCACCATCAAACTTAGACAAATTCTGCCGAACAGCACCAGGTGTTTTTGCTGGTTTGGTATCAAACATTGCAGTTTTATGCAACAGATCAGAAACATATTTGGTTTGGCTTAAATTCATAAAACTTTCATGGTAAGAGACCTTTATACCTAGGAAGTAAGATAGCTGCCCCAAATCTTTTAAGGCAAAAACAGAATCAAGCTTAGCAATGAGTGACGAAATCTGTGTTGATTAACTGCTGATGATGATTATATAATCAACATAGGCAAGAACAATCAGAGTTGTGGATTCACCAAAGTGTATAACCATAGAACTATCAATCCTAGAATTGCTGAATTCCTATCGTAGAAGAGCAGAACTGAAGCGTTGAAACCAAACACGTGGTGCTTGTTTTAGGCCATATAAAGCCTTTTTCAATCTACACATTTTGGTTGGGAATTTAGTGTCCACGTATCCAGGAGGTTGAGTCATGTATACTTACTCTTCTAGTTCACCATTTAGAAAAGCATTATGAACATCAAGTTGTCGCAGTTCCCACTTAAAACTGAGAGCAACAATTAATATGATTCAAATAATTACAGCTTTAACAACTAGACTAAAGGTTTCAAAATAAGCAAGACGAGGAGTTTGGTTATACCCTTTAGCCACAAGCCTGGCTTTATACCTTTCTATGCTCCTATCTAGCTTGTGTTTCAGCTTGTGCACCCACTTACAACCTATTATATTGACAGCTGAAAGCTGTTGAACAAGATCCCAAGTATGATTGCGATGAAGAGCAGTAATCTCTAGATCCATAGCTTGAGTTCAGTTTGGATCTTGGAGGGCTTGTTTGAGAGTGTATGGTTCTGAGACCTTTATAGCAGAGAGATTAAAAATGGGCTTTTTCTTGGTTATATCACGCATCAATCGTGTTGTCATGCGTGGAGCTAGAGGAGAAAAGGAAGTTAGAGCCTCATAAAACGACTCAGGTAGGGTACTGGAGGCAGTAGTAGTCCTAAAACTACTCATAGAATGGGAATTGTCACTCGTGAAAGTATAAGAGGATGGTAGTGATTCACGGCTACCAGTAGAACAGTAAGGTGAAGAAGTAGAGGAGGTTACAATTGCTGGAGGGAAAATTGTTACTGAGGCGTCATTGGTTGGAGCATAAGTTTTAGTGAGGAGAAATTGTATTTCATCAAAGACAATATGAGGAGTAATATAAACCCATCCAGTCAGAAAATCAAGGCACAAATATCCTTTATGATTGAAACTATAGCCAAGAAAAATGCACTGAATATATCGATACTGCAACTTATGATTGTTGTAAGGATGAATGAATGGGTAACACAAGCAACCAAATACTCTAAAAGACTCGTAATCAGGATTTTTTTTGAAAATGATGAAATAGGGTGAGTCATGGTTGAGAACTTGGCTTGAAATTCTGTTTATGAGAAAAGTTAATGTCTGAAAGGCATATTACCATAATTTCATTGGTAAGGAAGCATGAGCCAACAAGGCCAACCCAGATTTAACAACGTGCATGTGCTTCCTCTCAACTCTCCTATTCTAAGTTGAGTTGTAAGGGCAAGAAAAGCAATGAAACATGTCAGATTGCTGAAAAAAAGCCATAAAGGACATGGACTCACCACTATTATCAGACTGTATAAATTTAATTCTAGCATCAAATTGATTCTCGACTTGAAGTTTAAATTGCTTAAAGATAAGAAGAGCTTGATCCTTTGTTTGTAGAGGATAAAACCATGTGTATCGGGAATAGTCATGTAACATCCCCCATTTCTGGGATAAAATAACAATCTCATGTCAATAAAAAAAACAGAGTAGTTAATTTTTTTTTGTATATATGTATTCATGGTCTTTGTATTAACATCTACCGGAATTTCGACGGAGTCCCCCCTATACCGGAAGGTCCCAAGTTACCGACATGTAACCTGTTTACACTTCTAACAGTTCGCATCTCATAACTTAATTCCCGACACAATCATCCTGGGTTTCAATTTTACAATTATACTCACACCTATCAACCATAATATTTATGATATGCATTATATAACAAAAATATCATTATGGATGGATAATTTAAATAAATATAGATACATAGACATGAAATATGGATATATAAACTACAGCGTTAAATTCATCCAATCAAGTTTAAACATTTATTATACAAATTAAGTTATACAAACATTTTCATGTTTACAAAATACAAGGGTATACTCCCTAGAACCTAGATTTCAAAAAGGGAACATAAGCTAGGATCTACTCCTGTCGTGCATGCGATGATCCTGAAACAAAATACATATTATTGCAAGGTGAATATCACAATAAATATAACAATATGAATATCTAATAATTTCAACAGGTAACATGCATTCATATTTCATTTACTTCTCTCTTCTAGTTTTTTTTATTAAAATCTCTTCCTTATTTAAACTATTAATAACCGTTCCCTCTGCCACTATCAACCTTCATTCCAGACCTTATAAGATTAACGTGATTACTTTTGCTTATCAAATTACTGATACCAATTTCACTGGTATCATCATCACCATCCCATAGGAGTCGATATAAGGCGATCCCTTTACCCGGGATCCTAATATACACTAAATGTATGCTGGCCAATACATGGTGATCCCCTTATCCGGGATCCTAACATACACTGAATGTATGTTAGCTAATACGTGGAGATCCCCTTACCGGGGATCCTAACATACACTAAATGTATGCTAGTCCATTCGTGACGATCCCCTTACCCGGGATCCTAACATACACTCAATGTATGCTAGTTTATGCCTCAAATCACACTTCTCATATTTCCTTTGTCAGTGATAATTTCATCACTTGGCAATTCACAGAACAACTTTTCACCTTGAATACACATACATTCAGTAATTCATATTTCACATCAAAAATATATTAAATTATGGAATTTAACTAGAATGCATAGGTGTGAATCACCTACCTGCAATAGAAGCTCTACTCGTGCTCCCCTACTGCTGCTGTTGCACAACATCTGTGGTCCCTCCTGCAAATCACAGGTTTATCTTATAAATTTTCCTCACTCAAGGATATGTTTTATAATAACCATATCAACAACCAATAAGTCTTTCTTTCAGTCATTTCTTAGTACTTTATGTTTTTCTCATTTCACTTATTATTACTGTCGTTCTTTGTCACATCCTAGTTATCATTCCTTTCTTTATATTTGGACTATCATTGTTCAACTGTTACTGTCTGACCTCTCCTCAGATTTTTAACTATATCTGGAGTTATAGAACTCCGATTCAAGCAAAATTTATGGCATTGGAAAGGTAAGACATGAGGCTACAAGTTCCATGTTTTGAGAAGAACCTAATTCTACCTCTAAGATAGCCAAAATCACTCATTAACAAACACTTGGACTGTTACTGTCCAACTATTACTGTCTGACCTCTCCTCATATTTTTAACTGTATCTGGAGTTATAGAGCTCCGATTTAAGCACAATTTATGGCGTTGGAAAGGTAAGACATGAGGCTACAAGTTCCATGTTTTGAGAAGAACCCAGTTCTGCCTCTAAGATAGTCAAAATCGCTTATTAACAAATACTTGGACTGTTACTGTCCAACTGTTACTATCCATTTTTGAACTGTTACTGTCTGACCTCTTCTTATATTTTTAACTATATCTGGAGTTATAGAACTCTGATTCAAGCAAAATTTATAGCATTGGAAAGGTAAGACATGAGGCTACAAGTTCTATGTTTTGAGAAGAACCCAGTTCTACCTCTAAGATAGTCAAAATCACTCATTAACAAACACTTGGACTGTTACTGTCCAATTGTTACTGTCTCGTTTTTGAACTGTTACTGTCTGACCTCTCCTCAGAGTTTTAACTATATTTGGAGTTATAGAACTTCGATTCAAGTAACATTTATGGCGTTGGAAAGGTAAGACATGAGGCTACAAGTTCTATGTTTTGAGAAGAACCCAGTTCTGCCTCTAAGATAGTCAAAATCATTCATTAACAAACACTTGGACTGTTACTATCCAACTGTCACTGTCTCGTTTTTGAACTGTTACTATCTGAGTTTTCCTCATATTTTTAACTATATCTGGAGTTATAGAGCTTCGATTCAAGCGAAATTTATGGCGTTGGAAAGGTAAGACATGAGGCTACAAGTTCCATGTTTTGAGAAGAACCCAGTTCTGCCTCTAAGATAGTCAAAATCATTCATTAACAAACACTTGGACTGTTACTATCCAACTGTCACTGTCTCGTTTTTGAACTGTTACTATCTGAGTTTTCCTCATATTTTTAACTATATCTGGAGTTATAGAGCTTCGATTCAAGCGAAATTTATGGCGTTGGAAAGGTAAGACATGAGGCTACAAGTTCCATGTTTTGAGAAGAACCCAGTTCTGCCTCTAAGATAGTCAAAATCACTCATCAATGAACCAGACCTACTACCCTATAGGGTCTGTCATGACCCAGTCTCGGTTGGTGACCCATAACTGGAGTTCTATGACTCCAAATTGAGCAAGACCAATTTCATTAGTTAGTAAACATCCAAAACTACAATTTCTATGAAGGAACTTGATCCTAATTCCTTCATTCTCCTACCCAAAATCTCTTTGAAGGTCAAGAGATGAAACTGTCCAAATTCATCACCTTTCCATTTACACACAACACACGAAGTTCTTTACTTTAACAACTCTTACTTCTTTTTTTTTTCAATTCAAGTCTAAGAACTCAATATAAATTTACATCTAGGCATCAATTCATAATCGACTTGAAATGACTCATAAGACCAGGTTTATAATATCTTACCTGGTGCGAATCAAGGCTTTG
>Ga0325405_1003100_pt1 | contig 17130 bp, 18 predicted proteins | sample PopdelMetagenome_21_FD_205663 | JGI IMG/M metagenome (GOLD analysis project Ga0325405, IMG submission 205663) | Populus deltoides microbial communities from Bellville, Georgia, United States - Xylem-Control-R2 | ecosystem: Host-associated > Plants > Phyllosphere > Stem > Wood/Secondary xylem...
ATTAAAGCTATCTTATATTATCAGATCTATTATTATAAAACATGCTCTAGTTAAGGAGTTATTAATACTTCAAGTGTAAAATGATGATATAAAACCTTGATAAAAATGCACTTTTAAGTACTAATCAACAGAGTATGCATTGATTTGGTGGGATCAGATTGTAATCAGCAGGAGCAGGAATAAGGAGTGACCCGTTCACACATTGGGGAGATGAAAGTCTTAATAAAGAGACTTATATCTAAAGCTCCAAGTCTGAATCAAGGTTATGTTAGTACATGAATATCACAAAGAGATGGAGATGACAATGATTCGAGCCAATGTTGTTGAGGACAAAGAAGCCACCATGGCTAGATTTCTTAATGGGTTGAATCAGAACATTGCCAATGTTGTTGAGCTACAGCAATACATGGAGTTAGAGGACATGGTTCACATGGCTATGAAGGTGGAGAGACAACTTAAGAAGGGACATGTTCGACTAACGTTTAATTCGGGTTCTTCATAATCTTGGAAGCCAAATCTAAGGAGAGAGAGTACTGTCTGGTCGAGGTCCTTTGTTCCTTCCAAAGCTGAGCCATTAAAGGCTAAAGTTGATGTCCCTACTGGTGCCAAAGCTAAATCTGAAACTCAACCTAAACATACTTGTGATGTTAAATGTTTCGAGTGTCAAGGACATGAACATTATGTTTTAGAGTGTCCAAACAAGAGAATCATGATGATTAGAGATAATGTTGATATTGAATATGAAAGTGACAAATCTGATTGTGAATGCATGCCACCATTGGAGGATAATGATGGAGATGAGTTAGCATTACCAGTTGAAGAGTCCTTGTTATAAGGTGAACACTTTAGGTTCAGGTCAAGGAAGATGAAACTAATCAACAAAAGGAGAACATCTTTCATACGCCAACCTATGTACAAAGCAAGATGTGTCGTTTAATTATAGATAGTGGAAAAAGTTGTGTTAATGTTTGTAGTACGACCCTTGTTAGTAAATTGAATTTATGTACTGTTAAGCATACAAAACCATATAGATTGCAATGGCTGAATGATAGTGGTGAAGTGAAAGTGACTAAAGAGGTTGTGGTTCCATTTTTTATTGGAAAATATGTTGATGAAGTTCTATGCGATATGGTACCAATGCAAGCAAGTCACATCTTATTTTTTTGTTTGTTCTTTAGGAACTAAAATCAACAAATTAAAGTCAGTAACCTTCGCAGTGCACTCCAATTATAATTTTCAGACTCAAGAATCAATAAATATATTAAAAACAAAGCAAAACAGAACTATGATTTCGCGAGTAACATTACAAATTCGTACGAATTGTGGACTTAACGAAGACATGAAATAAAACAGAAGCGAATATTAGCAAAAAAAATTAATTAACTCCTAGATAACCCAATTATAATAGAAATAAAAAGATTTGGATAAAAATAAACAATAAGGATCTCGTTTTGAAATTTGACACAAATCTAACCTGTTACGCAATTTTTACGTAACAGAATTGAAACCCAGACCAAAAAATCTCAAAATGACCTCAAATTCAATATTTTGTATTCTAATACCAAACAAACAACAACTCTCAGTTTATAGGCCGTTTTCTTATGTGTAGGTACCCAAACCCCTTGTGGATCAATTTGCGGCAGAATTGAACCTCCAATTAAAACATCAAGAAAACAATATCAAAATGATCCCAAACTAAGAGTTGTTTTTTTTTCGATAGAATTGAACTTCAAATTAAAACCTTAAGCAAACAATACTAAGGAGAAGAAGAAATTGGATACTAAGGAATTTTTATGCGGAAACAACAAGAACAAAATTTTAGAAGGATATAACCTGATTAATGGAGCCAAGCTATGATACCAAATGATGCAAGCCTCGTGATCACGGGGTCACGTAAACCACATGCAAAGACACCAATTCCCGAAAAGCAAAGTAAATCAGGTTTGGTAGGAGTGTGACACAAAAATAACTTGTACTTAGGCACCAACACTACTGGAAACGGAAAACCCTCACCCAAAGAATATTGATTCGCGAACGAGAAGTATAAGGATGACGCCACGAAGCGGTTAACCCTCACCCAACACACACACACAAAGTGTGGCAAACAAAAAGTTTTATTAATCTGAATTGTCTAACTTACATGTATGGTTATGCCTTTATTTATACTAACTCTAGACTTAAATAAACCCCAATGGAACCCCCTTTAGATGAACTCATATGATGCTCACTTACAATTGACCTAAATAAGTAATAATAACCAAAAGACAAAGAAGAAAATAATAAAAATCTGAAACTTACCATCCTAAAAATGCTAGAATCAGATTTGTCACCCTTAAGAAGTCCCAAATAAACTAGGAAATCTGATTTCAAGATAAAATTAATTATAAAGTCTTCTTTCCTTGTTGTAGCTAGGATGAATAAGGAATCCATGTAAGAAAAAGATTTTGAAACATTTATAAATCCTTGCCATACTTGGAAACTATATTGCAACCCATTAAAGATCCTTGTAGAGTTAGGAGATTTTCAAAATAAGCTGGCATATCCTTGTAGGAAAAGGATGCTTTCCAAATAGGAAGTCATCAAGTCAAAAGGAAGTAAATAATAAAATTTGTACAGCCTCTGTTGACCCGTATTGCGATGCCTTCCTGAACTTCGATTGACTTGAAAGTTTAATCCAAGGTAGGACAACATGTTAAGAGACACCACGTAAAATTTTAGCCCGATCCATCAGTCGGAATGAGAATTATGATTGTTGCTGTAAAACTGGATAGTTGCATATTTTACATCAAAATCCGAATTTGACCTTGCCTGAATCGTATCACACATCCTTTTAGAAAAAAAGATCCTTGCTAAATAGGAAGTCCACAGGTCAAAAGAAAATAAATAACAAAATTTATACAACCTGTTCTGACCTATATCGCAAATCCTTTCTGATCTCCGATTAACTTGAAAAGTTACCCCAACATGGACAAATACCTCTAGAATCGTTGGTAAAGTTTCAGCTCCAGCCAACGGTTGAATTTGGAGTGCCAACGGTTGAATTTGGAGTTATGCTCAATAGCATAAAACTAGACGGTGGAAAGTTTTACGCCAAAATCCAAATCTGACCTTGCTTGCATCATATCACAAGGCCGAACCGTATCATTATTTTATGTCACACTCCAATCAAACCTGATTTACCAAAGCAAATGATATCTGATTGACCCTAAAATTAATATGTGGTGTGATTAGGACCCAGTAATCATAGTATCAAATTTGAGCTAAATTTGATCCAATTTTCCTTAGTTTAGTTTTGTACGGCAGAAACCCATAAATGTCTTTTTGAACGATTTTTTTTCTCACCAACACAGACACACACAAAGTGTGGCAAATAAAAAGATTTTTTAATATGAATTGTTTAACTTATATGTCTAGTTATGCCTTTATTTATACTGACTCTAAACTGAAACAAACCCTAATGAACCCCCTTATGTGGACATATATGAGGCCCACTTGCAATTAAACCCAAATAATATAAATAAAACCCTAAACTAAGAAGAGAATAATAATAACAATAATAAATCCAAAATTAATATCCTAAATATGATAGGATCAGATTTGCTGCCTTATAGAAGTCCCATATAAGCTAGGAGAAATCTGATTTGGAAAATTTGTGTTGCCGCCCCCTTTAGGTCCTTGATCAGGTTAGATTTCCTTGTTTAACTTGGACAAATAAGAAAGCAAATTTCCCCTTTTATTGCTGATTTAATTACTTTCCTTTCTAGGTTAGGAAAAGCATTAAATAATCCTTTCCTCTTTAGGAATCAGATTTGCCAAAACTTCCTTGGTTATTTAGGAGAATAAATTGCTGACTTTCGATCCTTGTATCTTTAGGAAAAACAAGCCTAACAAGGCTAGTATAGGGCCGGACAAATCAGCTCCTTGTTCCACACGAATTGGGCTCTTATTGGACTTGAATTAGAGGTTGTCCTTTATGCTCCTTAGATGTCTCAAGCTCCTCTAGGCCCATCTTGCTCCATATGCTTTGTACAAGCTCATTCAATGCTTCTTTAAGCTTCTTTACCCTAGCTTTTGTAATTGGCACCTCCAATGGACCCATTGACATTATTACGCTTGGATCCTAGCTTAAAAGAAAGTTTTAATTAAGCCTAAACATAAAGAAAATAATAAAAACAACTAATCTGTCATTAAAGAGCACCAGCCCTCCTTTCCTTGTGTAGCTAGGATGAATAAGAAACTGTTATAAGAAAAGGATTCTGAAACAGAAACAAAATAAGTTTTGAAAGACAACGCAAAATAAACCCGTTACAGCTAGACAAAACCCGATTCTAGAACCTGATTTACTTGGCTTTCCGGGAATTAGTGTTTTTGCGTGTGGGTTGCGTGACCATGAGGTTCACATCATTTGGTATCAGAGCTTGGCTCCATTAATCAGGTTATATCCTTTTATTTCTTGTATTTTTTTTCTTTTTATCTTCCGCATCAATCTTTCTTTGTGTCGGGTCTGATCTTGTTTCAAATCAGTTTTGATCAGATTGTCGTCTTCCTACGTTATTCTTGATTAGTTGCATTGAATTGAGTCTTTTGGAATTAAGAAAAAAGGGTGTCATATTAGTCTTTATGTCCACAATTTTTTTTTAGAGTAAAAAATAAATAAATAAATAAAAATGTTATTTAGGACAAAAAGGTTTGTTTCGCTTCTATTTTGCGTCCACTTATCAAACCATATTGTAATTGTATCAAAATTGATATTCTGGTTATTTAGGGTGAAATCGCACAATATATTAATTTCTCATTTGCACATCATTTGTTTTGGGTTCCAAATTCATGTTTTAAAGGGGTTGATTCGTGTCAGTTTCGCGTCTATATATCAAATCAATTAGAATTAAATCAAACTTTATATTATGGGTTTTGGGCATGAATTTGCTCTAAATATCAAATTTCAGACCATTTGGAAGTCGTTTGGTCTAGGGTCCTTTATTTTTTAGGTCTAAAGGAGTTTGTTACGTTCATCAATTAAAAGTCCATGTAATTTTGGGTCAGTTTTCGGTCATTAGTTTCTTCTTACTTTCTTTGTTGTCATTAACTTTCGTTTTAAGTTTTCATGTAAAAAAAAAAGACAAAAGGAGTATTGCTATCAGGATTTCATGTATTCTGACAAGGTATTATGGCAAAAGAAGAGAAGGATTTAAAAGGAGAGGTGGTGTCAAAGGGAGAGAAATGAAGAGGGAATGATGCAATCTGGAGACGTAAAATAATTCCCAATCTGACTGTTAGATCATGCTGAAATTTTATGTGGAGTCTTTAGGGAGGTTGTCCTACCTTAGGTTACAATTTCAGGTCAATCAGAGTTAGGGAAGACACCGAAATACTGGTCAATAGAGGTTGTACGAATTTAGTTATTTACTTTCTTTTGACTTGTGGACTTTTTATTTGGCTAGGAATTTTCTATTTGGCTAGGATTCTTTTCCTAAAAGGATGTGGTAGTTTTGGGAATCTTCTTATTCTACAAAGATGTTTAATGGGCTACAACATGGTTTTCAAGTGTGGCAAGAATTCATAAATGTTTCAGAATCCTTTTCTTACAAGGATTCCTTATTCATCCTAGCTACAACAAGAAGACTTCAGAATTAATCCTACCTTCAGATCAGATTTCATAGTCTATTTGGGACTTCTTAATGGTGACAAATCTAATTCTAGCTTATTTAGGATACTAATTTTTTAATTTTTATTATTTTTATTAATTTCTTAATCTTTTTTGGGCTATTATTACTTATTTGAGTCAATTGTAATGGGCCTCATATAAGTCCACCTAGGAGGGCCATTAGGTTTTATTTAAGTCTAAAGTTAATATAAATAAAGGCTTAACCAGACATGTAAGTTAGACAATTTAGATTAATAAAACTTCTTGTTTGTCGTACTTTGTTTGTGTGGGTCCATTAGGGGTACAAGTTATCTTTGTGTCACACTCCTATCAAACCTCATTTAGGGTATAAGTTATCTTTGTGTCACACTCCTATCAAACCTCATTTAGGGTACAAGTTATCTTTGTATCACACTCCTATCAAACCTCGTTTACTTGGCTTTTCAGGAATTGGTGTCTTTGCGTGTGAGTTTCGTGACCACGTGATCACGAGGTTTGCATCACGGGTTGAATAAGGAAATTCAGATTCTAGAGTAATTGTGCCTACTGTTCAATTTTATAGCAACAATTATAATTCTCAATTCGATAATTTGATCATGCTGAAACTTCACCCAAAGTTTCTCGGCATTTTGTTCTATGTTGGCGTACAATATTAGGTCAATCAAGGTTCAGGATGGCCTTTAAAATATAGGTTAGAATAGGCTAGATGAATTTTGTTATTTAGTTCCTTTTGACTTGTAGACTTCCTATTTGATAAAGATCCTTTTCCTATAAGGATGTGGCAGCTTGTTTTGGGAATTTCCTAATTCTACAACGATCTTTAATGAGCTGCAACATATTCTTCAAGTGTGGAAAAGATTCATTAATGTTCCAAAATCTTTTTTTACAAGGATTCCTTATTCATCCTCGCTACACAAGGAAAAAAGGGTCGATGGTATTTAATTTTGGATTGATTAGCTTATTTTGGGGAGTTTTCTAATCCTACAAGGAAGGCAATAAGGGTTTCCATGTTTTGAGAGGATTCTTTAAATCTATAATTAATTATCCTAGAGAAATAAAAAAAACTAAAAGGGAGGCAACTTCAACAATACATGATACGATCCGGGCAAAATACACAACTGTCCAGTTTCACAGCAACAATTATAATTATCAATACAACTGTTGGATTGCGTTAAAATTTTATGTTGAGTCGCCAGACAGGTTTTCCTACCTTGGGTTAAAATTTCAGGTCAATTGGAGGTCGGGAAGGCATCACAATACTGGTCAACAGGTGTTCAAATTTTGTTATTTACTTCCTTTTGACTTGTCGAATTCCATTTGGCTAGGATTCTTTTCCTAAAACATGTGGTAGCTTGTTTTGGGAATTTCCTACTTCTACAAAGATCTTTAATGGGCTGCAACATAGTTTTCAAGTATGACTAGGATTCATAAATGTTTCAGAATCCTTTTCTTACAAGGATTCCTTATTCATCCTAGTTACAACAAGGAAAAAAAGACTTCAAAATTAATTCTACCTTAAGATCAGATTACCTAGTCTATTTGGGACTTGTTCATGGTGACACATCTGATTCTAGCATATTTAAGATATTAATTTTTGGATTTTTATTTTTTTTATTTTTTTCTTCTTAATTTTTAGGTTATTATTACTTATTTGGGTCAATTATAAGTGAGCCTCATATAAGTCCACGTAAGGGGGGTCCATTAGGGTTTATTTAAGTCTAGAGTTAGTATAATGAAGGCATCACCAGACATATAAGTTAGACAATTCAGACTAATAAAACTTCTTGTTAGCCGCACTTTATGTGTGTGTATATGTGTTGGTGAGATAATCTCCCTTCCATGGTTCTGTAAAGAACTGAAAATGACTTATTAAAGAACAACTGGCTTGGTGACATCATTCTTATACTTCTCATTTGTGAATCAATATTCATTGGGTTGGGGTTTTCCATTTTCAATAGTGCTGATGCCTAGGTACAAGTTATCTTTGTGTCACACTCCTATCAAACCTGATTTATTTGGCTTTCCAGAAATTGGTGTCTTTGCGTGTGGGTTGTGTGACCATGTGATCACGAGGTTCACATCATTTGGTATCAGAGCTTAGCGCTATTAATCATGTTATATCCTTTTGAAATTATCGTTCTTTTATTTCTGCAAAAAAAAAATTTTCTTTAATCTCCAATTTCTTCTTCTTCTTCTTCATTTTGCAGCAAATCAAGAAAAAAATAAAAACAATTGTTTTTTTTCATTTTATTACTGTCCAAAATATACCAGTAGCATAAAAAAATGATAAAAAAGAACAAAAAATAGTTCAAAACGATGTTTATTGGTTTCTACCATAGAAAAACTAAACAAGGGAAATTGGATCAAATCAACTCCGAATTAGCTCAAATTTGAAAATCTGATTACTAGGATCCTAGTCGCACTACATATTAATTTTGGGGTCAATTGTATATCAGTTGCTTTGCTTTTGAATTTCGGGTCTAATCAATTCTGCTTCGTAATGTTTTTTCGTCAGTATATCAAACCTTATCATAAATTGCTCAAACTTTACATTCTGTCTATTTGGACAACATTTACTTTAGGTTCCAGTTCGAACTTAATTTATTGTAAATGAGTCTGTTTTGCGCCAACTTTTGAAATTCACATTCTTTCTTTTGTTTTCATTTCTTTTTTTTTTGGTAAGTTGACAGATATATTAAAAGAAGAATATACAAAGATTATAAGGGGCATACCCCAGATTTATAATGTGCATGAAAACATAAAACAACAAATGGATACAGGAAGCCACAAAGCAGACACCTCGACTTAACTAGACTTGTTAGGGATACCAATACAACCAGCTAAATATCAATTTAAGAGTCTACGTTATTGACCCTCCAAGCGCTTTGGATCCTTATGTTTTTATCTGTTGGGAGAGCGTTCCTCATCAAATCAAGCTTTTCATGAATGATACATTCTATTTGATCAAAGACCAAATTTGGAGTTCTAGACATTCCTGTAAATATCCTTGCATTCCATTCTGTTTTCATCTTTTGTTTTCATTTCTTGCAGTATATTTTCAACATATCCAATATATTTGGGTGTTGTGTAATTGTTTTTGCATATTTTGTTTCTATTTTTATTCGAGTCTTCAATTTTGTTCGTATTTCGGATAGATTCGCTTGCTACTCGCGAGACTATCATCGCAATTTTGTTTTTGCTTGTTTTCTGGTTTTTATTGCTTCTTATGTCATATATACATTTGGATTGTGCTGTAAGTTGGTTCTATTTGGTGTTGGTTTCAGTTCCGCAAGCACCGCAAGATGGTGAGACGAGAGGTGTGAGAATATTAAAAGTGTTTGAGCAAAACACGAGCAATTGAAAATTGTTTTTTTACCACTAACCAATTTTTGTAGGTATTATCATGTCAGATCAAAACAACACACCACCCCCTCCCAATGTAGAATTTAAATTCCAAATGCAAGCCATGACGAAGATGATGGAAAGAATCAATTTCATGATGGGGAACGTGTGTGACAAACTTGAGAAGGTGGGAAAACATGGTAACATGGTTGGACCATGTACCCAAGACGTGAGAAAGGTTGGGACTGAACCGAACTCAAATGATGGCAGTGGGGATGAAAGGCCAAGGTGGGTTGATTATGAGAATTTTGAGGCGGACGTTGATGATATTAATGATGGTGGTTTTAAGGATGAGACCATAGGCTATCGGGAAGGTTTTCGGCAACTTAGAAACCGAAGGGATTTTGGGTATAAAACTAGGGGTCAATTCGGCCAAAGTGGAACTTTGCGTAGTGTTGGGGTACATGATGATAGCTATTGGGAGGCAAAGAAGATGGAAGATGATATAGATTCAATGAGACAACAGATTAGTGGGGCTGATCGGAGAGATTTACTATGAGTAAGAAGGAGAAACTGAGGTTTCGAGTTTCACATATTTATGCTTATAATGCTTTTATGATGTTAGATAAAGAATGCGAGGCTGAACGATTTGCAAAGGTTTATAAAGAAACAAATAAAGAACGTGAAGAATGAAGAGCTTCAGTTTAGCGCCAAGGAAAAAAAAACAAAAGCAGACAACAGTGGTTATCATTAAAAAATATACACGCAAGTGGATGATAAGACATGTTTATTTGAAATTATTATCGGCTACTGCATTTATACAATGTTGTTACAGGTAATTACGTGCAAGAAAAGAACTCTGACGGCTGAAACAAGAGGCTAAGGAATTATCCATCAAACCTATTGGTGATTCAAGGATGAATCATCTTGAAAAAAGAGGGAATGATACGATCCGGACAATGAAAAAACAATTAATTTTGGATTTTGACGTAGAATGCACAATTGTCCAGTTTCACAGCGACAACCATAATTCTCAATTCGACCGTTGGATCGGGCTGAAATTTTATCTTGAGTCGCCAGACAGGTTGTCCTACCTTGGGTTAAACTTTCAAATTAGAGTTCAGGAAGATATCACAATACTGGTCAACAGAGGCTGTACAAATTTTGTTATTTACTTCATTTTGACTTGTCCTACCTTCAGTTTGTTTTGGGAATTTTCTACTTCTACAAAGATCTTTAATGGGCAGCAACATAGTTTTCAAGTGTGGCAATGATTCATAAATGTTTCAAAATCCTTTTCTTACAAGGATTCTTTATTCATCCTAGCTACAACAAGGAAAGACGACTTCATAATTAATGCTACCTTCAGATCAGATTTCCTAGTTTATTTGGAACTTCTTCATGGTGACAAATTTGATTCTAGCATATTTAGGATAGTAATTTTTGGATTTTTATTGTTTTTATTTTTTTCTTCTTAATTTTTAGGTTATTATTACTTATTTGGGGCAATTGTAAGTGGGTCTCATATAAGTCCATATAAAGCGGGTCCATTAGGTTTATTTAAGTCTAGTGTTAGTATAAATGAAGGCATCACCAGACATGTAAGTTAGATAATTCAGATTAATAAAACTTCTTGTTTATCGCACTTTATGTGTGTGTGTGTGTGTGTGTGTGTGTTGGTGAGATAATCTCCCTTCTATGGTTCTGTAAAGAACTAAAAACGACTTATCGAAGAATAACTGACTTTGTGGCGTCATCTTTATACTTCTTGTTCGCGAATCAATATTCATTGGGTGGGGGTTTTCATTTTCAATAGTGTTGGTGCCTAGTTACAAGTTATATTTGTGTCACACTCCTATTAAACCTGATTTATTTGGCTTTTCGGGAATTCGTGTCTTTGTGTGTGGGTTGCGTGACCTCGTGATTATGAGGTTCACATCAGCACAGGTGGTGAAGACACTCCATAAGAGTGAGCAACAACATATTGAAAATAAGAACCGTGTGTATGCGACCAAAGCCAATAAGAGGCGCAAGCATGTTGTCTTTTAGCCCGATGATTGGGTTTGGGTGCATATGCGCAAGGAGAGATTTCAAGGCCATAAGAAATCAAAGCTACAACCACGAGGAGATGGGCCATTTTAGATCCTTGAAAGGATTAATGACTTATAAAGTTGATTTGCCAGGTGAGTATGGTGTTAGTGCTACCTTTAATGTTTCTGATCTTACTCTATTTGATGTAGGTGATGATTCGAGGTCGAATCCTTTTGAAGAGAGAGGGGATGATGAGGATAAGCCCAACACCAAGCGTAATCATGCCAACGACCCATTAGATGTGCCAATTACAAGAACTAGGGCAAATAAGATTAAAGAAAAATTGAATGAGTGTGTTCAGAACATATGGAGTAAGATGGACCCAGAGGAGCTTGAGACATCTAAGAAGCATGAAGGACAACCTCTAATTCATCTAATTCAAGCCAAGAAGAGTCCAATTCTTATGGAACAAAAGGCTGATGGTCTGTCCCTTAACAACCTTGTTAGGCTTGTTTTTCCTAATGCTACAAGGATATAAAATCATCAATTTATTTTCCTAATTAAGTAAGGAAGTCAGCCAGATCTTGTTTCTAAAGAGGGGAGGATTATTTAATACTTTTTCTAACCTAGGAAGGAAAATAATAAATCAGCAACAAATAAGGAAATTTGCTTTGTTATTTGTCTAAGTTATACAATGAAATCCAAGCTAATCAAGGAAAAGAAATGGGCGGCAACAAGGAAACCAAATCAGATCAGATTTTCCCAGTCTACAAGGGACTTATAGTGGGCAGAAACTAATCATATGCTTGTAAGGAAGGTTCATTTAGCTATAACAACTTATAAACTAGGGAAATCATGTTAATTAGATTTTATTTTCTCAAGTTATATGTGGCAAAACAATACCAGACTTTATGTTATTTTTATTTCTTTATGTGTTGGGTTATATTTGGGTTTAATTGTAAATGAGCCTCATATAAGTCCATATAAGGGGTCCATTAGGGTTTATTTTAGTTTGGAGTCAGTATAAATAAAGGCATAACAGACATGTAAGGGGACGTAATTTTCAGATCAATAAATGTTTTTTGCCGCACTTGTTGTGTGTTGGTGGGATAATCTCCTTTCCTTGGTTCTTTAAAGAATTGAAAAACAACTTATTGAAGAACAACTGACTTCATGGCGTCATCGTAATACTTCTCATTTGTGAATCAATATTCGATGGGTGGGGGTTTCTGTTTCTAATAGTGCCAGTGCCTAGGTACAAGTTATCTTTGTGTCACACTCCTATCAAACCTGATTTACTTGGCTTTCCGGGAATTGGTGTCTTTGTGTATGGGTTGCTTGATCGCGTGTTCAAGAGGTTCGCATCAGTGACTAATGAGAGAACTTGTTTCATACTCGGTACTTTGTAAATAACAAAGTTTGCAGTGTCATTATTGATAGAGGGAGTTGTACAAACATAGCCAGCACTTATTTGGTGGAGAAATTGGCCTTAACCACCTTGAAACATCCTTACCCTTACCAGCTTCAGTGGCTGAATGAATGTGGCAAAATCAAGGTGACAAGACAAGTGTTGGTGACATTATCCATTTGCAAATATGAGGATGAGGTGCTTTGTGATGTGGTTCCTATGTATGCATGCCATTTATTGTTGGGAAGACTATGGTAGTATAATCATAGGATTACGCATGATTGATTCACAAATAGGTATTCTTTTGCTCTTAAAAGGCAACCTATTACTCTTATGCCATTAACTCTAAAACAGGTTATGAAGGATTAGCTACAAAGATCAAATGAAAAAAAGAAAGAAAAAGAAAGGAAGGCTGAATTGAGAAACAATAATTAAAAAGGAAAGAAAGAGAGAAAAACATAAAGAAGATTTCGACCATAGTGAGAACAAGAGAGGAAAAATTTAATTACATTACAAAAAAAATTGAGATCAAAAGAGCATTATTTTCACACCAGCCCCTTATTGTACTCATGTACAAGGAGGCTCTTTTATGCATTAATGATCTTGTCAGTGCTTTGCAGAGCGATATTGTTTCTCTTTTACAGAAAGTTGAAGATGTCTTTCCCGAATAGGTACCTTATGGCTTACCTTTAATCTGAGGGATTGAACATCAAATTGATTTCATACCTAGCGCATCAATTCCAAATCGACCTGCTTATAGGAGCAATCCTGAAGAGACCAAGGAACTTCAGAGGCAAGTAGGTGAATTATTGGAGAAAGCATAAGTCTTTGTGCGGTTTTGGTGCTATTAGTTCCCATGAAGGATGGAACATGGAGGATGTGTGTTGACTGAGGAGCCATCAACAACATAACGGTAAAGTATTGTCATCACATTCCTAGATTATATGTTATGCTGGATTAATTGCATGGTTCTTGTGTCTTTTTAATTTTTTTTTTTATCAAATGTAAGAAATTTTATATATCAAAACGAAACTGAGCTGGAGAACCAGCGAGTCAGGATATACATGCATGTACAAACTAGTGAACAAAGGGAACAAGCTCCCTTGAACAAGCAAAACAAAGGGAACATGCTCCCTAAACAAAGATAGAAGACTAGCAAGCTTAACAAAATCAGTAAACAGGCGCCAAACAATAGAGGATATAGGGCATCGTGGTAGAAGACAGAAGGTCATCCTGCAGCAGTGACTCAAAACCACCTCCACACATCAAACCTCATATAAACAGGTAAGAGGGATCACAAGAGCCAAAAATAGTCAAGATGATAGTTGGACAAGGGCAGCACACAAGTCTCCACAAGCTAGCCCACACATTCAGCAGTTAAACCCAATTAGTAGCCTCCTTGTAAACCCCTAGTTATAATTTTTCTAGGATATTAAAATATGAGAAATTTAACCGATAGTAAAATGGGTTAAATTAAATGAAAGAAACTTAAATCAAGATAAAAATGGTGAAATTAAGGAAATAAAAAGTGAATATGGTGCTAAATTCTTAGAAAGAAAAAAATTGTGAGGACAAAATAAATACGTAAGACCAAGTGGGGTCAATGTTCAAAGAACAGAAGGTTAGGGGTTTATGTACAAATGATAAAATGACCCCTAGTGTGAAACTTCAGAAATTTATAATTTAGATATGCAGATGACTCGGTGGAAACTCTATAAAACCTTAATAAAATACTTCACCATGATGAATTGTATAATGATAAGTAAAATTAAAATGGTGGGAAATTGTAAACTCCCAATCAAATTTTATGATATTAATAAAATTATTGATAATTCAGAACTGAGAATGGGACGAGCTAGTTAAAATAAAATAAAATGAAATAGTATTGAATTATTAGAAAAGAAATTTTAGAGAGAGAGGTTTTTTTTTTGCATAGTATTTTAAAAGCGGACCGAGAAAAGGCATTTAGTTGAACGAAAAGATACCCAAACTTGATATAAAAGTGTTCTAGTAAATATAGATAAATTTGCCATATAAATAGCAAAATTGTGCAGAAATTAACAAAGAGGGCTGAAAGAAAGGAAAAAGGGGGGGGGGGAGAGTAACTTAAAAGCAGACATTCAAACAGCCATATCTCTGAATTGCACCATTGGATTGGTCTAATTTTTGGTTATAATATGGTTCTCACCACCCTCTAACGCTGGGATTTGAATGTTCTAGTTTGGTGTGAGAGATATAGCCCTCGTAATAGTTCAAGGAAAATCTGCCTACAAGTCAGTCATGGTCGCTAGTAGTTGTTGCCTTTGTCCACCGTTGGATCCTGCTCAATTTTTGATATGTGGGTATGTGTTTCATGGTATAGTGGTGGTTAACATAACCGTTTGGATTGTATTCATTCAGATTGAGTTCAGAGAAACTTGAACCTTAATGAAACATTTGTTTAAATTAGGTTAACAGAAATGAAATGAATAGAAAATGTGATGGCTTGATTTGTGTTTAACCATAAAAAAACATGCTAATTATGATTTAAATTGAAGAAAATTCTTAATGTCTTTCCTTAGCCATGTTCGACCATATTATTGATAGTAGGAAAAAGGAGACATTGGTTGTCCCAATCTATGTCTTAGGACTTAACAGATTTATGACCCACTTTTCAGCTGTGGTTAGGGAACCAAAATGATAAAATTCCAGATTGGATTCTTCAAAAAGGTTGTAGGTATGGATGCTATCTTTTAAACAAAACTGACCTCGTGTAATTTGGAGTTATAGAACTCCAACTATGGACTGAAAATGAAAGAAGGATCAAACTGTCTTGTATTTGATAGATTTTGTTGAGTACTATAACAGATAATTTCGGGGGAAGTAAGGGCAGGATTGGACTTTCGATCCTTCAATAGAGTTGTAGAACCGTGTCTCACCTTTCCAAGGAGCCAAACCAAACTTAAAACCGAATTCTATAACTTTAATTACGAATTAAATGGTAAACAATATTCTCGAGTGAAATCTGATCTAGAAAGTGTAATGAGGTAGTTGAAGTAAATAATCGAAAAAAGAAATTAAAACATGGTGATGAATTCATATGAATGAAATTGCAATAGTATGAGAACACACATTGTGAGCACCTTGTCTTTTCAATTTGTGTAAACTCATTGATAAATTTCAGAATTTATTGTTTTATTGTTTCGATAAATATTGGAATGAATATGAGTACCTTGCATACATTGATGTGTATTAACTAATTATGATATAATTGGAATGGATACGAGTGCCTTACGTATATTGATATGTATCAAACTTATGATGATATGATTGGAATGAATAAGAGTACCTTGCGTACAACGGTATAGATCAATTAGTTAGGATAAATTGGCTCTTAAAAAGATATTTTTAACATTCTTATACGGTATGTGATATGGCTAGGGGTTGAGATAAAGAGAAAAGGTTGAATTATGGATATTGTGTGTAAATGGAAGGGCTGATGAATCTGGACAGATTCGTCTCTTGACTTGTGGAGTGATTAATACTTAAAAGTGCGTTCTTATTAAGGCTTTATATCATCATATTGCACTTAAGTATCATTAAATTCTCTAACTTAAACATGTTTTATAATAACAAGTTTGATAATATAAGATAGCTTTAATTTATGATAAATGCTTATTTTAAATGCAGGCGTATCTCACAATTCAAGGATTGATTGATGTGAGTAACTATTGAAAGTGAAAGGACAAAGAAATGGCTAAGATTAGAAAAGAGATGTTGGTTCAATTCAAACAAGAATACCATTCAGTCATTGGGTCATATCTGGAGCTGTAGATCTTGGATTTCAGTTTGGTTTAAATGGCTAGAAAGCTAAGACATAGGCCTAAAACATTAATGCAAGTCCAAGACTCAATTCTGCCATTTTGGAGTCCAAATCTTAGCATCAAAAGAGAAGTCCGAATATGTCCTATAGCCTAGACACTGTTCAATGTTCAGTCCATATCTCGGGTTCTAGAAGTCCAAATGAGCTCATTCTTCTTTTAGTGGAAAGCTAATACAAATTCCTACAACTTTCATGAAGACCACTTTGCCAAGTTATGATTGTGGCAATGTCATTTCGTCCAGAAAACAAATCTATACCTAAACCAGCATGTAAATCCCGAGAAAAACCAAGGCTAGATTAAATTAAAGAAAATAAACTAAACTAAACTAAAAAGAAGTGGGGGTAAGAACCAATACACTTAAAGAAAATGGGGCCTAAATGCAAATAAGAATAATTATAGAGCATAAATACTCCTATTCTCACCAAAAACAGATCTGCAGCTACATAAAGAAAGAAAAGAGGGAGTTTTTATATCTATTTTTAGAAATTAAGAGAGAAACACCAAAATTTCAAGAACCCATCCCAGATTGAGGGTTATAGGTAAAATAAACCCTGGTGGGAAAGGGATTAACAAGAAAAAATTGAATAAGAAGAGAAGAGGGGAGGGTCGGCTGTCATTAGAAAGAAAAGGAGGGTTCGAAGCCTTGATTCGCATCAGGTAAGATATTCTAAACCTGGTCTTATGAGTCATTTCAAGTCGATTATGAATTGATGCCTGGATGTTAATTTATATATTGAGTTCTTAGACTTGAATTGAGGAAAAAGTAAGAGTTGTTAAAGTAAAGAACTTCATATGTTGTGTGTAAATGGAAAGGTTGATGAATCTGGACAGTTTCGTCTCTT
>Ga0325405_1003101_pt1 | contig 17117 bp, 9 predicted proteins | sample PopdelMetagenome_21_FD_205663 | JGI IMG/M metagenome (GOLD analysis project Ga0325405, IMG submission 205663) | Populus deltoides microbial communities from Bellville, Georgia, United States - Xylem-Control-R2 | ecosystem: Host-associated > Plants > Phyllosphere > Stem > Wood/Secondary xylem...
AAATTCCTTATCTTGTAGTATTTGACTCTTAATTAGAATGTAATCTGGAAAATAAGGAAGACAGTCACCTTATTAAATGACTTTAGCTGTTTACTAAATCAACTCTTAAATGTTTTCCTCATTTCAATAGATCTCTGGTTGATAATAACCAATGATTTCTCATGCAGGTGATGTTGTTCGGTGCAAGTGATAGCTACTCGGGTGATTCTATAATGCAAATTACAGTTGCATTCAACCACTTTGGTAGGGGATTGGTTCAGAGGATGCCTAGGTGCAGATGGGGTTTCTTCCACGTGGTCAACAATGACTACACCCACTGGATGATGTATGCCATTGGTGGAAGCCACAACCCTACCATCGTCAGTCAGGGCAATCGATTTATTGCTCCTAATAACACTTTTGCTAAGGAGGTATGTATATAACCAGATATTATACCCCTCTCCTCCAGTGCCCTTCAGGCAGTTTTTTAACTTCCAAATGCTTGGTGATCAATTGAATTTTCTTCCTGCTAATATTAATTGTTTTACGTACGTTTATGCAGGTGACCAAGAGGGATTACGCAGTGGAGAGCGAGTGGAAGAATTGGAATTGGAGATCTGACAATGATCTCATGATGAACGGAGCATTCTTTGTTCAATCCGGGAGTCCTATCACTTCAAGCAGGCGGATCTCAAGGTTTCACGTGATGAAATCGAAACCAGGAACATTTGTGACCAGGCTAACTCGATTTGCTGGTTCACTTGGCTGCTTTAAGGGAAAGCCTTGTTAGAAATTTTACGTCTTCCATCAACTCCTCTGCAGACATAATTAAAGCCTGATCATGTTGCTGATAAATATAGCGGATATGGAAATGTACGCATATATTTTCGAGTTTGCTTGAAAGTGAACGTGTTGTTAGACTGAGAGAGAGAATGAGAGTGAGCTCGGTACAGACAAAAATGAATAAGAAAAGCAAGCCATAGTGAGAGACTGCTTAATTTTGCTGTCGTTTATTTAATCCTGTTCTTTCATTTTTTCTTTTCATTTTTATTATGTATTAAATTATAGTATATGTGTGCATTTTATAATTTAAGATTTAATTTTCTTCAACTTTATGAACACAAATAAATTTCCAGTTGAGTCTGGGTTGAATTTGAGGTCGGGTGGAGCAGTTTCTTTTACGGTTTTACCCCTGAAAACCCAACTTTATGTTTATTATTTATACCCGAACCCGATAAAACCTAAACTATCCTTGAAATATATTAGTATTAAATGAAGTTAGATTCCATGAAAAACACCGCCGTCAATTAAGAAACCAATCTTCCAAATTTAGCCATGGAGACTCATATAAAATAAACACGAACACTTACAAAATATAAATGTGCCAGAATATTGTAATTGTTATTTTTTTATTTAGAAATATATTAAAATAATATATATTTTTAATTTTTTAAAATTTATTTTTGATATTAATATATTAAAAAAATTTAAAAATTCTAATTTCAACGGAAAACATTGTAACTCTGAGGAAGAATCCCATTAATGAACAGGCCGAAAGAAAGAGAAAACAAGTGAAAGAGAATGCGTTAAGAAAAAAAAAAATAATCTAAAAGGCAATTTGGAAGCTTTAATGTAAGTAAAGCCAAATTCACCTTTTGTCCGAGCTAGGCTTAATTATATATTAAAATTAAATCCATCATCCCTCCAAGAATTTCAACACTGCATTATATTTTTCTTTTGTTTATTAAAATTATCAGCTGATCATCCCTAAATCCAAACTGTGGACCAGAAATTTAGTCTGGGGTATTTAAACCAGGACATTTAGCTTAAATTCAATGCATTTCTGATCATTTCCAGCAGTTAAATTAAGGGTTAAAAGATGCTGTTAAACTTGAGTACGATCCTCGTGATAATTTCAAGGAAAATGATTCATTAATAGCAGATTGTTATGCTGTTAATGAATAGCGAGACAATTTGGTGCTAAACATTCACACTGAATTTCATAAAAGAGGAAATAAAATATAATATGTCATCCTTCTTAGTAATCTTATACTTTTTTTATTTCTATATTTACGTTTTCGGAGTTCTTAGGCCTGCATTCCACCTTTCCTGCCATTCATTAACAAAACTGCTACTGTGCTGTCTGCTAATCAACGTACTTCTTCAAGTACTACTGCAAAAATTCTTGGCAGAATTTTTGAAAAGTGATGGTACCGAGGATATTGTCTGGGGTGGGTGCTCATGAAGCATATGAGCAGTTGTTACAGCTGAAAACAAACAAACGAACATGCTTGTAAATACTTCATTAATTAGTTTTGTAAACATATTAATAGAGTCTGGTCTTTTTGTCGCTCTCGATTTTCCCTAAAGAGTCCTGTTACTGCAGACAAAGATGGAGTTGACAGGGAATATTGGTGATCACATAAGCCCAGGAAGGCGTCGCTTGTGCATGATAGAAAAAGAAAGAAGCGGTGCGGAGACAAGTAATTGTATTAAAAGACGGCGGAGAGACCGTTCTACATTTGCATTAAGCTGCAATAATCAACAAATTTGTCAACAGCAGCAACGGCCACTTGGTGATTCGACCGCAGCTCTTGCCACTACTTGATAGATCACGATCGCTTTTGTCATCTGGGTCCATCTCAACTTCATTTTTCTCTGAGCAGTTTATATTGGCGAGCGCTTCGCTTTCTGGTTCAAATCAATCTTAGTTGTCTCTAGAGAAAAATAAAGCGAATTAACCTTCGAGAACTTCTGCAAATGCAGCAGGAGCTTGTGATGATGTGATGAAGAAGAATCCGCCGCAAGAGCATATGATTTAGCTGCTCTCAAGTACTGGGGAACGTCAACTTTCACAGATCTTCCGGTAAATATTATCAATTTATCAGATAAAAAAAAACAAACATTTTTATATGTAAATCCCTCATTAGATATTTGGTTATTTATGGAGCTAGAATAACATTTTAATTTTATGTTGATTTCTGTGTGATCATTTGTAATAGGAGTCTGACTATGAGAAGGAATTGAAAGAATGAAAATGGTCACCAAAGAAGAATACCTAGCCTCCTTAAGAAGGTTTGTTCTTGAGCATTCTCTAGCTTAAGAGATTTTGTTTTTAGCAGCTTAAAGTAGCGGAAACGGGCATGAACTAATGGAGAAAATCACACGTCCCTGGAATGTCAAATACACTTGAGAACAACAACAATTACTTTCGCATTTTTACTTTCTGAGGAAACATTAAATTCTCATGTCCCAAACAGGCACGCAAGGGCGTACACCATTCTCATAACAAGCCTATTTTACAAGTCACTAGAAAAGTTCCATGCTTTACATGCCTACGGGTTGTTTCCATAACACTTGCAACAAATAAAAAATTACGATGAAATACACTTTGTACTATAAACAGACTGCTTTTGTTTATTGAATTTCCAAAGCAGAGCAACGTCTATTGTCAAATAGAAACCTACAGAGGGAATCTACCATGAGAAATCAACCATCATTTGAGTGATCAAGTAGCTCAGTGTAGTGGAAAATGTCCTTATTTGTACATAAATAATCTACGAGCATGTTGCAAAGATGCAGCTAGGTGTCGTGTCAATGATATTGCAATCAACACCTGGCAGAATTAAACCTGCAAATGGCAAACCGTGCAGAACAAAACTGTAAGCAACAGAATTGCACGTCAAGAAGAAAGAAGGGGCATGGCATTTCAACATTATATTTCAGAGAAACACATAATTATGAGCAACAAGATGAAGCACAACCCAGAAGCTTTATCACCACCTTTCCTACCAGAAAGCACCAGCTCAGTGAGTGAGACATAACCCCAAGCTTAATCACCAACCACCGTAGTCCATTAACATAATAAGGAAACAGGGTATATGCTACTAAGTTATGATATGCGGTATATGGGTTGACGACTTCAGAACCAAAACACGCATTTGGTATAAGGAAAGTTTTTCCAACAATAAAGTTTGGGTAATTCTATCTCCACGCCACCAAAATCTAATCCAAGAAAAAATAATAACGAGACCCACATTTATTTCTTTACATTCTTTCCAGCTAAGCATCCAAACACTCCCTATCCTCTCCTGGGGTCCCTCCTCCTTCATCCCTTTCTACAAATAGCCAAATTAATCCCCCCCTTATGCAAAAAGACAAATTAATTACCCACCAGAACAATTCGAATACTTCACCTATGAGATAAAGAGACTAAGATCATCATCAATTAATTCAAAGGTGTAGGGTTAAAAAAATATGGGAAAAAAGATTCGAAAGAAAATTTTCTAACACCAGAGTTCTGAAGCCGCCAGCAATAACACCTTTATTTTTAATCACCAAGCTAAAGCCTCACCATTAAGTTCATTTCTTTAGTCCTTCATATGCAAAAACCCACCAAACAGGCAAAACAGTGCAGTCCAACACTATAACTCCAGCGATATTGGTCACCAGATGGGAGATTCAGGGAAACAGATATTCGAAATTTAAAAATATTTCTAAAAGAATGCCTAATCTCATAGTAGTTGTTGGACTAAAATCCCTTCAAGAGCGGAGAAAAGATGAGGAGCTGCGTCCCTATCACAACCGGTAAGAAGAAAGCAGAGGGAGGGAAGACGGTAACAAAAGTCTAGGTGCGATTCAATTTGTAACATCCAATTCTTCAACAACTGCACCCATTTGGGTGCAATTCAAACTGTATAGATATCATGGGAATTGGCAAATTTATATAAAAGTCAATTAATTATTCCCCTTACAAACACCTTATTAATGGTGTTGTCGTAAATTTAGATTTTGGAGGTGTGGAAACAGACCCACCCTAAAAGTTTCTCACTAGTTGTTAGAGAACACAAAATATGATCATTCTTGTTTTTCCTTTCAGATAGCTATGAAAAATAACAGTAAATAACTGATTGTTTTGCCTGCAACAAAGAAATCCATCCCAATATACTGTATATGCACATGCACAAGCTGCTCTAGCAGATTATTAGCATTTAAAACTTGAAAATGTTGGGGAAAAAACCTGAGCAGAGCTCTCGGTTGATCAATACGTGGGATTCTTGGCTGGTCTTCCAGATTATCAGTTCCATCTTGCAGAATAGCATCAGTGGCTGGCTCACCGAAGGTTTGAGATAAATCGTCTGCAAGCTCCTTTAGACCCTGTCAGGATTGAGAGAGGCATCAAATTCTAGTCCAGACTATACTCAGTGAACAAAATGCATTTTTATTGTCACCTAAAATTCTCAGCCCAAATCCTCAATGTTTTAAGCATAAAGATTTCCTGTTACCTTAAATAAGCAGTGCCAACAGACCAGAAAGCAGATATGGCCTGGTTCAAAGCATGCTAACATACATTTTACATTTGTTCGCTCTCTTTTCTGGGATTCAAGTGTGGCTTAGAGGGACATGATTACGTATTAAAATGACAGTGCCCAGGCCAGTTAGCATGTAGTGGTTGAAGGATCAAACTGTAAATCTGCAGCTAAGCTGCATACCTAACTTCAGCTAATCTATACCAGGGTATTAGGTACACTTGTGTGCAAATAAGGGAGAACAAAGACACGGAAATTTAAATTCAATTCATTAAATAAGAAAGATACCGTCAAACTTGGGACTTCAGAGTACATGAGTGAAGCACGAGTTCTTCCTGAAGGTTTGAACTGATCCTGCAAGATACAGAAAGCTGAAGTTGTCAGATATAAAACTAGACTAATGTAATTGGAGGTTTGATAAGACAGGTTAATGAAAACTAATACTGCCTTCCCTTGTCCAAAACCTCCACTTCTGGATGGTGGTGAGAGCAAAATTTTACAATGTGCTAATTCAAGCAGGCAATATGATTTGTTTACAATGCCCATTAACCACTTCTAATGTAAAAATCAGATGCATAGAATTAAAAAATAACCAAATGCATTAAATACTATTTCCAACCTCTAGAGCTTTAGGCATTTTTGCTTTTTTGCCACCAACAAAGTTGCACAGGTACATCACACCCATATTTGCAATATCCTGTCACCATACAATTGAATCAGTACATTAGCAATAATACAAACAGGAGCTCAGACAACAAGAACCGCCCATTTATGCAATTTCAAGGCATAAAACACTGGTGAGTTATCTCACTATGCCTGCTTAGGAAGCAACCATTTTATCATAAGCAACTACAATCAATCTATATAATAAACGAATAAAGAGGTTAGAATGCTTCCAGCTTTTAGTTGGCCTCAAAATTAAGTAACAAACACACACAATGAAAAACCATAGCAAAAGAAAATTCAAATACTCATCTGACTATCAGAGCACCCACAACTCATGGATTATTACTTTCAACTCTTAACAAGATTTTGGAACAAGAAAAGGTTTGTTCATCCACCAAAAGTTTCAATGGCATGTAAACATCATTTCAATTATTAAAGGCATCACAGATGCTCTAAATACAACTTTCAATTCCTTGAGCAAACACGAAGAATATCACACAAAAATATTCAGTGTTTATGACTTACGGTGCACTTCAACATAACAAACATTCATTCAAACATCTTTGACACAAAACGTGTCCAATCTGTGATGCATGTACTTAACTATTAATATTCTTGCGACTCCAAAAAAAAAAGATAAATAAACCAGATAATGCAAACTTTTCATGGGGAAAGATGTTCAGCAAACCTCAGCATGTTATAGAAATGCCAGCAACACATGGATATATAGAATTAGATATGATTTTCAATTTAAATTGAAAAAATGTTTATGTTTAAGTGTTGGTTCACCTGTTTCTCCTCCAATGAACCTATCTTTCCATCCTGCAAAAAGAACAGATTGTAATGAATTCAGATAAGGGACAGAGAAACAAAGACAAACATACCCAATTACAATAAAAAATTGAGCCATTTCAACCCTTCATTATTATTGAACTTTTTTCTTCTTTTCCTATTTCAAATGGAAATGGAACAAATAAGAAGGTTTAATAAAGCACATCGTCAGTGTTTTTGGTGCTTCAATCGGATGAATAGGGTTGTGTGCGGATACGTGAGTTTGAGAATATGAGATATATATTGACAAAGAAGGTCAGAGCCAGCAAAGCCAAAAAAATGAGGAATTATCATTAGGCAAACCCTACCAAACCAGATACTAAACACTGCAACTGCCATAACTCAGAGCCAATTTGTGTAAGATTTTCAGAGGCAGCATTGACCTGTGTAAAAAAAGACACGTTAGGATCATATCACAGATAAATGTTTGGATTGCAAGGGACTGCCCTGTAATTACCTTATATTACCTATAATATCATAGAAATCAGTCGAAAGTGAGACTGTATTTTCAATTAATAAGGAAGATATAATAAGTTCTAAATAATAGCTAAATGAGCTGATATATCACACTAGGTTATTCATTAACAAAAAAAGTTTACATGCAACTAGGCTTTCAGCACATAAGATGTACATAAAATAAAGTTTACTGCTTGAAAAACAATTTCAGTGAAATCAAATCCTTCAACAGGTGTATCAATTAACAAGAACGCTAGCCAGAATCAGGATTTCAATTATTGCATTTAAATGCTTCTATATGCAGCTTCATACAGTTTCCCAAAACTAAGGATCACACATTTGATGATGAGGTCAATCAAAACAAATAAACCTGGTCCTTCATTCACAAATTAAGGTGCTGGGGCATAGAGAGACATATTCTCTTACGTCATTTTGAATTGCCTTTGAGATCTCCTTTTGACTCTCCATTTTATCATCCAAAAGTTGTATTCTCTGTGTTAAATGCGTCTTGGCAGTCTAGCAAAAGAATATATACATAAACACAACAGCATAAATGGAAAACATGACAATGTCAGCCAGCCAGCCAAAAGAATAATCAACTCATAACTTGACATGCCAACATAATAAAATCGAGGATTGCTATGTTTTGAATTATTTTCAGAAGAGTTCACCCTATAGTCTCACATGTCACACTCTGTAAAGAAGAAAAAAGGGACGGGTACCAACCATACATCATATGAGATCCATAATCATAATCATATCATAAATAATATAATAAAATGGAAGCACCAGCGTCTAGTATTGACAAGTGTTCTACTTACATGTACAAAATACAAATCTATCAATTAGGTGGAGCAAGGCATGGTGACTTGACTGATGATTAGGAGGGTTGACAACCATGCTTTCTCAATTGCTAGGAAGTATGAATTCTAATTGAAGCTTTTCTAATTACTAGGAGGTGTAAATATCCTTTCCAAAAAATATTCATAAAACTTTATCTACTAAAAACTAACTTATCATGATTTTACATTAGCATTAAATAAAACAAACAAAAAACCAGGAAAGCCTTCCTCCAACAAGAAACAAGCTTATTAATTAAATGAATCCATTGCATCCACACAAAAAAATTCAATGGAATGCAAAATTCTGCTAAAAATGCAGCCTAATCTGATAGCACAATACAAGAAAAAAAAAAGTCTATCAGCTTTTACACGATTATTATCAACAAGAATTCATGTAACCAATCCAGAAGAAAAAAGAAGAGGAAAAAAACTTAGAAATAGAGAATAGCAGATTGCCCACACAAACACAGTGGGAAACTAGTCAGTGGAAAAATCAACAGCAAATAAAGTTCATCACCTACACCAATTGGCTGGTTGCATACGACTTTTATTCTTTAACATGGATTGGCACATTTATAACTTAATGGAAGCACAATGTGATCTACTTTTTCACATTATCCACATCCTAGCCCCCACCCCTCAAAAAAAATCATCAATGAAGCAGCACTTACAGACAGAGCCTCGGATACTTGCTCCAAATGTTTTGTCAAGTTTGAAACAGCACTTGCCATACTACGCTTTGTTACGTACATAAAATCTGAGAATTTTAGACCCTAGTTGTCAACAAGGAAAAAACATTAGCATCCTGAAAGCACCTAACTTCATCGTAGGGCTACATAAAACTAAATAAGATAAATAATAAAAATAAGAGTTTTGAGCATATGAAAAGACGTTTTGATACAAGAAAACACAAGATAATGCAATGGTATTTAAGTAGATACCTTCCACCACATGTACCCATAACCCAATGCCCCCAAGGTGGCAGCTGGAGCTATAAGACCAGTGAGGTTACCTGTACCAGGCAGGAGGAATTAAAATCTGATGAGAAAGTAAACCACCATATGAAATAATCAAAAGAATAGTTCATCACTAGTACCAAAAGCCTAAAACACAACATTTTGCAAGCCAGTAAAAAAATAACCTAAAGCTGGTTATGTACTGAAAGGAAAAGGGAAAAAGAAAAGATTGTTCAAATTTCCATTAAATATAAAATACAGTAGAGGATACCCATTTGGCCAGAATTCCCATTGAGAACTGTTATTTGCCGTGCAGAGGCCAGTTGTCGAACTTCCATTGCTAACCGACGCACCTGTAAGGAATTTCAAAACAGAAAATTATTTGCAACTACATGCAGTGTAATATTATATAATTCACTATTTAAATTAAACTGGAAATCCTTATTACCTGTTGGGCAATGGCATCAGAGTAGTCAGAATCACCATCAGATTGTTCCCCAGATTTTCCCATACCCTTCGTCAAGGACTATCAAACACAATTACACATTTAGTTACCAGAATTTACATAGAAATCAATTTTTATTTTATTTCAATTAAGAAAAACTAAATATAAATCTCCACTCATTTTCAGCTAACACATACAAGGGTAAATTTAACTAAGCTGCAAACTATCAGATCAGAACAGAGAGAAACTAGGTATTCTTTAAACCAAATAATAATAATGCAATAACAAATTACCTGAAGTTCACCCAATAATTCTGATAATTTACCGTTTTTGAGCATAATCGTACCGGTATATCCTTGTAAACAACACAGCAAGGAAAGGTCAGTCAAATACAGCTGTGCAAGTATACATGAATGATCAGCGATTAATAATAGTTATTACCTGCTCCGGCGAGGATGAGGATCCTAGAGACGCTGACTCCTGCTTGCATAGCCATGGCTACGTCCGGTAAATCAGGAACCCTAGACGGAGAGAAACTTTTTTGTCTGGGGAGGATCAGTAGACTTGTTGATCAGTGTGCCACAAGTATGTTTTACTGGGCCGGCGTCACCTTTAGGATTAGTTGGGCCGGCTTTGCTTCATTGGCCTTTTTGCGTTTCGACCGACCTCACAGGGCCGTACAGTCCATATATGTGGCCTGATGAGAACAAAACAAATACTGCTAATAGAAAAGGAAAAAGAAAAACGCAAACCTCCAAAATGAAACAAGTCCCCATCCTACTGGGGTAATCTCAATTAGATCCCTGATTTTATCTCGATTAAGTTCCCAGGTATCAATTTCTCAATTAGATTCTTCTTTTAGTTTAGGTTAACAAAATAGTTAAATATTCATCTGAAAAATTCTCTTTATTTTTATTAGAAAACCATGAATTTACTAAAACCTCTCTCATCATATTGAATAGACCATGAAAAAAATATATAAATATTTTATTTCTTTATATGGTCTTGTCTATAAAATGTGCTAATTAAGGACTCGTGGGATTAGTCGAGATATACGCAAGCTAACTTGGACAACCATGTTAATAAAAAAAATAAAAAAATTAGGGATGTTAGAGAATTTTTTTATGGAAAGAGAAAAATCATCTTAACTTTGTGTAATTACTTGATAGTTTTGTTGACTAAAAATAATGGAAGAATGTGTTTAAAAATTAATTGATAAGTTGAAACCTAGTTGAGAGGAAAAAATAGTTCAGGGGCCTAAACTAGACTAATCTTGAAGGCTGGGGAATTTTATGAGTTTGTCTAAAATTAACCATCCAGAGAAGTAGGTAGGGGTTATCATTTTCGGTTTGGTTTGATTTTTATAAAAAAAAATAACCAAACATAATTTTAAAAAAAAACCGAAACCAGTTCAAACCGACCGGTTTCGGTTCGGTTTAGTTTTTTTGGACAAAAATCAGTTTAGCTCAGTTTTTTCCAGGTTTTTTCGGTTTTGGTTTGGTTTTTTCAATTTTAGACTTATAAAATCAAAACCGAACCGAACCGGTCAAATTTTTCAAAATTTTAATCGGTTTTTTTCACGGTTTAGTTTTTTTAACTTTTTTTTCCTGATTTTTTTAATTTAATTAGTTTTTTAGTTTCTTCGCTTATCCATAAAAGCAGGTAACTTTTTGTCCAGACTATTAAAAAATAAAAACTACTCGAGTGTGTAATTGCATCTACAGGCTCAATTTTATGCACGAGTGCAACTAGGAAGGAGGGACAAGGTGCAGTCACCATTTCATCTCTCCAATTTTATTCGTGTTTTTAATATTTATTTGAGAATTTGAGAATTTTTATTTTTTTTATGCTTTTTAAAAATATATTTGCATTGAAATGACAATAAATTAATATTTTTTATATTTTTTGAATATAAATACTTAAAATAAATCTAAAAAAATATTATATATCACAATAACAATATTTTAATATTAATCTACATTTGTCAATTCCACACTCAGAACATGACTGTAGCCTCGTTCCCTGCAACTCGGGCGAGGAATCTCTCTGTTGTACTGACCATTTGGACCAAACCAACACCTTGGTCTAGGTGAATTGGAAAAGATAACATTTCTAATCAATATTTTAGATGAATTAAAAAAAAAGATAAAAATTAGGAAGAAATCAACAAATAATAGACTATATAAAAGCGATGCGGTTGGGAATGACCTTGACTTTGGATCGACCTCCAGTCCAAGCAAGTTCCCTGAAGGATCATAACCCAACTACCTTTAATTATTCCAAAACCAGAACCAGATAAAAACAATCAATGACATCACAATAAGGTAAAGAAAGGGCAGAGAGAGTTTGTGGCTAAGGAGGGGTTTATCTGGGCAAGGAGTTGTGATTGTTTGATGATGATGGGGAGGAGGAGCGGTAAATGAGAGCAGGAGAGTTCGTCCATGTCCTTGTAGTGGAACAATAGAGCAAAATAAGGCAGCGTGTATTAATAATAAGCCTTCTCCACTCATTACAGTTATAGCCTATAGAATAGCCCAACTTCCAATAGACCAAAGTAAAGGAGAATTTTAGAACAATAAGAAAAATAGAAAATAACATGTTTTTTTTTTCAACCTGAATGTCTGGAGCAACTTACATGCACCTCGACTCGACTAATCACATGAGCCATGAAGTTAACAACCATATCAATCTATAGTGACCCTGAGGTTTGTGAAACTCGAACTGATGACCTCTAAATAGCAAATTCAGAGTCTGACCAGTTAAACTATACCCCTAAAAACATAATCTAAAACATATGCGAGTCGCATGTGAATTATAATATTAAAAAAAAACTAAAACTGCTCATTAAATCATTGTAGATTGTGTCTAAAATCCCTATGGATTACTGTTTAAATTTTTAATTCGTTCTCGCAATAATTTTTGGCCAGTTTTCTTTCGCTGTTTTTTCATTTGTTTCGTTAGTCACGTGGCAGCCTCCCTGCCATATATCTTCCTATCTTTTTTTGACAGGTTACAGCTTTCCCATCTCTTTCTTTTTTCTGGCACAAATGCATCAAAGAACGCCTCACAAACAAGCCAAAGAACACGTTCACAGTTCCAGATCCACCTTGCAAACACCACCGTGCAACCATTCCATCTCCCTACCCATAACCATCAATGTTTTTTTCTGCTTCTCGGTGGTCTTCTAGCGCGATGTGAGGCTGCATGGTGATATGCTTACGTGTTCCTTTGTTAGCGCGTGGTGAGGGTTTCTTTGTTGGTGTAGCTCGATTGTGGGTATTTTAGTGGCTCTGTGTGCAGTTTCAACGTCTTTGTGCACTGATGGTTCTTCTTATGAACATTGCAAAGTTCTTAGGAGCTGATGAGTTTGGATGGGTTTTGGCTTGGGTTCTTGGTTAGGCTTTTGATTTTTTTAGATTATTGAGTGTTGCAAGATTTGGGGCCTCTAATATTTTAATATTATTGGGTATTACTGGATCTGGCGTGAGTGTTGCAGGGATTTAGGGCCTCTGTTTATTTTCAAATTGTTGAGTGTTGCAAGTTCTAGCATGGTTGTTGTGGGGCCCCAAAACTCCATCCATTAGACCCATTGAATTTTTTGTTTGGTTCATGAGAAATCTTGAAAAAAAATAGTTTGTTAATTTTGATTTTCTTATTCTGGGTCTCTTTGAATTAATATAAATTTTCTACATGTTGTTTCTTGGTTTTTTTTGCAATTAAATAATCTTATTAATGTGTTTGTTTCGATTTTTTTTCAAGTTGAAGAAGTAATTAATATCTTTTATTGTATGTAAAAAGCCTTCCTTTTCAATTTCTTGCATGTCAGAAATTAAAAACTTTTTTTTTAATGTTTAATTGGGTCATCGATCTTGATTATATGTTGTTTTTTTATGGTTTTTTTTCCAGTGAAATGATCTTAATGGGTTTAGTTTGATTGTTGGTTTTTTTGGTAGGTTGACGAAGGAATTAATATCTTTTATGGTATGTAAAAATCCTTTCTTTTTAATTTCTTGCCTGTAAAAAATTATGAACCTTTTTATGTTAATATTTAATTAGATAATCTGTCTTTATTTTATAGACATAGTTAGAATTGTTGCACTATAAAATGGATTATTGCATTGTGTTTTTGGTTATGGAAATGATTATGTTGGAAAGAAATCTCTTTTAGGGGGATTTAAAGGGGTTTGTGATGTACTTACAATTGCAAAATTACAAAATCAAGTTTTTGTTTTTACTATGTCAAATTATGATGGCCCGGACTTATCTCATGATATTATATAGAAGTTGAAAGCATTACAAGAGGCCAGTTGAGAGAGTGATTGGTCTATTAACAAGGATACTCAAATATGATTCGAAGAGTAGTGCTTCTATAAGACTGTTTTAGTGTTAACAAGGCTGCATTGAAGAAAGTTATAATATTTTCTCAATTTCTTTAGCATATACATGTGATTGGACAAGTAGTTATTAATTGTATTATGCGTTTTTAACAAATGTAGCTTTATCTTTCCTCAAGTGTAATGATCCTGGACTTTTTTTCTTTGGCTAGTTAGCATTTGCTAGTATCAAATTTATTCAAATGTATAGTCATTGAAGTTAGTTATTCTTCATTTGATTCATATATTTCTTCTTTTATTCCCTTTCCTTTTACTTGATACATTCTTAGGCTAATCAGGTGAAATCATTGGTCACCTTTCAGCATGATGCTGCACGTATGACTCTATTAATGGATGACAATGTTGCTTGGGTCGTGATTTGAGCTTTTAACTTATGTATTCTTAATAGAGCAAATTTAGGATAAAAGGTGATATTTTTTTTTCAAACCCTAAATTGCTCACTATCTCTCTTTTCCATTCTTGCAAATAAGTATCTTACATCATGATTTCAAATTTCTTAGCCAGATGTTATTCATATATTACTTCTAGTTCAACATTTTGTTATCTAACTCCAATTTTTGCTTTCATTTTTAAGCTAAAATTATAATATAAATGTATTGGCAAAAAAATCTTTGTTTAAATCATATCATCATATAGAAATAAGTGGTTGGTCAAGCTTATTGAGTGGGAGCTAATTGCCCTGTCAAAATGAAGACTTTAGCAATGCATGGTACAATTGAGGAGTAATGCTAGAATTCCTACAAGTCTAACTTATTAGATTGTACTTCTATGGATAGACAACTTAAAAGCACCTTTACTATTTTTTTAATGAGTATACAAGCTAAATTGTTGAAGGAATTCTGTTGTTGTCTCTTTGCTTGCTTTATTTGTCTTTTTTTTCCTACATGTCTTTAGAGATTTTTCTGCTCTGTTAAATTGAAATCTTTTGCTTTGTTTTCCCCTTCTTTTTCTGTTCTTTAATAAGCTTTTCTACTGTGTCTTTTGGTTCAAATTTTGTTTGATTTCATGATGGTTTTATCAAGCTGTTGGGTTTTCTTCTTTGCTAATGATATTCATTTATACGTCGCTCTTTGATTCTTTTAGTTTTGGACTCTGTTTGGTAGTCTGCTTTTAGCCAATAACCCTTTTCTTTTATGAAACTATTTCTTCAAATTGCAATTTCATTATTCTCTACTAGCAATAGGCTCGTAGGCTCCCTTTTCATTCTTTGGGTTGTTTTTTTCTCTCATTTTAGCATATATTGTTTTCTTATTCCAACGTATCTACAACCTATGCTATATTGCAGCTTTATGGTTTTACATATTTCTTGTGCCCTTTTCCATGTTTTAACAGCGTCCACAGCTTAGTTAAGGGATATGCAACAGGTGTTTTTGGCCGCTTTCACTCCCTTTCGTCAAGGTATGTTCAAGCAATTTCTTTTCCACCTTAATCTTTTGTTTCCTTTTGTTATTTTCTTAGTTTTTTTTTAACATTTGTGATTCTTCATTTTCTTTTTCCTTTTTTGATGTTCATATTTTACTTGCGATGTTGTTTCTAAGCTTCCCATCCATTCTCTCTGTCTATTAATTCGATTTTTCTATTTTTCCCTACTTTCTATTACAACGCTCTTTTTTAGATTGATCTCGCTATCTTTAAGTTGCTTCAATTCTTTTATAGATTTTTATAGATGTCAACCTCCCTATCCATTTGTGCATGGCTATTTTTTTTTAGTGTGTATTTTAGTTATAATAATTATGAAACATTATGTGTTCTGCTAGGATGACTTTACACTTGCTTGAGGTTTGATTGAGACTTTTGAAATGCTGCCACATCTGCAGCATCTGTTTTCCTTACCATTTATGCATGTTTTCCATTTTTTTTTCATCTATTCATGCTCATGCCTTGGGATGTTGGTTATTGTGTTGGATTATGGACTGTCATAAGTTTCTTTTGTGTTTTTTTTACTATGTTTGCTATACTTAAATCTTTCATGTTCATTTAGTTTGTCATTCATGTGATGGAGAAGATGGAACAACCTTTTCATGCATGTTTGGTTATCTTTTCATACATTAAGTTTTACTGTGAAAAGAAAATTTAACAGCTGAGTTTCAACCATTGTATCCTGCCTTTTTTTCCCACGCCTTTTACCTTTCCTTATGGCTTATTAGGGGGTATTGGTTATGTTTTTTTCTCCATTGACATACACTTGATTTTGATGCTTATCCTCTCAATTTACTATTCTCTTGCTATATTTCACTGTATTAAAGTTTGCTCATTTATGTTCAAATTGTTTGTGTAAATGAAAAAATGCTGATGCGATTTCTTTGCTGCAGGATCATTGATCATCCAACCTTTCCAGTATTTTAGCAGTGTCGTGTGTAACCATACACTGTTTCTTAACAAACACTTTTGTTGTGATCTTAACTTTCTTTGTTGCAGAACAGTTTGCAGTTTTTTTTGCACACCATGGAGGTTTCAGAGTTTTGGATGGAATGTTGCAAAAGTTGTTTTTTTCTATCAATCTTTTGTGTGCCAACTTCTCCAATCTTAAGGTAGTTGTAGGATTTCTTTCTCATACCGTAAATGATAATTTTGGGTTTTGTTGGTCAAATGATATATAATGAAGTTTCATTTTATGGTTGCTTTTATTTTCCCCCAATAAAACACCACTCTAATTTATATTCATGTACGTTGAAAAATAATGCCCTGTAGCAGTGTAGCGCGGGTAATGTATCTAGTTCATACCTAATTTTTCTCTTTCTTTCCATATTTTTTTTCTGTCCGCAAACTCTCCTTTTTCTTCCCATCACGAAACAACCCTGCATCCACCACAAGACTATACCTTACCTCTCTCCCCACCACAAAGTAGGTTCACCAGAACCATTACCATCCACGCTCAACATGTAAATGTATATTACATATTTTTTCCTTATCATTTAATATAATTTATATTAATTTGTGTTAATTATTGATTTTAAAAATATAAAGATTTAAGATTATGGATTCTAGAAAAAAAAATAAAGTTTTTGTGAATTAAATTTAAAATTGATTAATTAAGTTGACTTATAAGCCTATATTTTACTTTTTAATGTTATTGCTCTAATGTTCAAAAACAAGGACATGTTAATTTTAACTTTGCTTTTCAAGAGTCACCGATTTAAGTATTATAAATTTTAAAATCATCAAAGATTTATATAATATTTAATTTTAGAACCTCGCATATAAACTGTTTTAGACGCTCATGGTTAAAAAAAAAAAAA
>Ga0325405_1003102_pt1 | contig 17115 bp, 7 predicted proteins | sample PopdelMetagenome_21_FD_205663 | JGI IMG/M metagenome (GOLD analysis project Ga0325405, IMG submission 205663) | Populus deltoides microbial communities from Bellville, Georgia, United States - Xylem-Control-R2 | ecosystem: Host-associated > Plants > Phyllosphere > Stem > Wood/Secondary xylem...
CAATTTATAATCTGATTGGAACCTCCTTTGTGTGTGGTTTCCAATTGAATAATAAAAGTTTATACTATACTTGTTTGAAATACCATTAGTGGATCCTCTAACCTTGACATTTGTTGTTATCATTGTTTAATCCTTACGTTAATCTTCCATCTCAAAGTTCTCATCAACTTCTTCTTCTTCTTCATTATTATTATTATTACTATTATTGTTGTTGTTATTGTGTTGCTGTTAACTATAATTTATACAATTAATCTCTCTGTGGTTTGACCCCGGTCTTGCTGGGTTATTTATTACTTCGACACTCCTGCACTTGGGAGAAGACATCAATCTTTTGGTCGTGTCAGGTGTGAGGACTTAATTGAGAAGATTGAAATTTTAGGAGACCAAATTTAATTTTTACAAAGTTAATTATTTCAAATTAGGGGTAAAATTACAACAAAATCAAAGTTTTAGGGTCAATTAAGGGTTAAATTGAAGAAAGTTACAGCCAAAAACCATTTTGAAAAAGGCGTCGAACTCTAGGGATTTAATTGATTGAAATCAAGGTGAAATTAAATAAAATTAAAAGTTTAAGGGGCAAAATTTAGGGTTGAAATTGAAGTTTGTAAGGGGCAAAATTGAACAAAATTGAAAGTTTGAAGTCAATCAAGGGTGTAATTGAGAGAAATCATAAATCAAATGACTAAAATGAACTTTACCAAAATGGTGCTGTTTTGGGTTAGCTGTTCATCTTCTTTTCAAATTTTCACAAAAAAGTTGTTGAGGGGGTCATCTTTCCAAGGCATTTAATGCTTCATCTCTTCACCAAATTTGACAAAACTTACACGTAAATGATGATCTGACATCTAATTACACCCAGTATGGTCCATTCTTGTTGATTGACACAATAACGGTTGTGGCATAGCCCCAAAATGGCCAACCAGGCTAACTCTTTCCTGCAACAAATCTAACGGCTCATGATAGCCACTTTGAACCAACGATTGTGATTCTTCCGGGTTGAATAAAGGGCCGAGATTTGACACTATTTAAGACAAAATATCCTTCTTCCACCCTTTATAAATAGGGGTGGATTTCATGGTCTGAGGAACGAGAAAATCAGGTCCAAAGTTGATAAAAAAATCAATCTCCCTCTGGTTTTACTTCCACCACAATCTTCTCTCTCCACCGTGACCTTCAGCCACCAACACTCTCACCATCAACTTGTCCACTACCATTTCCACCACAAGCAGTTAGCTGACCACCTCACATGAGAAGTGGCCACCATAAAGTTCTCTCTCTCATCTACAAACTTCTTCCTCCTCCTCCAGCAACTAACCGCAGTCGTCAACTCCTCCATCAACTTTGCCACCAACCTCACGTCAACCTCCCATCATGGCCAGCCAAACCACCGGTAACACTCCCTAACCCAGGTAACCTTTCCCCCTTCTCCTCTTTCTTCTTCTTTCCCCCACCCTCATCGCCTTGCATGTAGAATGAGAATTTGTTCTGCATGCAGGGTGCAAAATAATTAACCCCTGAGTTAGGCTGGACCCATGTTAGCCCAACCCAAATGGCTGGGATAGGTCTGGCTCAACCTAAAAAATAAAATGGTTTTGTTAGGTCGCCAGTCAGCCCAAACCTGCTTGGTATGGCCTAGTTGGACGGGTCGGGCCTAATTCATATATTTAATAAATAATATAATATTATAATAATAATATTTAGAAAAACAAAAAAAAATCCAAAACAAATTTCAAAAGTCATTTAAAATATTTGTGATTTTCTCACATATTTTTCCACCAATTTTGCATAATATCAGGCTATATATTCACACTATAAGATACAAATCTAATGTTAAAACACCGGTTTTTCTCCAAAATGTTTTCTAAAAAGATCTTAAAAAATAAAAAAAAATCTCAAAATTTTTTTAAATTAATTTCCTCTTTAAAAAAATAAAAAAAAAATATTTTGATTTCAGGCATACTGTCAAATTCTAAAAGTTTTCCAAGCATATTTTCATAAAAAAAATTAAATCTTTTTCATATTTTAAAAATACAAAAAAATAAATATCATAACTAACTTATGATTATCCGTTAGGATTTGATCAAATTGTAAAAAAAAAAAAAAAACCTTCACCAATCATTTTTGTTCATTTTATATTAGGATTTAGATGTAAACTTTAATATTTGGTAGTGTAAAACTACATAGTAGAGTATACCCCAGGTATTAAATATACAAAGAAATATATGTGATGCCAAAATTTAGATCTTACAATGGTTAGGATTTAACTTGATAAGGTAGAGATTCTCTCACAAAAGGAGATTTGCCTTGAATCTTAAAAAAGACCAATAAATATAAACTTGACCTAGGAAAACAATCAAGCAACAATGCAAGTTACATCAGGTAGGGTGTACTGGGAGTGATGCATTTTTTCCTTACACAACCAGTTCCTACTCAGACTCTTGTAAACCATAAGGTTCCTGGTAATCTTAATACTAGATGATAACTCATGAACCTTATAATTATAATTTCATGATTATACCCAAAACTCTTTCATTCCCAACACAACATCCCTCATGAGGCACCATTAGCGTGTCGTTTAACGTCGCTCCACGATAGCTCTATTCAAAATATTTTGACCATATTAGTTTGTAAAAATCTCTTTGCCAAAATAATCCTGAAAAATTGATTTTACTTTTGATTTCAGAAATGATTTGATGTTGTTTAAAACAACATTTAGACATCATTTTGTAAGGTGAGAAACGAATCATTCAAACAATTCTCATTTTGAGGTGACCAATCAATTCTGAACCAAAACATAAAAAATGAAAATAATATGTTGTCATTCCATGTCTCATAGGCCATATTTTAGAAGTATACATAATCACTTGTAGTTTGATTCATAAAAATTCCAAACTATCACACTGGATGAGGATAAAATTTATCGGTTTTAACCATTTACGCTTGAAATTATAAAAGACTATCTTTGTTATCCCTTCATGTTTTAAGAACATATCCTTTACGGTCCTCATTTGAGCTCGAGTAAGTTTTTCTTCATAAAATCCTAAATAGGATTACACCCCATGCTGGGAGGTAAATGAAAATTTCAAAAGTCATAGGTTGATCTTAACTGAGATCACACCTCATACTAGAAGTAAGTAGAAATTTAAAGACTAAAGGCCAAAGAGAGTTCATGAAAAAGCCAAAGAGCCCAAGAAATCTGAATGTTTAGGGGGCATACCTAAATGGAAAAAAAGAGAAAACAATGACCAAGTGAAGGTTAAAACAAAATGAGAATTTCCCACCAAGACAATCAAAAAGGAAAAATCAAAGAAATACAATGAAAGAAAAGAAAGACACAATGACATTGATCCTAAGTTTTTAGAACCTTTAAATACACTTGGAGCCTATAAATCTGTTTCTTTCATAGCTAACAACCTTGTATTCTAAACATACATGAGTTACTTAAAAAGAAGGTTGCTAAATCATGTATTTTGCATATTAATAAAATTATTACAAGGTTCACCATTATGGTCGATTGAAATTCACATAATTATTTATGTCATTGCAGTCGATTAAAATTCATACATAGATTTCCATTGTTGCAATCAATTTACAATTCACACACTTATTTCCACCATTGTGGTTGATTACAATTCATATATCAATAACCTTGTGGTCGATTACAATAAAATAGTGGTTATTTATTGTGGTTACCATCATTGTAGCCAAATACCATTACATATTTATTTTTGACCCATAAGGATAGCTTTTCATGATGAACAATTGTACAACATACATTGATATCTAACATTACAAAAACAGTTTAAATAATTAAAGAGGCAACGGGGCAACCTTTAAAACTCTTAATATATACTTCTTGTCACAACATGCCCTTCTCTAATTGTGTTTCCTACACCCCCAAAAAGAATTAATTTAATATCTCATTTAACCATCACAAACACACAATTAACCCAAATCATCCTTAATTTGTGATTTGTTCAATCAAATCCTTAATTGCAATTTTGATTTTCAAAATCAATTCAATTGCATCCTTACCAAATTCAATCGTCGACCCTAAAGTTGACCGCCTTTTTCAAATTGATCCTTGGTCTTGAATTTATGCAATTGGATCCTTAATTGATCAATGAACTTTCAATTTCTTCAATTTAGTCCATGATTTGGTCAATTTCAGTCCTTCCAATTATGCGTCTTTTCTAGTTTGGTCCTTAGTTTCAGATTTCTTCAATTAAGTCCTTAATTGGCCATCAAACTTCAATATTTATGCAATTAAGCCCCTGATTTGACCAAATTAACTCTAAAAAATTATAATTTAACCACAGAACTTTAATTTCTTCCAATGAAAGCCCAAATTGACTTCAAAATCTATTTTTCTTGCAATCAAACTCTTCATAAACTCAATTAAACCTTTACTAAATTTAATTGAGTCCAATAAACATCTAATTTTAGACATTTCTTTCTCAAATTGAATTTTCTTTGTTAGTCGGGCTCTTATCAGTCAATGATATACTGGCAAATTTCAATCTTTAACTTCACAAACACACAATTAACCCATTTATAAATATTTATTTTTCCAATCAAAACTTCAAACCTAGAAGTTTCCATACTTCTATGATTTCCTTAACTTTCGTTCACATATCAATCATTAATTAATGTTCACACCACCATATAAAAATTCAACCATAGAGGTTTCGTTTCATTCCAATATTCCAATCAATGTTTTCTAACCATATCACAAACATTAATTAATATTTCAATTCATATCTCAATATTCTTGCCATTAAATTAAAACCTCATTTAGAACTTTTACATGATCAAATTTTAATTTTATGCCCAGCACATCACAAAACACATCAAACCTATTTTCCAAATCCTTCATCTTCAGAATTATTTATTTTCAACCATATTAGCAAAACAATCAAGACAAATTAATTCTCTATTAGTCAGGCACATAATTGTCCTATTGATATCTACTAGATTGACACACACTGATTGTATGCTTTTGGTGGAGCAGATTCTTTCCATTATAAAGTTGTGGATCTCGATTTCTCTTACTTATACTGGGCATCTTCAATTTATCAAATCAGTTCTCTTTTCCATCCAGGTATATTAGTCCTCCATGTTTATTCTTTCGTGCTCTATAATTGAAAGGATTGATGGTATCTTGGCTGCCTTTATTTGAAAAGGCTTTTCTCTTTCCCACCTAGGGGCTAGGTTACCTAGGTTTTTATTTGTTATCCCTTGAAAGAGGATGGCCTGGGAATTAAAAGGATTCAAACTTGGAATAGAACAACTATTCTCAAGTACATTCAGAGACTCATTTTGGATAGATCATCAGTTTAGTTGGGATGGGTCCATAATGTTCTTCTTAGAGGTAGATATTTCTGGCATATCATGCCTCTTTTAAAGATTAGTGTAGAGAGAAGTTTGTCTCCTGTATTGATGATGAGACTACTACTTCTCTATAGTTAGACTATTGGTTGCCAAATGGGTAATGATTCTGCGACCTCTTGCCTTTCAGGGGGCTAATATCTTATAAGCTCCCCTAGAATGCCAAAGTCTTAGACATCATTAAGAAGGATACCTAAACCTTTCTATCAGGTAGTCCGAAGCTTCAACCTATTTGGGACTTAATTCATTTTCACCCTATAAGTGTCTTGCCAGACCATTATGTCTTGAAAGGTCATTCTTCAAGGAAGTTCTCTATTGACTCAACATGGGAGGTTTTTATAGATTCCAGACCCATAAACTCTATGATCTACTATGGTTCTTAGGATTCATCCTAAGCCATTCATTTATCCTTTGGCTTGTTTCTATAGGTCATCTTCTCAATATAGACAAATTGCATACTTTTTAAATCATTCCCTCTTAAATGTGTATCCTTTGTGGGTCTCAATTTAAGACACATGACCATTTGTTCTTTTAGTGCCCCTTTTCTACTACATTTTGGGGTGCTATCATGAGTGACATGATCAAAAGATTGATGTTTTATCCCAAGTGCAGGAATGTCAAAGTAATAAATAACCCGACAAGACCGGAGTCGAACCACAAGGAGGTGAACTATATAAATTACAAATAATATATATATTCAATAAAACAAAGAATTTATAAGAATTTTATGGGATATTGATTTTAAGGATAAAACAATTGTCAAGGTTAGAGGATCTACTAATGATATTTCAAATAAGTATAGTATAAACTTTTTTTTTACTCAACTGGAAACCACACACAAAAGAGGTTCCAATCGGATTATAAATTCTTAACATGATTACATTAGTTATCTTATTCGAATAATGCTAATACTTGTAAATGTTGTCAGGTATTCATAATGTTAATTTGTGTTAATAACAAATTAAGTTCCTTTCATAACACAGGTGTCGGTTATACCATACAGTTGGGCTATGAAAGTGCCAAGTATTTGTTGTACCAAGGGTTATACAACATAAATCTAGATTTACTATTTAACAAGCAAAGTATTAAGAGTGAATAAGATAACAAATACAAAACATGTTAGTATCAAACATTAAAGTCCATGTTGAGTTTACACTATACTTATTCTTACACCATTAGTGTAACCTTTTCACCTTGACATAATAAACTTAGCTGAACATAATGAAAAAGAGAAATATAAATAAACAAGAGGAGAACATGACTATATAAGTATAGTAAAGAAAATGAAAGGCATAAACAACAGATTAATGAAAGCAAAACTTAAGCATTAGAAAAATATGAAGAAAGAAAGCAAGAACATGATCTTGATCTGAAAACCAAGATGCCTAAATGCATGGCAAATTCCTTCTTTTATAGGCTAAAATTCAGAACTATTTATTTGATGACTAATTATTGAGTGAGTGGCCACATCTTGACTTAGTAACAATCCTTATCTTCTTATCTGCAGAAAACGTCATTGTTAACATCAGAATTTGAGCAGATAGTCCTTATCAAAGTTCTGGGAAATTATCTCAACTTTCCAACAAAATAAGAATTGGTGCATTTGAACTTTTAGAACTCAAGATATGGGCTGAACACTAAATAGTATCTGGGCTGCAGGACAGATTCTGACTTCTCTATTGTTGCTACAATTTGAACTTGAAAACGGTCCTTTTGAATCTTGGATTCTTCATGAAAGTTTTCGGCCTATGTCTTAGCTTTCTATACATATAAACCAAACCTAAATCCAAGTTCTACAACTCCATTTATGATCCAATAACCAAATGGTGTTCCAATTTGGACTAAACCAGCATCTCTTTTCTAAGCTTAGCCCTCTCTTTGTCTTCTCAATTTCAGCAGTTAAACTCATCGATCAATCATTTAATTTATGTGATAGGCCTGCATTTAAGATGAAGATTTACCATAGATTAAAGGCATCTTATATTATCAGACATGCTGTTATAAAACATGCTCTAGTTAAGGAGATATTGACACTTCAAGTGCAAAATAATGATATAAAACCTTGATAAAAATGCACTTTTAAGTACTAATCACATCCCCCAACCAGCTTATTACTAGTTCCTAGTAATCAAAGCGTTAAAATAGAAAAACAATTTGCAAGTTCCACAAAGTAAGGCATTCATCATTCAACTTTCATTAATCTATCCAAATAAACAAACTCTCATTAAATTTATTATCTGCTTCATACTATTGAAACAAGATATTAATAAAACTTTTTTTTATGTGCTCAATGTATGAAGACATAGATGATGGGGCTTTTATTGGAAGAAAACATTATTCTGTTCTAATATTTTTCTAAGGTTAACTTCCTTGGGTTGAGATTATTATTTTCTTTCTTTTTTTAATATATATACATATAACTTAAAACACAATGCATCTTTAACCCATGTAATGAGCTTTCAGCTAATGACTCCCATACCAGTTGGTCTTAGGGCATTAGGTGTTGAGACACCCCTACGAGCTTAGTAACTTGGTTTGCAGATACTGATACGTAGATAGTGCAATATTTGATTCCCTTAAGTTTTTCTCCTTAACCCATGTAACAAGCATTGGGCCAATAGCTCCCAAGTCAGTTGACTTTAGAGTATTAGGTGTTAAAACACCCCTTCGGGCTTAATTGCTTAGATTAGGGAGGCTACGAAACCAAACTTATCTATGTTTTTATTATCATCAATATTATCAATTTTTTTTTTTTTGCAAATTATATACTTTGCCTTTCCCTTAGTTGTTACCTTTAACAAAAGAACATAAATAATGTAATAATCCAATGTGCAACCCACAATCATATGTTAAAGTGTGTATGTGAAAATGAAGGTTTAAGAATACTTGTTAAATAAGTATATGAGCAAAATCAAGTGGTAATAATGCAAGAGCTTGTGAACTTGAATATTTCAAGAAGTATTCTGATAGACCTTGTTAAGAATGTTTACTAAGATGCGTCTCAAGAGTCACTAAAGTTCCTCATTTACTTTGCCATCCTAGTAACAACAATTTTGCAAATGGTTTTAATAATAGAAAACACAGCTAGTTATTTTTTTTTAACATCAACTACTACCCTCTATCCCAAACCAAAACGAAACATTGTCCTCAATGTTCTAAGGTAGAAAGAAAACGTATAAAAGACATCACTTGAAATAGTGACTACTAACAAACTTGAAACACACTTAAACAAATATAAGAAACAACAAAACACAAATATTATGCTATTAATAAAACCAAAAGACACAAGGTTTCACAAACGAAGGCTCAAATCCAATCTAAACTTTTTACGCCTTTTCATAGTTGACCAATTTATTTGACTCATGGAGGGATCAAGTACAGGGATGAAATATTGTAGTTGGTCAATCAATTGTTCAGTAGTATCAACAAAGATTATAATTTGTCATGCCGAAGATGTTAGAAATTTCTGTTCCACAACTTGATCAAGAAAAGACAATAAATTATCATAAAAACCATTAACATTTAACAAACCTATAGGTTTATGGTGAATGTGCAGTTGGGCCCAAGAGGAAATATGAAAGATCTCTTCCAAGGTGACCAGACCACCTGGTAAGGCAATGAAGGCATCATCATGGTTAAACATTGCATTCATTCGATCAGACATTGTGAAAACCTGTAGTTCTTCTCCAATTTTTTTTTCCAATGATGTCCCCTTTTGCTAAAGCTTTGGGGACGACCCCCCAAAACTTGACTGCCTCCTAAAAATACAACTATTGACACACCCCTCCATTAACCCAAGGCTGCCTCCTCCATACACTAAATGCATCTTTCTCTCAGCTAGTACATGACCAAGATTATTTGTTGATTCTAAAAACTCTTTTTCTTTCTCGGGACTGGATACAATGAAAACACAAATATTTCTTATATGATTACTTAAGGAACCTGACATTTCTACACACTTCTATATCTGTTGAATGTGTGGGTTGAGTAGAAATGAAGGGAAGGAAGAGAAGATTTTATAGATGAAAAATTAAAAATGCAATCATACCACCTATATGTACGCCAGCTGGAGTCTCTCTCTCTCTCTTTTGTTTTTGAAAACATGTGTATATACAAGTAGTTGTGATTGTGGCTCACATCTTCTCTTGGTTTTACGTCCAAGAATGGCTTAAACGCCCTCTATGGGTCGAGGATAGGCTTCCCATCTAGTTTTCTTAAAAACTAACAATCAGGGTCTTTTTTAGTCAGATTCCCAAGACTATGATGAGCATGTTCTTTATGAAAATGGGGCTATAAATCATGAATTCCACGATACACATCTCCACTATGATGAGACTTAAGAGTCAATATAAGATTATCTAAAGACTCTATATTTTGAAATAAATCCCACCTTTTAACAATTTTCACAGGTTTTGTAGAATGCATGAAAGTCCTTAAACATGGTGGGCCAGTAAAATCCACTTTGTAAGATTTTTATAGTTGTATTTCTTGATGAGAAATGACCCCCACATGCCTCAGAATGACAAAATTTCATGACAATATTTACCTCATTGTCAATAATGCATCTTTGATATATTTGATTAGGACAATATTTGAATAAGTAAGGGTCATCCCAATAAAAGTTCTACACGTCGCTCAAAAACTTTCTTTTGTCTTAGGTATCCAAATGAGCTAGTAAAAATCCTGAAGCAAGAAAATTATCAATATCAGCAGATCAAGGTATTGAACTAAGAGAAAGTAAAGATTCATCAGCAAAGTAATCATCAATTGGTGTGATGTCAGATGTCGAATCTATTGTCAATTTTGACAAATGATCCGCAACAACATTTTTGGTGCCTTTTTCGTCCTCAATTTCTTCCTGTTTGAAAGTTTCAAAGATTTCAGAATCATGATTGACTTCCCTTTGTTTGGTCATGGCATGAGAAAATGAAAGTACTGGTGAGGAATCAACCTTTTTTTTACAATGTTCAGGTTTAACCCCTTCCTTACACTCAGAGATTGACTCACCATCTTTCTCACAAGGTTCAAGAATGAGTTTTTCAATAACCTTACCACTGTGGAGAGTAATGACTTATTGGACTTGATCCATGAGTTGGCTTCTGGAACTACTTGTATTTACATTATATTGCCTCTTGGGATTTTGTTGTGGTTGAAATGGAAACTTACCTTTCTCCTGAAAACTAAGAGTAGATGTGAATTTTGCAAGAGTATCTTTCAAATCAACCATAGTTTGAGCATTTTGAGTGTTGATTGTCTCTTGCTTTTCAATGAATGCATGCAAAGTTTCCTCAAGATTTCTTTTAGGAGGGGGAACATAAGGAGGTGCATATCCATGAGAATTTTGGAAATTATGGTGTGCTTGAAATGGTGGCTGTGAAGTTTGTGCATTATTGTTACCACTCTTCCAACTGAAATTTGGATGATCTCTCTAACCAGGGTTGTATGTTTACGAGTATGGATTATGACTTGGCCTTTAGAAACTATTTAAAGCATTGGCTTGTTTATAGAGACATTCCTTAAAAAAAAAAAAAGCAAAGTTGGACAATCATTGGTTGAGTATTCATTAGTTTCACAAATTTGACACACAATTTCTTGAATGTATTTTAATTGACCACTCTTTTTCAATTCCAGTGCCTTGATTTTTCTAGCTAAAGATGCAAATTTAGCTTGGAGGTCATGATCTTCCCTAAGTTTGCACATGCCTCTACTAGATGTATGAGGTCGAGTTTTACCTGGTACCTCATAAGTGCCTGTAGTGTTCCAATTTTGAGTATTTTCAATTAACAAATCTAGATACTCCATTCCTTTATCAGGGTCTGTATCTTTAAAAGTTTCATTGCACATTAATTCTACCATTTGTCTATCTTTAGGTGTTAACCCTTCATAAAAATCTGAAACCAATCTCCATCTTTCAAAACCATGATGAAAGCAAGTATTAAGCAAATCTCGATACCTATCTCAACATTGGTAAAATGTTTCTCCTGGTTTTTGAGTGAATGTGATGATTTGTCTTTTGAAAGAGTTTGTTCTGTGAGACGGAAAAAACTTCTTTAAAAATTGTTGTTGCATTTCATCCCAAGCACGAATGGATCCTGACCTAAGATTTTGTAGCCATGTTTTAGCTTTATCTTTTAATGAAAAACAAAAAAGCTTTAATCTAATGGTGTTCATGCTACAATTTAAGTCATTATAGGTGTTACAGACTTCCTCAAATTCTCTCAAATACAAGTATGGATTTTTTAAATGTAAGCCATGAAAAAAAGGTAAAAGTTGAATAATGTCTGGCTTAAAAATAAAATGATATTCATTAGAAGAAAAAACTATACATGATCGTGCACTTGTTCTTGTTGGATTCATGTAGTCTCTAAGTGTTCTAACACGATTATTCTCATTATGAAGCGACTGATTATCCTCTTCAGCCATGTTTTCTGAAAATGATGAGGATTTCCTAGAAAGTCTACCACTTAATGTGTGTGTCCAAACTCTCATGTAAGTGCAGAAAGAAAGAAAAAAGAAGAAGAAAAAGAAACAAAGATTAGAAAAACAAATAAAAGTGAAAAGAAAAGAAAATATATAATTTATACAAGAACTTACCTCCCTGGCAACGGCGCCAAAAACTTGACACGATCAAAAGATTGATGTCTTATCCCAAGTGCAGGAGTGTCGAAGTAATAAATAACTCGGCAAGACTGGGGTCGAACCACAGGAAGGTGAACTATATAAATTACAAATAATATATATATTCAATAACATAAAGAATTTATAAGAATTTTATGGGATATTGATGTAAGGATTAAACAATTGTCAAGGTTAGAGGTTCCACTCATGGTATTTCAAATAAGTATAGTATAAACTTTTTTTTTTACTCAACTGGAAACCACACACAAAGGAGGTTACAATCGGATTATAAATTGTTAACATGATTACATTAGTTTTTTTATTCAAATAATGCTAATACTTGTAAATGTTGTTAGGTATTCATGATGTTAACTTGTGTTAACAACAAATCAAGTTCCTTTCATAGCACAGTTGTCGGTTATACCATATAGTTGGGCTATGAAAGTGTCAAGTATTTGTTGTACCAAGGGTTATACAACATTAACTATTTAACAAGCAAAGTATTAAGAGTGAATAAGATAACAAATACAAAACATGTTAGTATCAAACATTAAAGTCCATTTTGAGTTTACACTATACTTATTCTTACACCATTAATGTAACCTTTTCACCTTGACATAATAAACTTAGGTGAACATAATGAAGAAGAGAAACATAAATAAACAAGAGGAAAACATGATTATATAAGTATAGTAAAGGAAATGAAAGGCATAAACAAGAGATTAATGAAAGCAAAACTTAAGCATTACAAAAATATAAAGAAAGAGAGTAAGAACATGATCTTAATCTGAAAACCAAGATGCCTAAATGCATGGCAAATGCCTTCTTTTATAGGCCAAAATTTAGAACTATTGATTTGATGACTAATTGTTGAGTGGATGGTTACCTTTTGATTTAGTAACAATCCTTAGGCCTATGTCTTAACTTGAAAACGGTCCTTTTGAATCTTGGACTCTTCATGAAAGTTTTAGGCATATGTCTTAACTTTCCATACATATAAACTGAACCTAAATCTAAGTTCTACAGCTCCAGTTATGATCCAATAACCAAATGGTGTTCCAGTTTGAACTGAACCATCATCTCTTTTCTAAACTTAGCCCTCTCTTTGTCTTCTCAATTTCAGTAGTTAAACTCATCAATCAATCCTTTAATTTATGTGATAGGCCTGCATTTAAGATGAATATTTACCATAAATTAAAGGTATCTTATATTATCAGACATGTTATTATAAAACATACTCTAGTTAAGGAGATATTGATACTTCAAGTACAAAGTGATGATATAAAACCTTAATAAAAATACACTTTTAAGTACTAATTAATGAGCAGGACCCTTATAGACTAGCCTTCTATGACATGGCAATCACTACTTCAGTAGATATACACGCACTTGGAAAAGAAGAACGAGTTCATGTATCTACTTGCTCGATTAGTCCTTTCAGCCACAATTTACTTCATATGGTATGAGAGGAATAATCAAGTCTTTAACCAATTTTACCGATCTCATGAGGAAGTTTGCGATGAGATTTTGAGCTTGTCTAGTTCCAGCTGGTTGAGCTTTAACCAATATATCAGGTTTAAATTGCTTTTAGGTACATCTGGTGCATCCCAAAGTCATAAGGTATCATTACTCTTGTTGCTTTCTGGTTCTACTTTGATTTCCTTAGTTTATATTTTAACCACTAGTCAACCAATTGTGAGTTTTCTAGAAACTGGTTGACCAGTTAACCAGATGTTTTGTATAACAATCTATTTTCACTCTCTTGAGTTTCTTTTACCTTTTGCTTCCTTTTCCTGTTGCTTTTGGTAAGTTTGACCTAGGTAACAGACTTTTATATTTCTTGGGGTATGCCCCTCGTACTTTTGTATATTTTTTCCCTTTAATATAATTACTTTTATAAAAAAAAAATATTGTTTAAAGCACCAAATCTCATTTTCAATATTGTTATTAAACCCACACTCTTACAATATCATTAGAATATAATTCTCAATACAATTTATCCAACCTTCCACATTTTCATCATTATACAAAACACACAACTTCCTTATATTCTTAGAACATAGATTTCAATATAATTTATACAATTCCTCACATTTCATTTTTAACATACAATATGTCATTTTTGGCTTCCTATACTAGCTTTCATCGAGTCATTTTGGTTACCAATTCATCTACTCTATACAAGTATTCATCATTCCATTTTAGTCATTAACTCACCTATTTCATACAAGCATTTTATCAAGTCTTTTTATCAACACTTTAACCACTAACTAAATCATCTATTCCAAGCATTTTATCAAACACCTTGCATCTAATTTGAATCATTCTTTACCTAGAGACTTTGCATTCCAAACTTTCCAAGATATATCAGCAATGGTTCAACCATCACAATTCAGTATATCTTCATTCATTCATTTTATCAAACATTTGATATGTATTTGAATTTAAATCATCCTTATTTAAGGAATGTATATATATCTATTCTTCCAAAACATAACAATGATCCCATACATCATCAATCAATTCATAATGAAATTTATACATTAAATTTATCATTACATCATGTAATTTATATAAATCCTAGCTCTAATTTCACATGCTTAACATTTTAGAACACAAATGATCCTACTCAAAATTATATATTCAATTCATTTCCTCACATATACTTAACATAAATTTTAGCACACGAAATCCAGCACTATTCATCACTACTTAACCTTCCAAAACACGCCCAAAATGATTCCATACATCATAGTTCAATCATACAATGATTATACACACAAATATACATTCAAATCATCTTTATAACCTATAAATACTCAATTTATAGCATCCATTTTTCACTTACCCAACCTTCCAAAACACACTCATATTGGTTCAACACATCATAATTCAATTTTACAACAATTGTACACACAAATATACGTTCAAATCAACTTCATAACATATAATTTCAAAATTTTCAACCCTAAAAAGACCCCCCTTGTGGTCGACCCTAGGTAGCACTAGTTACCCATTGATTTATTTCAATGTTTTCTCTTGGTTTATCATTTTCATCATCATTTCCATAACTAATAAGTCAATTTACAACAAAATACCATTTTCCCCTAACTTAAATCAAGAACACTACAATTGAAAATTAGGGATTTCATCCCTCTCACAACAAAACCATCAAAACAAAGAAATAGATTATGAAAAACATCTTATTAACCAAATTTGCAGCACCCAATTAGTAGATTTCTTTGCAAGCTTTTCCTCCTAATCTATTTTTCCTCACAAATGCTTGATTCTCTTTCTCAAAGCAAACCATTTGTTCTTCCTAACCCAAATAGGTTTTTGGTGTAAATCTCCCCTTAATAATCCTCAGTTCTACCTTCCTAAACCAAGTCTCCACCAATAATTTAAGAAAAAGATGAAGAATGAACAAAAATGAACAAAAACGTTGGACTCTAGTTTTTTTTTCTTTGCTGGAACTGTCAGCCTTTATAAGAAAAACAAGGAGGGGTGTTTGCTTATAATTATAAAAAATGCCACCCATTTGATTTTTAACTAGTTTCCGCAAAACTCTTGATTGCGGGATCTTTCGTACACAGTTTTATTTTATTTTGATTTAATCCAATATTAATAATACTCTTTTAAGATATTTTACCTGATAAATTTTCTTTAGAATTTTCACCATTTTTTATAAAATTTTATAGGGTAAAATTCGGAGTTTACACTGACAGTAAATATTATTTGCTCGCAAACTCAAACATTTATTTATTTGGAGTTCCATTATATTTTTCTACGGATTTTCCAACTCATAAGGATTTTTTTTAAAATAATTATATTACCTAATTGGAATTTATTCAATTTATCACAAAGTTTACAATAGGGCTTGTATTTCAGGTATTAATTTATTACTTTATTTTATCCAAAAGTTATGCTAATATTATTGGAGATTTTCTCCTCTAATCATAAGAATCTTTCTCATAATTTATTGTCTTTAAGTTGAGAATTACCTTTTTTTTACATTGGTTTACAAATTTTAAACTTGTAGTATATATTCTTACACTCATAATTTATATATTGAAGATGATGATGATTTTTTATTTAACTCTTTCTTGTTTAGAATGTCACTTGTTCATGAGGATTACTTGATCATAGGTTGAGCTGCTTAACAGGCTGATAAGAGAGCTATTAGTCAAGCCTGAGTAAATGTTCTTAGCATGTTGGGCTGTTATGCTCATCATTTTCTAACCCACCCTGACCAACCAGATTGAATATACTAAAGATCCAAGAGAAACCTAACATTAAGGCCTATATTTATAACTAATATGTGTAAGGAAACTCGTCTGTCTACGATGTATTACTACCAAATCTACAAACTACAAGCAAAATGGAACAAGGATGATATCACAGAAAAAACTTCAATGGATCTTAGGCTCCCACGATTGATAATGGACTTGATTACTTCTTCGGTATACGTGCAAAACAAAATCCTTCATGTGTTTTAGAAAACCATATGATACTTAAGTTAACGAGGGTATCAGAGGTTAAAGGATGTAGAAATTATTGAGGTCGGAGTAATTAATAGCCATGTCAATGGCTGGGTATCAGAGCTTTGCTCTGCTTAGTCCATTGTAACTTACCACATAGAAGACTTAGCCATCAAAATAACTCACCATCTACTAGATAATTATGGTGGGTGAAGATGCCTAACTTATTAGTTAAGTTTGAAAATAATGCTCTCATGATTTGATGTAATTAATGGCCATGTCAATGGCTGGGTATTCCACCATTCTACTGAGAATTCCACCATTGTAATTCCTCTTAACATAATTTTTTAATAGTAGTTCTGCATAATAACTATTTTGTTAGTGATGAAAATAAATAAAAAACATAAAAAAAGAGAGAAGAAAAATTATATTGTTCACCTATGCCAGACCGGCATAGACCCAGGCAACCAAGTCGCCTAGTGCAGCCCGTGCAAACACACACAGAGGTCACCTAGGGCAGCCCGTGCATAGGTCGCTTGGGCCAGGGCCAGACACACACACACTTACATACATACATACATACATACATACATACATACATATATATTCTTGCACCATCAATATGAAAAAT
>Ga0325405_1003103_pt1 | contig 17115 bp, 9 predicted proteins | sample PopdelMetagenome_21_FD_205663 | JGI IMG/M metagenome (GOLD analysis project Ga0325405, IMG submission 205663) | Populus deltoides microbial communities from Bellville, Georgia, United States - Xylem-Control-R2 | ecosystem: Host-associated > Plants > Phyllosphere > Stem > Wood/Secondary xylem...
TCTCGCAGCACGATTCTCTGCTTTCACACTAGATATTAAAATGAGAATATCTTGAGCTTCTGATATTGAAATCAAACGATTCAAAAACTCAAATTCATCTACACATTCAGGAGTACAACTTGCATGAAGGATGAAAGTCAAATAAAATCATTTTGAAGGACAGAATCCGGACGCAATCTGGTTGGTCGAAAAGAGTTTCCTGATCTAATTTAGAAACTAACAATGCCGAGCATCCCAATACAGCTGAGAGTCTGACATAAAAATAGTGGGCCTCAGGACCCGATAAAGGTGCAAATCAATCCTTTAACATGTCATGAATAAAAGAATATAGCTGAGATGATCAGATAGTGCAAGAAACCAAGTCAGAATCAAAGTCTAAATTGCAACAGAGTTAGTATTACAATAGAATTGTGACAATAGCATAATCAATGTTCAACACAAATTCTGAGAGATTTATCCAACCTTAAAAACCAGATAAAGAAAGAACGAGTTTAATATCATGAAGACTCCTAATTAGCCTAAGAATCTTGAAGATTTTGGCAGCAAAAAGGAAGGATAAAGAGAGCAGCTAAAATAGGGTTTGACAATTATTCCTTTCATCTCTGCTTTTGTCAATTTTCCAGCAACTATAAACTAAACTCTTGAATTCGGTTCAAGAGGGATACACACCATCTCCATTAGCACATTGTGAGAAGTAATGTTATTATTGTAATTTTTTCAGATTCAAGTATTTATTTTTTCTTATTCAAAATTAGGCTTTTGATTGTTATTCGAGCTTATTGAATTGTTTTGAGATGACATGTAAGTTTTCTAATTTCTTTTAATACATAATTGTTGTTAGGGATTAGAGTAAGAAGCAAAAGAATTAATTTGATTGCTGCAACTCTCATCTTGATTTATTAGAGAAAAATAAACTAAGTTAAAATTATCAAGCTTTTGAACATTTGCTTTGAATAAATGCACAGATTTTATTCCTAAGACTATTACCGAGTGAATGAAAATTGCTTTCAATATTATATTCGTTTGATTGTAAAAAATTAATTAGAGAGTTTTTTCTAATTAATGTACTTGTAGTTTCATCGATTTCCCTTTGCTTTAAGGGACATCGAATATGTTTGTTTAATGCCAAAGAATTTATTTTACTTTGATAATCAACAAATTTATAAGAATAGATGCATAGAACCTTGAATTGATTTAACGACATATCAATTTATTATTTTCAGAATTATTGTTTCTTGAATTTTTCATTCCAATCTCCTATTCTTTCTTATTTCAGTATATTGTAGGAAGATTAATCGAAATTTTTTTTAGGATTCGACCTGGTTTTCATGATCATACTATAAATTTATTTTATTTGTGATGGTTAAGTTAGAATTATTTTGGTGGTTCGAACAACCAACCAACTGTCTACCCGCAGAGATAAATTCTACCGGGCAAAGTCATGGTACTGTGAAACTTAAACCCAGAAAGTTCGTTCCAGTTACAAGAGAGGCCACAACAAGCTGACAACAAGAAGGGTTTGGAAGAGTGACTAGTATAGATTATAGAATTAATAAAATCAAGACATCGCTATCATTTTCAAACAATGCAGTGCATGGTGGGAAAGCGAACAATGGCAAAGAAATGGAAAGTAACATAACAACAAAAGAGCTAAGTGGTTCTTCTTTGACAAAAATTTTACAAGTGTATCAGTTAGAAAAATCAGTTAAGGTCAAATGACATATACGCGGCCACGAATGAATTTCTATTACCAGCCATACCAACTAACCATGGTCATCTTTATAAATTCTGGCTCAGAGAAACAATCACAAGCTTCCCATTTTTCTCCAAAAGAGTTAGCCACCCCCAGACTTCAGTGTATTACTCAACCTGCAATAACATGCGACTCTGCATTAGGTTTTTAGAAAAAAATAAAATAACAGAAGAAAATGATGCCGCGAAGCCAGAATTTAATATCTTCATGTATAGAACCAGGTACAACATCAGTTTGTAAATTTTATGTATACCAAAATTCCTGCTGAGGCATATGGATAATTATCTCTTTCCTTCTCACATTTATTGCTGGAGCTTTGAGGTTCCAGGGTATTGTTTTGCTAGTAAGTGATTTTCTTTTTTGAAACAATTTTCTAGACGGTGATGGATATAGATTTCCCATTGAAGAATTCTATTTGAGCATTGAACATGAAGATTAAATAGCAGACTTCTATTGCTTTCAATGCTCCAACAAAATGTTTGCCCTCAAGTAGGTTCCTATGGGGTGTTCAGAGGATAAGAGTTCCATTTGGTAAAGTGGAATCTGGGCTCTTAAGTGGTGGAGCTTAAAATCATTTATTTTGAGAAAGCCTACCTTGGTATGGGATACCATAGATTTTAGAGACTGGTTTTCTGAAAGTAAGGCGAGTCAAAGGGAATGGTTTCCCAGGGAAGTACAAGAGACGTATGGGATAACTATTCAGAAGTTCAAAACTGTTGCTAGAAACTCATTCCACTTCATTGTAAACTTAACTTACCAGTCCAAACCTTCAAAAAGACCTTCTCCTTTAATGGCAGACGTTTTAAAAATTGCCCATTGTCGATTCTTGATCTTGTGCAACTCCAAAGCCTCAGTCACTGCCGCATCATCAAGTGCACCAGGAAGATCCTATATAAACCAAATGAATGACAAATAAAAACAGTGGGAGATCCAAATTCCAATCTGATATAAATATTTAAATGTGAAATGCATGTAGATATATGAAGCCTATGAAGAGCGCATCACTCCAAGACCACATCATAAAAAGATAATAGATTCTATTGTTTTCACATCCAATGAAGCCTTTTCATTCGAGTTTGCATGTATGATTAGATTTCAAGCTTGTTTTCTTCCATGTGTATGTTAAAAAAAGAAATAACTAGGCAACAACAGTAACCTGCTTGTTCGCAAAAATAAGAACAATAGCACCTCTTAACTCTTCCTCCTGCCAAAACAATCAAATATGTAAGCTTGACACTATAAGTTGAGCGGCAATGAAAAAGGACTAGTGGCTCAGTTTTTTTTTTTTTTCCAGAAACATAAAGGGGTTTCATACACGCACATATGCAAGAACACTAAGGATCCACATAGTGTGGAATTTCCTTTTCATAAAAAAAAAAAAAAAAAAGTGATGGAATCCCAGAGCTTCTAGTTAGAAGATAGAAAATAGGTTAGAGAAATTTTGTTCCTCGTAAAGAAAAGTGTATGCAAAAACAAGATCACAAGTCTTTTTCCATTATGATTTTTCCACATTATAGATTGAAAGCAATTGTTTCATAGTCTCCTTTTTATTCTGAAAAAAATAAAATTACGAACTTCTTTGGATGTGGGCCTCCTGCAATCTTATACATTCAATCCCAGTGATATAGAAATGTCTAGAAAAATAATAATAAAAACAAATAAAAGAAAATCAAACCACCCCAGCCTAGCCCATAGAAGAAATCATAAAACTATGTAAAAAAGATTTCAAATTCACACCGCTTCAGTCTTTATAACCCTGAAGGCATCTCAAGTACACCACGATGCTAAACTAGTTAAGGGCAGCTACATGAATATGCTTCCACATTTAAATTCAAAGCAGGCTGATTTTTTTAAAAGCTACTGTGATAACATATCATTATTTATCACTTCAGGCCAGGCCCTTTTTGGTCCACTAAGGCTTCATAATCTTTTACATCATGAATGCCATGGACAGCTGCGAAGCTAGATTTTTTTTCCAGCTAGGTCAATTGATAACCATCATACGTTGAAAAATTACTATGATATGACACTTAAAATAAATAATAGTAACAATAGAATTATTCAAGTTCAAAATCAACATCAAATTAAAATACAGTTTATTTATTAACAAAAAATTTAATAGTAATATTTATTTAATCTTAAATAAATAGAAAAAATATTAAAAAAAATTATCACTAGAATTAGACCTTGTACCGGTAATAGAGATTAAGAACATGGAAACTTTTAGCTCCTAGAAGAGAAATTAGAAAGTCTTTTAATTCGTTCATAGCTTGTTCCACTATAATTTAACAATTTTGCAAACCACCAAAAAATATAAGACAGGAAACTTTTTAAATTAAGAAAAGGAATTTTTTTTTCTTTTTCAAATAGCATAAGAAACCATATTTACCTTCTTTTAATGAAAGATGTGAATCTATTTGGGCATTGAAATTCTAATTTATTATTTTTTTAGAGGAAAATTATTTAGTTTGAATTGAAAATTACTGAAATCAACTTCTTTTTAATGCAATTTTAATACTTGATAGTAAAGGAAACTAAGGAAAATGCTCATACATTTAGTGAATATTTTTAATGGTCTTGTTTGACTTTCGATACAAAACTTTTTTTTAAATCAGGGGTGTCAGCTAACACCCCTAGCTTTCACATAGCCTCACCAATGGCCATGGGTTTGATAATAGGGGGTACCAATAACACCAACTTTGTCAGCTACTAATGTGAACATAAAATGGGGATAACAGTACCTCCAGGATTGCATGAAACTCATCTTTAGCTATCACGAGCCTATCAACGTCACTTGAATCGACAACATAAATAATGGCCTGTGTGTTGGGAAAATAACATCTCCAATATGGTCTGTTGCAAACATAAGCAGCCAGTGAGCTTGTGAAATTCATCAAACAACCTATTATCTCACAATCAATCAAAAGAAATTATGTGTACAACTTGTTTGGAAAACATGGCAGAAATAATAATCAATAATCATAAAATTACGTTACAATATCACTCTCAATCTTTTACACATGGAATTATGCACAACTAGCCATCACTCAAAATTTTCCTCTTGAGAAAGTGCCTAAGCTATTGGAGTAGAAAAAATCAACTGTTTGAATGGTATTAGAAAAATACCAGTGGTTTGTATATACTGTGATGACATAAATTTTTATAGTAACAAAAACAAATTTGAGAAAATATTTTAATGAAGCTATAATTCATTATAACTTTTTGGTTATTATTTGTGGGGGGGGGGGGGATTGAGTCCATAACCAGTTGCAAGTTCTATAAAGAATATAATGAATCACATCAAGTATCATAAGCTTATGATTCCAAAATTGCTAGTCATTAAACAAAACTGAACAGTGTATATCAAAATGCAACTCATGTTATAGTTCCCTGCAAATATAAAGCAGATTTATTTGTGTGAAAAAGGAGAAGGAAAAGGCAAGAAGTTACCTGATGCTTGTCTGCCCGCCTGTATCATAAACATTATAAATGTCATTAGGGCAAGAAATTAACATGAAAGTTTTGATCATGCAAGACTTAGAAAACAGATTAATGTGTAACTCCACATTTGCTTTTGAATAACCAGTGGAAAAATAACAAATGTGGGGAATAATGAACTGGCTGGTGGAAAATAATAATTAGATGGTGTGGGAACAATTGACCTTCTCATATAACTGGTGAAAGATGGGGTATGTCAGTAAAATATCCAACTCAAATGATAATGGGACATTGGCATGTATACAGTAAAAGTTCCATTGTCTCATCAACCAAAAAACAAATAAATAAATTTTATATAAAACACAGCAAGCCTATAATCTACTTTCATTTGTTGGTAATAGAAAGAGCAAAAGCTCTAATAAACTTCAAATTTTTCTAACACTGAGCAATCAGTAATCAACAAAGGTTCACATATTCCAATCAGTATACAGGCTATGATTGCAATGAACATAAAAAGTAATGCTGGTTTACAGATCAAGCGAAATTAATAGGCTTACCAAGATCCCATACTTGAAATTTGATATTGTTGTACTGTACTGTTTCCACATTAAATCCAATTGCTGCATTAGGAAAACAAACGCTTCAGTTATGAATTCTGAACAGAGTAACAAATTACTCGACCCCATCACTGCAAAACAATGACAAAAATTTAAAACCAAAAATGCAATTCCCATATCAAGGGTCATTCATTAACTGATCCATTGGAGGAAAAACACTCGATGGAACTGAAAAAGGCAATGCAATTGGAATCTTATGCAAACCAAAAACAACAAATCGCATCTCATCAGGTATCCAGATTCAATAATGTCAATTTTGGATTCATAATCTCAGTAACCAAACAAACAAACATCAAATTCCGATGAAAATAACTACGAAAAGACACTAACTTGGAATGGTGGATACAACTTCGCCCATCTGAAGCCGATCTGCATCAAAAACCAAAATCAGAACACACAAAAAATTATCAAAATTCAATAAATACCCATCACTCAAAATCACTAAGAAAAAACAAACAAACAAAAGGGTATCACTTAGAATCAGAAAAAAGAACAACGTACAGAGGATTGTAGTTTTGCCAGCATTATCAAGACCAAGAACAAGGATCCGAGCCTCCTTGTTGCCAAATACTGAAGAGAACATTTTGGAAAACAAAATTCCCATCTTCTTTATAGCTAAGTGGGAGATAATAAAATGGAGATTCTTTCAGAGCATCAGTTGATCAGCAGATCGTAGAAGTTGAATTAGATCTGCAAAGCAGAGCCCTTTTCCTCTCTGCAATCAGGAAAAAAAAAAAAAGCAACGTCAAAATGGAATTATATTTTCGTTTCTGTGTATATGATATGTAAGGGAAGCGTGCCTGAGGTGAAAAGGAGAGGAGAGGACAGAAGGGTCTGCTTGTGAAAGATATTTAAGATTAACGAGGCTGAAATATAAATTTAAGAAGTCATCGGGGAGAATAAGGTAGAAGAAGAATATCGGGACAGTGAAAGAAAGAAGGAATAAAATTTAAGACTTACGAGAGTGAGAATAAGCATCTCCCTTGAGATAGATGTTATTTTAAAGAGTTGAATTGATAAAATTATTTTTTTTTTATTATTGTATTATATGTGAATGCGTTAAAAAATTATTTAGAAGAGTTAATTATATTTTAATTTATTTTATATTAAATTAATTTTAATATAATATAATTATGTTATTAATCATCCAATTAATTTATATTTTAATATATTTAATATACAACTATTTTAATAACAGATTTAACGAATTTAAAAATAATTTAGATGATTTTTAATAAATTTAATATTTAATAATAAAATTTTAAAAAATAAAAATAAATAAAACCAGTTGAAATCATCAAATCTACGACATCTTTAATTGAAAATCTTTTTTTTTTCTCGAGTATTCAGTGCAGGGAGAATGGAATCCAAACAATTGACGCAGGCATCATGTTAAGAGTGTGTTTAGCAGTGTGGTTGTGGTTACTTTTCAAATAGCTTTTCATGTCAAAATACATGCCAATGATATTTTTTTATTTTTAAAAAATTATTTTTAATATCAGTATATCAAAATGATTTGAAAACACTAAAAACATATTAATTTAAAGTTAATAAAAAAATAAATAAAATTTAAATTTTATCAAAAGCTTTTTTGAAACGCAGAAACAAATAGATCCTAAAAGGAATAAAATAAACCCAAATAAGTAAAACTTGATATAAAATTAAAATGAAGAATCAATAGCAAGCTTAAACATAACAGAATAAGAAGAAAAAAAATATATTTTTATTCAATCAAATTGAAATGACTCTGTTTATATGATAGATAGGAGGTACAAGAATAATAAATCTAATACTAGGCATAGCCTGCGCTATGCAACGGGTCTCTATTTTTTCAAGTAAAATGATGTCTAGATAATGTAAATATATTTTTTTAAAAAAAATTAATGATTTGAGTTATAACAATAACTAAGATTAAAGAGTTAATTTTTTTTTAATTAGACAGTAAAATAAAAGATAAAAATGTTACTTAAATTTTTTTTTCAAAAAACATCAATGTAATCACGAAACTAGATAAAAAAAAATAGACTGTATCAACAAACATGGAAGAACTTAACGGGGGATTAACTATACAAAAAGATCTAAGATAAAAAAATGATAATTAAAAGAATAAAGATGAAAATCAAAATAAAAAAATAAATTAGAGGGAAAATAGTTTTTTTCAATTGGAGGATTAAATTTAAAAGAAAAATAACTCAAGCAAAAAGAAAAATAATAAAAGAAAGAGGAAGACATTGAAAAAAATAACACACCATAAACTTTGATTGAAGGATGAGATCAAAAATCAATTATAAAAGGATTGAGGGTAAAAAAAAAAGAAATCCAAAGAATAAGAACCTAATAAAAAACTAAATACATGAAAAATTAAAATTAAAGGACTAAATAAAAAAAGAATAACACTTATTCAATAGGACAAAAGACAAAAATAAATTATAAGAAAAAAGGACAAAACTTTTTGTTGGAAGGGTTCAATTGAAGAGAAAAATAACTAATATACCAAAACACTTTATTTCAAGGTTATTTTGATTATTATTACTATCGTCATCACAATAATAACAACTATACTACAAAGAAAGGTGAAATTCATGTAGCTGTAGACACACTTCACTATTCACTAGCATATTGGAGTGACGTCTATGGCCTAGGATGAAAAAATTGATTGTCTTTGATTCAAGGGTGTTTTGGTCTTTTTACACAGTTCATTTGTCATTACTGATTTGTTTGAAGGTGTTTTCATCGATTCATCTTTTAATATACAGTAAAATAACTGAAATACCCCTAGAATAATAATAATAATAAACTAACATTGATGGACAAAGGTGTTTTGGTATTTTTCTTTTTAATTGTACAATATAATTACACAATTGTTCTTAGAGTAAAAACAAAGTTGTGTATATAAGGGTATTGACATCTTTTCCTTAGGGGTTTTTTTTTTTGTAATTATTGTGTTGGTCAAGGGTGATGAAATAATTTAACATTTAATTAATATTGTTTTTATTCAAAAATTTGTTGGCATGTGATGTGCGTGCGCTAGTGCAAAGGAGGCGCCACACACTTTGGGTGGCACACGCGGCACCTTCTGGTAGTTGAAAATTTTCTTTCATCATCTCACTTTGTTCTTCATTGTGTCCTTTTCCTTTATGACCGGCACATGTCATCTAAAGGTGATAGGTTTATCGTCAGTTGCCTTTTTTTTTTCTCTCTTCATTTCTCTCTCCTACACGGAGAAATGCACTCTAGAGTCCTTATTTTTATTATTTTTTTCATAGTCAATCCTTTTAGTTTTAATTGTTTATTTATGTCATTTCTCTTTTGTTAAAGTTTTATTATTTGTCAATTTGATCTTTCAATTCTAATTTGTATATAATATTTTTCAGTTCGGTTCTTCTACTTTTCATTTCTTATTTTGTTTCTTTTCTCTTCTTTTTTATACTTTTAATTTTATCCTTCAAGTTAATTTTATGATTTTTGTTTTTTCAATAATAATAAGAACTTCAACTTGGTCCTTCTTCTTTTATTTCTTAGTTTTTTTTTCATGTTTGGTGGTGGTGGTGGTGGTGGTGGTGGTGGTGGTCACCAAAAGAGGAGGGGATAATTTCTTCAAATTGTCTTGTATACATGATGCGGAAGGTTATGTTAATACTTAATTATGATAAATTGATACAAAAAATTGAAGAAAAAACAAGGAACCCATGTTCCTTTGAATATATATTTCGGCCTAGGGATCATTAGAATAAATGATGGGGTTGGTTTTAATCTTGTGTATTATTGTGTTAAATTATATGTATGTTGAATAATTATAATGAGTTAGGTGTGTGGGAATTGAGGGAAAACCCTTGGGTTCCTATGCAAAGGTTTGGTAAATTGGTTCTTAACGAGGGAGGACAAAATGATAAAATCATACATCTACTTAACATGGAAATATGTTCCTAAAAATAAATTGTATCAGTTTGACGATGTGAGTGGACTATACATGTGAAATATTATATATGTAGAAGTAATCAAAAATATATTACTTTTGGATCCAGGTATAAATCCAAAATTGATATAAATGATGGTAAAGTGATATTCATATTCTTGATAGCAGATATTGTTGCGACCAGATCTCAGGGCATAGGAGAATTAAGATCACGCTAGACTGGTAAGTATTCTAATCTTATACTTAAAATTGAGATAAACAAAGATAAATATAGTATGATTGGATTTGTTTGTCCATTTGTACGAAGGCCAATGATATCTATTAGACTGATACCGACATCTCTTAAAAAAGTATTATCAACATAGACTTGATTAGCCATTTTAAGATTATAGTGGCTAATGATATCCATAAAATTTGATTGACATCGACATTTAACCTAAAAAATGGAAAGAAAAATGTTAAATGAACTTGATTAGCCTTCTAGATCATGGAGGTTAGTCATATCATCAAGATTATATTGATATTGGCATTAACATGAACTTGATTAACCTTTTGAATTATAGGCGGCTAATGATATCAACATGATTATATTGATGTCAGCATTAATATCGACTTGATTAGCCTTCCAGATCCTAGAGGCTAATGATATCAACAAGATTATGTTGGTATCAACATTATCATGGTCTTGATTAACTTTCTGAATCCTAGAGTCTAATGATATCAAAATAATTATGTTGGTATCAACAATATTATCATAAACTTGAGTAGCTACTCCCGATTATGGAGGCTAATGATGTTACTGGGGTTATATTGGTGACAACATTACTTGAAAATTAATTAGCTATCTAAGGTGTGAGAAACAACGATATCGAGATAAATGATATCAATATATCCTTGATTATCTGTCTTTGTGATGATAATTAAAGATATTGATTCGAAATTGATATCAGTATTAATGAGTTAACTTAGGTTATAGGTGATGAAAGACATCAGAATGTGTATTACCAAAAATTAAATTTGTGTACAAGGAATTTAATGAAAGGGAATAATATTATTGATTTGCTTTAATGAGAAGCAATAATTTGTTCCTTATTTATTAAAATTAAAATAAATAAACTTGATATATAAATCTTATTATGTATGTTTATTTACAAGTTTATTTCACTCAAGATAGGAGTAGCACCTTAGTTGAAGTTGTGCATATTTTGTTATAGATTAGGTAGAACTTTGTCTAATAGGAACTTTTAATGTAATTATCAACTAATGCTTTATATTAAACTTCTGGAATGGTGATGAAGATATATTTGCATGCCAAAATTATAGATTTGAATGTTAGCTAATCAAGGAAATTGGTCTTGCTCAATTTAGGGATGTAGAACTCCAGTTATGGGTTACCAACCGAGACTGAGTCGTGATTGATTATGTAGGGCAGTAGGACTGATTAGTTGATGAGCAAATTTGACTATTTTGGAAGCAGAACTAGATTCTCATTCCTTCAAAGAACTGGTAGCCTCGTGTCTTAGCTTTATAACGAGATCAATTTCACTTAAAATGGAGTTTTAGAACTTTAGATATAGTTAAAAATCCGATGAGTGTTCAGACAGTAACAGTTCAAAGTCAAACAGTAACGGTTCAAAGTCAGACAGTAACAGTTGGAAATTGGACAGTAACAGTTCAAAGTCAAACAGTAACGGTTCAAAGTCAGACAGTAACAGTAGACTTTCATGTGAATGCTATAAATAAGAATATAAAAGAATTGAGTCATACAAATACTTACACATTGAGATACTAACTCTAAAAATATACATGATATATGTATGTATGTTATTATGAGGAAATGAACATGCATAGAAAGTAACATATTAGTAATGGATGAATATGAATTCTCTATAATATCGGCTTGAAGGAATCATAACAAAAAAAACTTCCATGTGATTCAGGAGGAGCAACCAGGATTGGATCTTCTATTAGAGGAGGTCGCGAGACAAGCGAAGCAGGTGCGTGATTTTCCTCTTATTTGCACTTATATAATTTAAAATTCTTCTGGTGAATGCAATTACAATAAATGTCGTGTTCAATGTAAATAAAGTCTAGTGTAAATACAAGATTAGCTTCGGCTAATGGCATCCGCGATAGGATTGCTGGGATATGAATTACAAGATTAGCTATGGCTAATGGCATCCACGATAGGATTGTCGGGATATGAATTATAAGATTAACTTCGGCTAATGGCATCCGCGATAGGATTGCCGGGAGATGATTTACAAGATTAGCTTCGGCTAGTGGCTTCCGTGATAGGATTGTCGGGATATGAATTATAAGATTAGCTTCGGCTAATGGCATCCGCGATAGGATTGCCGGGAGATGATTTACAAGATTAGCTTCGGCTAATGGTATCCGTGATAGGATTGTCGGGAGATGATTTACAAGATTAGCTTTGGCTAATGGCATCCGTGATTGGATTGCCGGGAAATGAATTACAAGATTAGACTTTGCAAGGTCACCTAGTTCATGCAAATAAATAAGATTATTCAATTAAGAATATACAGATGAGTGTTAATTGGGTTAAAAAGATTTACAAGCAAAATATAAGTTCTCTGTTAGAATTTTTATGGATTCGATAGAAAGTTAATACTTCATTTGTATTCATTACATGAGCATACATATATTCTTTATCAACATAATGGTATGTTTATTTATGTAACAGGTCTATCAAACATCCATGAAGATCATTAGTTTAGGACTCTACTTTGTGAAACTTATATAAATATTTAACTGAAACAAAAGGGAATTAACATGTTTATGTAGTATACTTTTGTGTAAACCTTGATGTATTTATAAAAGTTCAGCTTATCATTTAGTATTTTAGTTATCTTGTAATTAACCCTTTTGAAATATTTAGGAACACTTATTATGTTGTAAATACTTTCTTTGCATGTTAGTATTCTTTTTCTTTTAAATTTTATGATATGATGTTTGGACTATGTTTATATTGATCTTACTCGTAGGATATATATATATATATATTGTGTGGAATTATGAGGTTTGATATAAGGTCCGGAATTATGGGACCTTGTGATGATGGGTTGATTGAGTAAATTGATAGTAGTCGATATGTAACGGCCTGGCCTAACATGTTGTATATTGTCCGCTTTAGGCCTCCTAGTCCAACCAATTCCAGGGCTTCCACCTAGGTCCCCCTCATGGTTTTGTTCTTGGTAGCCACGCATGACCCCAAAACGCGTACAACATGTTAGCAACCAGCATCACTTATAAGGCCCTGGCTCTGGATGCTCGCTTCCGATGTGGGATATCACAATCCCCACACCTTAAGACGAGCCATCCTCGGCTCTGATACCAAATGTAACGGCCTGACCCAACATGCTGTATATTATCCGTTTTAAGCCTCCCACTCCACCCAATTCCAGGGCTTCCACCCAGGTCCCCCTTATGGTTTTGTTCTTGGCAGCCACACATGGCCCCAAAATGAGTACAACATGTTAGCAACCAGCACCACTTATAAGGCCCTGGCTCTGGATACTCGCTTCCGATGTGGGATATCACACGATAACTTGGGATGTCCTAAATGCAAACGAAACTCTGCCGAATTTTTGGAAAAAAAAATACCCTCAAATAAAGAGGATATGTTGAGATCTTTTAACATTAATCGAGTCGTACAGTCGGACTGTTACATTTTAGATATGAATTCTAATTTTTTAAGATGGGATACATCTAGGTTCTTGTTTATAATAACTAAAAGAAAAGTTAAAAGAGAGTAGATATTTACTGTGCACACACTCATATTTTACTATAGATTGACACAACAACTATTTTATTCTTTTAAAACAAAACCATATAACTTAGCTTGAGGGGTAATACGATTTTTTTTCATAAGATCAATTTGTTATTACCAAATTGACCAAGGGCATCTCAAACATCTCACTTTTTTATTGCACAATAAAATTACTAAGTAGCTCTTAAGTAAAATTCATTTAACTTACCTCTCGGGGATTTTTTGAAAATTGATTCTAATTTGAAAAGTAAAATTACTAAATTACCCTTAAAATCAAATTGTCTTAGGCTTACGTTCAAGGGCTTTTTTTTTTGTCATTTCATCCCCTTTTTTTGGGTATTTAACAACTAGAATAAATAGAAATTCAGTATTTTAAAGATGTTAAATATTAAATTTTATTCTTATATTGACTCGGGTCAACCCGACTTATGACTTGAGCTTTGCCCCGAATCGACTCTCGAGTTGAGTTTTAAAACTTTGATAATAATCATTTTATCTTTTCATATCTTAGTTGAAGAATTTTGAAATTCAAAGTTTTTTACAATGATATTTTAGGAATAAAAAATAAAGTCTTTAGAGACATGTCCACTTTATACCTCGTATTTTGAAAGTATAGAAATTCACTCTAAAATTATCTTAGAAAAAAATTTATTTTTATATTTCTGACTCTATCTCTTTAACCAAATATATTTCCATCTTCACTATTTTTATCTCAAATTTTTATCTAAAGCCAATAACTAAACTTTACCATAAAAACAAAAAAGCTAAAGAACAAAAGGCTCTGTTTGTTTTTGCGTTTCAAAAGTGTTTTTGAAAAAAAATAATTTTTTTTTCTTTACTTCAAATTAATATTTTTTTTTATGTTTTCAGATCACTTTGATTTGCTGATGTTAAAAATAATTTTTTTTAAAAAAAATAATATTATTTTAATATATTTCTGAATGAAAAACACTTTAAAAAATTATCGCAACCATACTTCCAAACATGCTATTAATAGCAAGTCGCTTGCATTGTTACATAGCAAGTCGCTTGCATTGTTACAGGCTAAAAATAACGCTAAATGGCTAGTACATTATCACACAGCAACAAAGTAAAACAGTGGGAGATCTACTTTTGACTAATATACACCAACTATACTAATTGCATTTAAATGGTGTTTTTGAAATTTCTACAATTCTACTCTACCTTCTCTCCCCCACTCTACACACACAATGAGGTTTGGCTTCTTACAAGGTTGTTAAAAATGTTTTTTTGACACGACACGAAATATATAATATAAAATCGAATCATAAAATCGCAAGAAAAATATTTTAACTAATTATATATTGACAATTTCAGTCAAGTAGTAAATAATAATATAACACAATAAAAATAAAAATGAAATAAACAATACAAATATCCAAACACCTTAAAATACATAATTCAAATAAAAATTCATACATGGTTTAAATAACTTAAAAATACAAAAAGAAAAAAAATAAGATTGAACAATTATGTTTTATTGATAGAGTTTCAGAACATTTTCTAGAGGACAGGTCTTGAAAAATTCTAAGGTATATCACCAACTTAAAAAAAAATTAACATAGACCAATACAGTGAACCCGTGACAACGAGAACAAAAATGTATAAAATGACATCAATTTAATCTCATGCCACCTCACATTCCACCTTTTTTATGTTAGTAACAAGTCCTAGAAATAATGTCCAAATATCTCACCAAGCAAGACATGTCACATGTATTTCAAGTTCTCTCTAGTCTTTGCCATCTCTCTTTGTAGTTAATAATGGTTAGTTTAAAACACAATATTTCTCTCTATATAAGTATTTCTATCTCTTATTTTACTCCTTTGATTCCTCACCATCTACCTCTGTCTTCCCATGGTTTCGATCCTCTGATCATGCCTTCCCAGTCTAAAATACAGTATAAGACTTCCCCATACCCAAGATCCTCTAATGCTGGTGTTAGTCTGCTAAGATTGAAAAGTTGAGATTTGGGCAACGGGGAAATGGGAGACTAGGGAGTGGGGATTATGTAGTGGAGTGTCAGGTGACTCAGATAGGGAGGCAGTAAATTTTTTGACTTTTACGAGTTAAAACTCGAAATAGGTCAAACTCGTAAAATCAGTCCGATTTTACCGATTTTAACCGAGTTTGACTGATTTTGACCGAGTTTGATAAATTTTAAATTTTAACCCAATTTGACATGTTATATACATGTTGATTCATAAAATCATAAGATTTTAAGAGTCAACTCGTGCTTGTGAGAACAATAGCCTCTTATATCTACTTGTTTTCTAACCACCCATCCACACATGCACTATTTAATATTTTAAACTATTTTTTATATAAATATATCGAATAATTAATAGTTAGAAATACTTTAGATCATGCATATTTATTATAATAACTTCTAAAAAATAATTTTTAAAAATCTAATATATTTTACTTACAAATATAGTTAAAAATAATCTTTCTTTTTCAAAAAACAAAAAAAAATAAATAGAGAGAGAACTTTACTTTTTCATGCGACAAATAATAAAATTTTTCAATTAAAAAATATATTAGTATTTTTATTTAAACGTAATGTTACTTTGATTATATATATATATATATATAGAGAGAGAGTAAAATATATAGTTAAAATATTATAAATCGTAATTGAACATTAGTTTAAATTTTTGAATTTGATTACTTATATTTAGTAACATGTATAATTAAAAACTCTTGAATAAATTTAGTAATATGTATAATTAAAACTTGATAAAACATTCAATCTTAAATTCTAATAATTATATTTTAACATTATAAAATTAAAATATATTCTATTTTGTAAATGAGTATTACAACACAATATTTGTGAATTACTTTTATCGGGTGAGGTTATGAATTTATTTAAAATCTATATATAATTATATAACTCAACTTGTATTTTTGGCTATAATCAAGTAGAGTGAAAGATAATTCAGTATTTTAATAAATATTAAATATTATTTAAAAAAATATTGATTGTCTCAGGTTATCTTGAGTTATAAATTTATCTTAGCATCTCTCTCATCGACACATCTTCTTTATGGATACAAAATAATAAGCTCAAAATAATACTACAAGCTGTAGAAGATAAAAATAGAAAAGATATGATTAAAATTTTATTTATTTTTATATTTTAAAAATATTTTTTTAAAAAATAATTTTTTTAGTGTTTTCAAATCATTTTAATGTATTAATATTAAAAATAATTTTTTAAAATAAAAAATATTATTTTAATATATTTTTAAACAAAAAAACTTAAAAAAAAAAACCACATTAACATTTCTAAACAACCCTTTATCAAAACCAAAAATCTAATGAGTGTCGTCAGTATTCAGATATTAATGGCGCTCTGACTGTCAACTATGGTTAAAGAGAAACCCACCCATGTAGAAAAAAATTGTTTGCAGGCTCTTTGAAAGAGAACCATAACTTCGTGCGTTGGTTCTTGAGTCTTCTCTATGAACATGCCCGCAGCCACCCTCGCGTTGCTGGGGACGAAACAGTCTCCCAATAAGTAATTCTACTTAGAAATTTATAATTTATCTTCTTAGATTTTAAATTTATTTTT
>Ga0325405_1003105_pt1 | contig 17111 bp, 18 predicted proteins | sample PopdelMetagenome_21_FD_205663 | JGI IMG/M metagenome (GOLD analysis project Ga0325405, IMG submission 205663) | Populus deltoides microbial communities from Bellville, Georgia, United States - Xylem-Control-R2 | ecosystem: Host-associated > Plants > Phyllosphere > Stem > Wood/Secondary xylem...
GTATTTATTAACTATGCTTACAACAGTCTAACTGCTTCGCAACTTGGATTGAATTTTATTAGGATAAGTTTACATCTTTCTCCTTGGAATACCTGATTTTAATGTTCTCGTTTAATGCATACGTTACAAGTGTATTTACCAAAAACATTTATTTGAAATTACCACACTTATCACTTTCCAACAAAAATAAAAAAAAATCAATTCACATGAGATTATACTCTTTTTTTTTTTTTTTTTATCAATCTGGTCTTTTTGAAATTATCTTATATTTATCTGTTTGGAAATGTGATTGCGATTGTTTTTTAAAGTACTTTCATTTATTTAAAATTATCACACTTATCACTTCCCAACAAAAATAAAAAAAAATCAATTCACATAAAATTATATATTTTTTTTTATCAATCTGGTCTTTTTGAAATTATCTTTATATTTACTTGTTTGGAAATGTGGTTGCGATTGTTTTTCAAAGTGCTTTCCATGTTGAAATATATTAAAATAATATTTTTTTTATTTTTTAAAGTTTTTATCTTGAATGTTATTTATTGTATAATTGAAGAAGATATAACCGACTAAAATTTAAATTTTTAGATCAAGAAATTAGAGTTACAAATTGTATATATCATCTAAATTTTTTTATTAAATTTTTTGAAATGTGAACTCGAGATAGAATTGATTTATTTTTTAACTCATTGTGATCCAATAAAAAAATCCAAATTAATTCATAATCCAATTAAAATCTAATAAAAAAATTCATTAAATTTTTTATTTTAAACTTTTACATTAATCTATACACCTTATAACCGTGTTGCTCCCCCAGGTCTGATTAAATAACTATATTAGAAATGGGCCATTCCAAGACAATGAAAAAGACACCAAAGCAGGGGCTTGCTTAGGATAATTTGAAACTTCCAACACTTTGTCCATTTCAAATCACATATGCTGACATGTCACTCTCCTATTGGTACACATAACACAGAAAACATCCAACGGTGCAGATTAATACATTCTGTACAAGTGATCGTAGATGATTTAGATCTATGACTTTTGATTGATGATCATAGAAATTTGAAATTCAAATCAATCATCATTAAAAAAAAAAAAAAAAAATCCTGAACAAGCGCTCTCTCTTTATTTCAACGGTCATTTTTTTCCTCAAACGGCTCTCTCTCTCCTCTCTCTCTGCTGGATCGTCCAAAACTTCGAAACCTTATTTCTCGCTCTCGTTTCTTAACAACATCGGAAATCTTCTCAGGAAAACCGAAAAGAAAACAAACCGACACTCACATTTTCTCGGGAAAATCAAACGACGGAACAAGTTTTGGACAAAACCACTGTTTTGTTAAGGTTTGTGCTTTGATCTCTCTCGCTCTCTACTCAGGGTTTTTGGCTTGCTTGAATTTCTGTTTGGTTGCTGAGAAAGCGATGGAAATGTGGTTGGTCAATCCGATTTGATGGTTAGGATTTTATTTTGGACTGAGCTGAGGGAGAATTTTAACTGTGCGTGTGACATTTTTTTTTCTTTTGAATTTATTTTTGGAAACCTTGAGAGTTTCTTTTCCTAGATTTTCTCAGGAATCAAACAAATTGTTAGGTTTTTATTTTTCGTAGTTTTTCGATTTCGTTGAGCTGGAATTTGATTTTATTTTCATAGGAAAAAAAAACAAAAAGAATCTGCGTGTTAATTAGCATTTCGTATGGTTTTTACGGTTTGATTACGTTATACAGTAACTGAGGTTTTCTTCTAACTTTCAATTTTTTGTAATTCTCTGTTTGACCGCAGAGAAAATGAAAATTATGCAAATTTAAGGTTCAGTTGTTTGTTAGAACTCAGGGTAGAGAAAATTTGAGCTAAAAAGTGTTCGAAATCTAGAATTGTTGCTTTTCTTTCATGGATTTAAGAAAAAAAAGTGTTCGAAATCTAGAATCTAGGGGGGTGTTAAAGTGGATAAAATTTATTGCTATGTGGATTTAGATCTCTTTTAAGGAATTTTGAGGATCTTGCATATAAAGAAAGAATGACAATGTTTACTGTCTTTAAAAAAAAAAAAAATGGTAGAAGGATTGTGTTTCAAACTTTGAATCCCATATAGCTACCGGCGGACTGCTCTTTTCTATACAAAAATGCTAAACATTAAGTAAAAACTTTAAGAACCATACGGATAGTTGGATCATCGATCTTGAAGGGGGACCAATTGCGGGCCCACTAATCTGATGGCCCATGTGTGTTCTTGAAGTTTTTTCTTGACAGAAAATTTTTCTTGAAGCTTTACTCTTTTCGTTGTTACATCAAATATATTATTCACTGTTTAATAGTTCAATTCATTGAATTACACCCTAGCATTTCAGCATGTGTGATGTGTTTCCACCTGTCAATTTATGGTGCTAAATGCTGATTATGATTTATTGATTTTTGCTTAATCCGGGTCTTCTCTCTCTCTCTCTTTTTCCTTTCTCTTTTTATTACGTATATTGCTAACCATTTCCTTTTTTCTCTTTTTTCGGTAGAGGCGGGTAATCAACATGTCTAATGTCCAGAGCGATCCACTTCTTCAAGTGGAAACAACCTGTGGAACCCTTTTATATGAATTGCAGGTTTATTTTTCTATTAGATAAAAGAAACTTTATAAAATAATCTTCCTTTCTAGGTTGTAGTCTTGTATTTCTTTTCCGTGCTATTTTCTTGTGGGCTTAACTGTAGAATCTGAACCCATTATTTATCCTGTCCCGAATGAAAATCAGATAATTTGGAATGAAGTAGGGGAAACAGATACTGATAGGGATAAAATGCTGCTTGAGCTTGAACAAGAGTGTCTTGAGGTATATAGAAGGAAGGTGGACCAGGCGAACCGGAACAGAGCTCAGTTACGACAGGCAATAGCTGATTCTGAAGCAGAATTGGCTGTCATCTGTTCTTCAATGGGGGAAAGACCAGTACATATCCGACAGGTTAGGTTTTAGAATACCGTCTCTGTTCTGTTTCTTTTTATAACTAACTTGATTTAATTTATTTGAACTTCTATAAATTGTCTGGTGGATTATGAAAATGGATAATAGAGTTGGGATTGCATGTAATAGTCATTAGAAATGATTCAATCAGCATCATTGGTCAGCTACCACTGACCATAGTTTACTGGCAACAGTTTTATGACAAAATTGTTGTTGTAGAATATGAAAAAAGTTGGAGCTGAGATAGATGTTTAGTAATGTAATAAGTTTAAAATACATCAATGTAGTTGCTCATACATGAATAGGTCAGCAACCACGCATCATAAAGGTGCGAAATCTGGTGCATAGATTAAATATGGTTTTAATCCTCCTTTTTCCCTTAATTTTACAAACAGGCTGATCAAAATGCTGGAAGCTTGAAGGAAGAGCTTGGAAGAATTCTTCCACAACTTGAGGAGATGAGGAAGAGGAAATTGGATAGAAGAAAGCAGTTTCATGAGGTTGTAGAGGACATACGGAAGATCTCAAGTGAGATCTATGGATCTGCTGATCATAATATATTAGTTGATGAAGCTGATCTCTCCTTGAGAAGGCTGGAAGAGCTGCACAGACAGCTGCATGAACTTGAGAAAGAAAAGGTTGTATTATTTTCTTCATTCTTCATCATCTATGCTCTGTCATTTACTTCATGTCGTTAGTTTTTACCTCCTGATCATCTTTTCTATTTGCAGAGTGATCGCTTGAAGCAGGTTCAGCGGCATCTAGATACTTTGAATGCACTCTGCTTAGTGCTTGGTATGGATTTCAAGCACACAGCTAGTGAGGTCCATACAAGTTTTGGTGATTCTGGAGGATCGAGGGACATAAGTAATCAAACAATTCAGCTTTTGGCTGCTGCAATACACAAATTGCGAGAGGTTAAAATACATAGAATGCAAAGGGTGAGTATTGGGTTGAATTTTTGTCAATTTTTTATCCTGAACGTTTTATCTTAAACTGACCATGTAGTGCCTTTGTGTGGTTATAGCTGCAAGATCTTGCAACTACAATGTTGGAACTATGGAATTTGATGGATACCCCTGTCGAGGAGCAGCAAGAATTTCAAAATGTTACATGCAATATAGCTGCTTCAGAGCATGAAATAACAGAACCAAACACACTTTCTCTGGATTTTATAAAATATGTGAGTTACAGATGTATAGTTTCATGCCTTTTTTTTTGTAAAAATAAACAGTTAGCTCAAAGAATAAGTATAAAATATACAGGTTGAGGCTGAAGTTTCTCGTTTGGAAGAGTTGAAGTCAAGCAAGATGAAGGAGCTAGTTCTGAAGAAGAGGTCAGAACTGGAGGAGATCTGCAGAAAAATGCATATGATTCCTGAAGCAGATGCTGCAGTAGAATATGCTGTTGAAGCCATAGAATCTGGTATATTTTTTATGATGGGTCATCATATATTAAATGCTACTCATATGTCTACCATTTTACGGAATGCCTTTTTTCGTCCATACTGTTGCAGGAAACCTGGACCCTGCGAGTATACTTGAGCAAATTGAGCTTCAAATTGCTAACATTAAGGAGGAAGCTTTTAGCAGGAAAGAAATACTTGAAAAGGTCGAGAAATGGTTGAATGCATGTGAAGAGGAGAGTTGGCTTGAGGAGTATAACAGGGTTAAGTGCCTATGTCATCTCTTACGTAACTTTTATTTGTCATTAATTGATTTTCTTGCTTAATTGTTACTTATAATTTGATGACTGTATAGGATGACAACCGATACAATGCTGGGAGAGGCACTCATCTTATTCTAAAGCGTGCTGAGAAAGCTCGTTCTTTGGTTAATAAAATGCCAGGTACAGGTTTTTTTTTCGATGGTTGGTAAAATGTGCAAAAGGGCATAATCAAGTTGCATGATATAGATAGCCTGAGTTTTATTTATAGGACATGGTATAGATAGCTGCATTTATATTTCATCATGATTTGCTCACCCAGGACAACTTTTTATTGCACCATGTGAACCTTTTATAGTCCATGGGTTTTATTCTGTTGATTGATTTTATTTGATCGCTCAGAGTCCTTTTCTCCATCATGCAGCATGCATTTGTTGTTATTTCTGTACATTTTTCAATAGCTTGCTCCTCATATTATAATAAGCTTCCTTTTCCATATGGGGCAGGTATGGTGGAGGCATTGGCTTCAAAAACAATGGCATGGGAAAAGGAGAGAGGTGCTGAATTCTTATATGATGGTGTAAGTCCAGTATTTATTTCTTAACTCATCATGCATCTTTATTAAGGCTTAACCTTTTCCTACCCATGTCCAGATTCGCCTTCTTTCTATGCTTGAAGAGTACACCATATTACGCCAGGAGAAAGAGGAAGAAAGACGGAGGCAGCGGGTATGAATCTGTGAATTCTCAGTCTGTCTAATAAAAACAGACTCCATTATATCTTATTCAGTCATTCATGAATCTTTTTTACTATACTATATCATGGGTTCTTTCTAGATGCCTTTTATACAGAGGATATGCTTATTCTGATATGCTTGTGGTGGTTTAATTTATTATAGGATCAGAAGAAACTGCAGGGACAACTGATAGCTGAGCAGGAGGCCCTTTATGGATCAAAGCCAAGCCCTTCAAAGCCCCCGAGTGTGAAAAAAACCCCTAGAGTTTCAACTGGAGGTGCAAGCAATAGGAGACTTTCCCTTGGAGGAACAATGCTTCAGACTCCTAGACCTGATTTACCTCACTCTAGCAAAGCTACACCACATCCACGTGCTGGCAATAAAGTAGATCGAACACATCAAAATGATCATTTGAAACCCCAACAGGATGATGGCTTTGATGCTTTATCAGCTGGTAAGTTATTTTGAAATGCAAAGGTTTATAGATTACTAAGGAGTTTGTAGCCATAACTTCTGTTCTAAATAATTTCCATTTTCCCTTTTCTGTTGAAGATGATATAATTGAAACCGAGCAATAACGGCTCGCCACTTTTCCTCGGGGTCTGGGAAGAATATCAACTGGTTCTTCACTATTTACTTGTTGTTGACGATGAAGTATGTACTGTCTCTTTGAGTATTTCTGTTGACTCTATCAGATGATGTTTGCACAACAGAGCACGGACAGCCTTTAGACACTATCTGTTAATATTTCATTCAAACACAACCTTAAGTCTTAACAGAGTTTTTTTTTTTAATCGTTTTTTTTTAATCATGTCTGGACCATTGATGGTCCGAGAAATGAAAATGATGTGTTAAGGATTAAATATCTAGTAGGATTGCTTAAGCAGCCAATGTTTATGCTTATTGGCAAGTTTGAATCTCTTTTAATTTGTTATTTCATCTTCTTTCTACTATTTTGCAGGTAGGAGAGGGTTGGATATTGCTGGTCTTGCTACGAAGAAACACTCGTTTGGTGCTGTAAATGCTCGCGAACCACAATCACCAATGCTGCGGCAACCTTTCTCACCTATTTCTTCAACTGTTTCATCAAAATCCAACATCTTGGAAGAAGCGACAACACCACACAATGACACCTTTAAGAAGACACCTCCGATAAATGATCTGTCCTTTAAAACTCCTTCGAAGACAAATATCATTGCAGATGAAGAGAATAGGAGGACTCCAAAGGCAATGCCAATTCCTATGCCCATGACACCTTCAACAGTATCAGTACCAATGCAGACGGCTATGACCCCAGCAGTTAATCCAGTTGAAACCCCTGAAGAAATTGAGTATTCTTTCGAGGAAAGAAGAGCAGGCTTCGTTCTTCCCAACACACATATAAAATCAGTCATACAACTAAACCCAAACCATTGGTGAACTTGAATGAGTGTGTGCTGCCATTGCTTGTTGATCTAATTTACTTTTTCTATTCGTATGATCTTCTCCAGGGACTAGTTCTGGAGTAAGTCAATTGTAATTGGCTTTTTGATGGTGTACATAGTCTACGAGCATCGAAACGTGGTTTAAGTTAAAACTGTTACCTCTTGATCGATGCTAGCTTCTCTTAATTTTCAGTGATATTTCTTAGGAGCTCTCTATCAAGCACTCGAAAGAGTTAAGACAGTGATTTTCTTTCCTGTGAATGTTTCTTGATACACTGCTAGCCGTCAATTTCTAGCCGCATTTTGTAGGTAACTGAAGTAAAAGTCTTGTACTGAACTGGCAGTTTTAAGAAGCCTTTTCTTTTCCTATGTAGCCCTTTTGTGATGTCTCTGTTACAAAATGAAAGACCACTTTCCGAGTCCGTGTTCTTGTCGTTTTTCTTCCTTTTGAACCTCTAAAGTACAATAAGAACAAATCTGTAGAAGATTCCCAGGATAAGGAGATGGATTTATTTTGCAGGAAGCTTCTTAAGCATAGTTGTATTATCCACTTCAGAGCCGCCGCCTTCACCTGCATCGGAGGAGGTTAGGCGGGTTGATTCATGGGTCGACAAATCAATTTAAATTATGTTTTTTTTTTAAAAAAAATAAAACAAAGAATTTTTGTTCCAGCCTGGACTACAAGTTAACTAGTCATCGAAATTGACATGTTGAGTGGATTTTATAATTGTGTTACTAATTCTCTTACAATTCGAACACAAGACATGGGACTGCATGCTTTTTTTCTTCTTTCCGATGAGTCCTCCTGGATCATAAATATTTAAATGAATGCAATTAAACCCTAAACAAGAACATAAAATCAATGGAAGAACAAAATTGATTAACATGGGGGGGATAGTCAACGGTCCAAAACAATACTCAAAGGAGAAAAAGAAAGCCAATATCAAAAAAAGCATGACCTTGTTCATGGCTGCTTCTGGTTAGGTTTTGCCTTCTTCTTCTTTGGGGTAAAAGAGCAGCTAAGCATTTTAGAGTGGCATTAATGGTAGATTCTAAAAACAACAGGGGCGATTAATTAATATAAATATTGTATAGTCAAACTTTAAGACAAAGGAAGATGTCAGTAGTTGGAAAATTGGCATGGCATCCAACCTTGCCTTTACAGCTTCTAAAATAATTTTTTAAGATTTTAATAATTAAAGGCCAAATTTAAAATATAAAAAGCCATTTTCTTTTCCTAAATCTTATCACTTTTTTAATAACTCAAAAAATTTACAATCTCTGCCATTTATTATTAAAATCAATCTTATTAAATTTCCAAGACGGACGTGAAATCTTTTATTAACCAAAATTTATACTTTGAATTATTCAATTAAAATATTTGATTTATTAATTAAATTCAACATTATTAAATCACATATGGATTTATTTTATATTTTATTTTTTCCATTTTCCCTACTTTATTTATTTCACCTCATTTTCCTGCAAAACCCTAATTCCATTTTCGTTGAAGAAATTCTGCAATCCCCTCGAAATTTTATTTTTTTGCAATTTTTCTCTGTAATTTTTGCAACTTTGATGTTAATTTTCAGTAACACAAAAAACCCACCATTGAAGCTCTGAGCATTCTATGCAATGCTGGAGATTTAAGCCACAAAACCCACCAAAAATTTGCTAATCTTTGAAGATTCAAAGCAAAGTTTGAAGCTTTTGTGTTTTCTTGAAGCTTAACAAGCTTTTTTGAGCTCATTTTCTCCTAAAAACCCTGATCTGTAAGCTGATTTTGTGTTTTTTTTTTATATTGTATACCAAGCACTTGAACTTGAAAAGGTTCTGATTTTTCGTGTGTGTTAAGCTCTAGGGTTTAAGGTCTTTTTGAATGATCTATGAAGTGATGGAGGCAAAAGAAGGAATAGCAGTAAGTTCAGGTGTAACAGTTAAGGCAGAAGAAGCTCCTGATGGCTTCAGGGTGGCACCCAGAAATGAAAATTCCAGCCCTAGTCCAAACCCAAACCCAAACCAGAACAATAACCATAACCCGAACCCGAACTCTAACTCTAACTCGAACCCTAGTCCAAACCCTGATCCTGGACAGCTTGGTGCCCCACAGGTGGGTGCCTCTCCTGTGAGTGCGGTCGGTACTGATACTGCGGGCAAGAAGAAAAGGGGGAGGCCTAGAAAGTATGCCCCTGATGGTACTTTAGCTCTAGCGTTGTCACCAATGCCAATATCGTCCTCTATTCCGCTTACCGGAGACTATTATGCATGGAAAAGGGGTAGAGGGCGGCCACTGGAGTCAGTGAAGAAGCAACATAATTATGAATATGAGAGCACAGGTAAAATGAACAGAAAAGATCGGTTCTTGTTGATGTTATAAATTTTGATTTTTTTGAAGGTTTAGTTTTAGTTACTGTTAATTTTTATTTTTTTTTATTATGTTTTAATTTTTTACTGTTTCATCCAGGAATCATGAATTTATGATATATTGTTAAATCATCGAGTTGGGTGTAAATGATGATTTGTTTTTTGATGTTTTTAATGTTTTTTCACGGTTGTGTTTGAGTGGTGAAATCTGAAATGGGACTAGACTGATTTTTTGTTTGTGATATGGATCTTCCAGTAGAATTATAGAGGACACTGTTGGGTTTGACGTGAGACAGTGAGAGTGAGAGTGAGAGTGGGACCATTAGCTCTGACATTTTCTTTCAAACCCCCAGAACTGGATTTAATGGTAGAAGTGAATGAGAAGAGGATTTGATAATGATGTAACATGGAGGAATCTTTTCTTCTTCTTCTAGATGCAAAACTGTACTTCTTGCCTTTTGAGGGGGAAAATTTGCACAGTTCTGCTAGAAAACTCAAAGAATATTTCTCAAGTTGCCTCTTTGTTGGACAGCAAAATATGTTGGTTATCTGATATGGTTGGATCCCATCTGTCTGGAGATGGGTCTTTATTTAATAGCCTTTGAACTCTGGCTTTTAAGGTTAAAAATTACTACAGAAAATATGAAAATTGACAAGGAGCAGAGCAATAAGGCATAAAGATTGTATTGATCTTAATTGTCTTGTATTAAAATCACATAAAAAGAAAGCCATTCAGGGGTGCTTCGGATGGAATGGGATCTGGGTACAGTTGCCACCATCATTTTATGAAAAGAACTGCGAAGGCCTTTTGCATTCTCTAACTAAATGTACTGTTTCATGCAAGTGTTTGTTTGCCGCTTGTGCATTTATGTTTTGCAAAACTTTATGCATCTCTATTCATTTTCATTTTGTTTTTTAACATTCCTTTCTAAAACAAATCAGTAGATGTATTCAAATAATTACTGAAGACCAGGTTTAAACCAAATGCCTTGATACAATACCAGTTGCCCCTCAATGTAAAGGGTTGTTTGTTATGTGAGATGTAACAAATTATGTGAAATAATACATCCCCTATTTCTTTTTCCTTGAATAACTTATTAGACAGATCCTTGGTAATACTGACTGAGTTTTCCTTTCTTGATTTACTTACCACCTCTGAAGTCAAACTGTGTTTTTCTTTTAATTGGTAGATGTCAAGTTGTTAGGCCAAGCACAGTGACTGGTTTTTTGTATGATTCCTGAGTATTTTTAATTGGTATTTTTATGCTGATTTCTTGAAATATCTGTGTTGCAGGTGACAAAATTGCATACTTTGTTGGCACTAATTTCATGCCCCATGTGATCACTGTTAATGCTGGCGAGGTATGCCTTGCAGTTGTTCTAAATGAACCTTGGTATAATATAAAGATTCAATTAGCGTCAATTTGTCTCCCAAGTGAACTCAAATTTTGAAATTCTCATTGTCTTATGAATAAGTTAATTTAACATGCTTCTATGACAAGAGAAAATGTGTAGTCTCAGCATATTTATTCTCCAACTACCCATGCAATATGGTTCTAATTTCTCATGCATGCAACCATCCTCTTTTATTTCAAGCTGGTCTGTGATCTGAACTCCCCTAACAATCAGTTTAAATACACAGATGCTCTGCACTGTCTCAATATCTAGTCATTTTTCTTTTTGTGGGTTTTTTTGGGGTTTCTTACTGTCATTGTTGTGGTTGTTGTTGCTGTTATAGGATGTGACAATGAAGGTCATGTCCTTTTCGCAACAAGGAGCTCGTGCTATATGCATTCTTTCTGCAAATGGGACTATCTCTAATGTTACGCTTCGTCAACCTACTTCTTCTGGTGGTACTCTAACATATGAGGTGTGGCTCTTCATCCTTTGTTATTGTAATATTCATGTAATTGAGTTTTATGCTCAAATGACCAATTAATTTTCTACGGAAGCATTTCAAAGAGTTGCAATGTTTTTTTGGGGCCTAATGACCAGGCTGTACAGAAGGAATAGTCCTTGCACTTCCACCATTTTCTGTTGATCCCAATGAGTAGCAGTTTCATATTTTTAGTCTATGTTAGCCTGTGGTGTTGTAAATATCTAGTCCAGGTTTTCAGGAAAGAAAAATCATTTTCAGTGTGTGCTTATGAAGACATCATCATCAGTAAATATTGTTTGCTCATATATGTTAGATATTTTACAAAGTTTTAGGAGGTATACTACAGAATCATAACACAACAATAATGAACTTGAAACATGAAGAGACATGTGGAAATAGCATGGCTAGATGGGGGGGGGGGGGTTGTTTTCATGAGTTGCATAAGACTAAGAGCCTGACACTTTCAAAAGAATAAAGAAAGCTTGTATTATAGCATGAGCTGCTTTCAGTCTTTGATATCAGAGACATATATCAGTAAATGAATCTTATATTGTTGTTGTTATGTGTTTCTTGTTTAGGAGTTGGGGTTTTAAATTTGATCCTATTGCATGGAGTTTGTATTTGATGTGGATTAGAAATGAAAGACTTGCTAGACCTTTGCCAAACATAATTATTATACTGCAATAATTGAACTGATGTTGTCCTTGAATGAACTTTCCTTATCATCCACCGATCCCACTAAAATGTCATGACATGTGGATCCTTTTCAATTTAATTTTACTTTATCTCACATGGATGGCCTCGACTATGTTTTGTGTTGTTCTAGTAACTTTCTTTGTAATATTTTCTTTTACCTAATTGATGCAAGTTTTTGGATGTTCTACCATCTCATCGCTTCAACTTCAAAATCATGTTACCTTCCTTATCAAGGCTTTCTTTCTCACGGGAAACCATCGATCTATTATTTTCAGGGTCGTTTTGAGATACTTTCTTTATCTGGGTCATTTATGCCCTCTGAAAATGGAGGAACAAAGGGCAGATCGGGTGGGATGAGTGTCTCTTTGGCAGGTCCAGATGGTCGTGTTGTGGGGGGAGGACTTGCTGGTCTGCTGGTAGCTGCCGGCCCTGTGCAGGTACACTATTCTGTAAGAAGATCAAATGAAAAGGAAATTAGAAAAAGATCGAGTGCTGCTGGATGCCTTCAAATTTCAAAATAAGTATTTAGTGTTTCACCTTTTGCTCTGTTGTAGAATATCAAAGTGATAGTAAATTGTGTAAATATTGAGTGTTTCCTGTATTGTAAGTCAATTAATTCAATTCTATTAAGGAAATTGCGCTGGAGGTTTCACTGTGTTAATTTCTTCTTTGTTGTTTGTGTTGAGTACATCAGGTTGTCGTGGGCAGTTTTCTACTAGGTCATCAGCAGGAGTCAAAGCACAAGAAGCAGAGAATTGAACCTGCACTGGCTGTCATTCCAGCTACTATTCCAGCTACAATCAATGTGATCTCCCCAGAAGAAATGAAGGGGTCTTATGGTGGAGTAAGACCTATTGCCATACCATCTCCATTACATGGAGACAACCCAGCTTCTCTCAACCCCATGCAAGCCTAAATAGGGATCCACCTGCTGATAACAGAACTTCACTTCATGTTGGATCTAAAGGTCATTAGCATTCAAACTGTGAGGTCTCCTACTGATGATGTTTGTATCTACATTGTTTTACTGCAGATACCACAGCATTTCTGCTGATTCAAACTTAGAGAAATATAAACCCGTCGGCTATTCATTGAGAAATATTCAGGGTTTAACATCATATGGATTTTAACCCAGAAGTGTACTCTCTTTTGTTAGCTTTAGGCAGGACTTGCAGTAGTTTAGCATCTTTTTCTTCTGTTGTAATCTTGTGTTTTGTAGCGTTGTGTTGTCGCTTTTTAGCTGTATGAAAACTGGTGTGCCATTGTTCTGATTTTAGTACTCTGTAACCGTACAAATTTAAATGGATGATATTTTGGTCATCAATGACTTGAACTAGGCACCGAATCTCTCTTTCAGCACGTGATTTGCCCTTGTCCTCTATCAGAATTTTACTACTTGAGATTTATCAGAAAACATTGACAGCAAATTTTCTTCCAGATTCGCAGAAACCCTCTCTTTAATCTCATCATGTAGTATGAAAGACCTTCCATAGCACAGTGCAAGAGCCTCTGTTCAAATCCGACTTGGAAACCTAAGATCACTGTACTCCACATCCAATACAAGATGGGATCCTGACAAGTTCACTCTACACGAGACCTAATGTTAGGGGACCCAGAAACAAGCATGCAAATGATGTTCCATTTCAAGATAAGCAAGGAATCTTAGTTGCCTTCATTAGATAGCCAGTTTCTTTGTCACCAGTCTTGATTGAGACCACAATCCAAGTACAAACAAGATTAAAAAGTGGTTAGTTCATAAATCATTGTCAAATCAAATTATATTAACTCTGTCCTTGTGCATTTAGTAGTGATGTAACATTATTTGGAGTTGCATGATCAACAATGTTCTTATCTTTTGAAATTCTTGCTTAGGTTCTCCGGTCATGCACTTGCCTTTGTCTATGGATAGTTGAGTAGACAATTAATCTCTTTTATAAGAACCCTAATAAAAATAGCATCTCGTGCTACTTTCAAACTTGTTCTTTGTACCCTTTGTGTCACACTTTCTTTATCCATGTGGATGGAGAAGCCAAGCTAAATCAGGCTTTCAATTATTAAAAGTAACTCTTGTTTAAGCAAAGATACTCCATCCATAGTTGCCTTTTGGGCTCGTCCTTGTGCCCATTCCGTGGCTTAATCCACTTTTTCAATGCCTGTTTGGTACTTATCCATGTGAAAGAGAATCGCAGTCAAGAACAGATAATCATCCAAGACACCATGAGACTGTACTTGCATTCTGTTGTATATTTGATAATTCAAAGGCTGCACTGTACAACTGGATTTTGCTACTGTTGCATTTGGTTAATGTTGTAGTATAACAAAAGTGAAATAGTATAGAGAAATCATTGGAGATTAAAATTTTTTTTATTACGGATTGTAATGGTAATTTTATTTTTAATTTCTCATCTTTTTACGAGACGATTCTTTAATTTTTTTTTCTTCTCATTCATTGCTTTTTCTCTGTTACTTTAGTGCCTTGGATCTGACAAAAACATCAGACTCACAAGCACTATGGATTTAACAATCATTCAAGATCCAAGAGCTGGGTCTGACAACCATGCCAGATCCAAGAGCTTTGGGTCTGACAATCATATTTGTGTCTGGAATGGTTGTCAAACACAAACGCATGTGTCTGGAATGGTTGCTAGACCCATGCATGGGTTTGCCAGAACAACGCGCCTAAGCTTGCCAGACCCACACGCCTAGATAAAAAAATTTATAATTTTTCAAAAGCACGATTGGACTGCAAAAACAAACATTGCCTCATTTAAGCATGATTTTTTATTTATATATAGTAGAACTTAACTGCAAATTCTTTTTTGTTTGTGTTGCTTATTTTATAAATTTGTTATATTGGAAGAGGAAAGAATGAAAAAAAATATTGAGTTCTAAGTGATTTATTTTAAGTCTTAAAAAATAAACCTCTCTTTTTTGTATGCATTGTGGATGAAAATATGTATAACGAAACTAAACACATATAGTCTAGTATTGTTAAAACAAATATAAAATAATGTTGTCGTCGGTGAAAAATCACAAATGATCACCCATTAAATAAATGTTCTTTTGCATTGAGTTTGATTAAAAAAAATATAAAAAAATAAAAATTCATAAAAAAGAAGACAGAAGATAAAATTTCTATGAAGGAATAACAAATTCATAAATATAAAAAAATAGACTATTTCAATAGGAAGATATAATTTGAATTTTTAGATCTAAAACGTTAAATTAGATTTTTGTGATGATTTGTTATTTATAAATAATTTCTGAACTTGGATTTTTGTTTAGGATACTTTAAGGATAGTTTAAATGTTTTTTTAATAAAAAAATAAAAAAAATTATAAGTCTCAACATTTTAATTATCACCTATTTAGACCCAGGCGCTTGGATCATTCTAGACCTAGGCATTAAGTTAAACAAACATATAGTTAAAAAAAAAAAGAGAGAGAAAAAAACAGAGAAGATAGAATTTCTATTGAAGGAATATCAAATTCATAAATATAAAAAATTAATTATTTTAACAGTAAGAAATGATTTGAATTTTTAGATTTAAAACGTTAAATTAGATTTTCGTAAAGATTTATTATTTATAAATAATTTCTAAACTTGGATTTTGTTTAGGTTATTTCAATGATAGTTTAGATATTTTTATATATATATAAAATTAAAAAAAAATTATAAGTCTTAACATTTTAATTATTACTTGCTCAGACTTGGATCTGGCATGACCGTTAGATCCAAGACGTTTAAAATATTTTTTATATTTTTAATATTATTTTATATTTAAAAAATTGATATTAACCCCTGCAAAGCACATGCTAATACAGTAATAATAGATAAAATGTCTTTGGTTAAAATTACTCAAACAAAAACATAAAAATAAATGTTTTTGAAACGGTGTTTTAGTGAATTTAACTTTCTAAACAAGTAAGGATAGCGGAACATTCCCTTCTACCTCATCCGCCTCTTTCTCTTTTGTTCAAAAACAGTGATCAAACTTTACCCTAAAAATGGTGGGACAACATGTAGTTGTGAATCCTAACTGTGCCTGCAAATCACCTAGGCGAAAGTGATTTGCACACGGTTAAAATCTAAGTACTGGCAGCCATGGCTGTACGTACTTGCTAAAATCCTACACAAATAACTATTTACTTCCTTTACTTTCACACCACGAAGTATGCTGATAGTTTCGCAAGTGGGTCACACATTACTGCTAAAGAAGATGTCTGAAACTTTGTGTACCAAACTACCGTCCAAAACATGAGTAGGTAATCAAGAAATTGCAGCGGAACAGTAATTTTCATTTTTCTTAACAGTGATTTTCTGATATTTCTTTCCACCATTGCAATCAAAATTTTCTCAGTGAGTTGTATCATCATCACTAGACATGTACAATAACGTGGAGAGAAGATGATGATCAGAAAAACTCAAGCAGTGTCACATTTCTAAGTTATTGACCAAACCCTTCATAAACTCCTATCAAGTTACTTCTAAGGCTAAACATGGTGCCTTGATAATTCTGCCCTCCATCCATGATTGACCTTGTTGATAAATTCTTCAACTCTTCTCCTCAGCTCATCCTCATCCTCATCCTCTTCATTATCATTTCCATTCTCTTCTTCATCTTCATCGTCATCGCCAGTGGGTTCTTCCAGGGCAATTGACACTCTCCCGCCGTCCGTTGACATTTTGTCTTCATCCAGTGAAGGCTTCTTGTTTTCATCAAGTGAAGGCATGGCCAGAACATCTTCTTTCACCTTTGTGTGTGTCTTGGCGACCATTGACTGGGGAATTTCGCTTTCTTGACCAAAGTTAGAGACAGGTTTTGAGCCCATGAGAATCATGACAATGATCAGATTGCAAAAGCAGAAGATCACAAGAGAATTGGAAGCAGCCTGAGCGATCAGTTCTACTGTAGACTCGAACATGGTTATGAAATCTAGGGAGAATCAATGGATATGAAGTCTGACAAAAACCTGAAGGGAGAGGGTGTTGCTGTAACGAGGCAAAGAGCCGGAGCCCTTTTAAAGCCTTGTATTGATAGGCTAAAGAGAGTGCAGAGGAAGCTTTTTTAATGGGAAATGACATATTATATGCTCTTGTTTAGTCATCAATGTATTCTGAGAAGCTTCTTGCCAACAGGGATGTGGGGCTTCTCTTCATTAAACTAAGGAAAAGGTCCTTTGTACCAAACAAGAACAGCACATGGAGCCATCTGATTAGCTTCTCATACACTCTAATGGCACCACATTGACGTCTCTGGACTCTTAAATTGCTCTTTTCCTTGTGTCTTCCACTGCACAGTTACAATGGAAGCTGGGATTCGATTGTTTGATGATAATCAATCCATAATAGTGACCTTGACATACTTAGGTTAAAGTTCTAATTGAAAGAAAAGAAGAAA
>Ga0325405_1003111_pt1 | contig 17095 bp, 13 predicted proteins | sample PopdelMetagenome_21_FD_205663 | JGI IMG/M metagenome (GOLD analysis project Ga0325405, IMG submission 205663) | Populus deltoides microbial communities from Bellville, Georgia, United States - Xylem-Control-R2 | ecosystem: Host-associated > Plants > Phyllosphere > Stem > Wood/Secondary xylem...
AGCCATTGATTAATGTATTTCAAAACCTTATTCCATTCTCTAGAATTCAGTGTCTGAAATAGGAAAAAAAATAAAACCCATGATAGCATTCGGCATTGCTTAATAGCTATGGAGTGAGGAACACACAATAAAGCCCATGTTCTTGAAATGGCTCAAGAGTTGGCGATGGGCCAAATTTGCTTTAGCCCTAGTCCTCATTCAAATTCAAAAGGACAACGGTTTGTTTGGTACTTTGACCAAGAAACGGCCAAAATTCACCACACCCACGTAATATCTCGGCATGCACAGGTACAAGTTACAGTGTCAACTGTCTAGCAGGCAAAAGTTACCCTCTTCAATCATCGGAGCTCGAGCCAGACCAGAAGACATAGCGCTAAAAATCAAACCAAAGTACTTCTTCTATATTAAAATCTTGGACAGAACGCCCTGCCCGTGAGGCCACATCAGTCTTGAAAAAGCGCTTTATTAGTTGAGCCCAGCCGATTTTGCTGCCTCAAAAGCTGAAGCACAGGAGACCACCGGGCATGACCATGAACCCATCTGGTCAAACCTTCAACTCCACGTAGTTGGTTGATGATGGAGGAGCCTGTGCAAGCAGGGGTTAGCTAAGTCATCCTCTGGGTTGATCCTTGATAATACCGTGTACAAAAACTTAGTTAGGTCCCACGAGCCATTACTTGCCTTAGTGGACAAGTATCTAATCAAGACGTAATTTTTACCCTTGTTAGGGCATTTGTTGTGTCAGAATAGGATGCTCTGTCCAATTAAATCTTTTCCTGTCTATTTTTACTTTTCAAGTAGTAATAAAAAGGGGGTGATTTCTTGGCTGTTTATTCGTTTCATCTTGTGTTTTTTTTAATCTTAAGTTTTGCCCTCTTCTTCCTCTTTCTTACACCACACTCCAGAGGTTTCCAGCTATATATTCATGGGCAGGTTTCCAAGATACTTGCCGAGCTGGTGATGGCTATCTTTACTGTTTTAAGATAGAGGATTTTACAGGTTATCAAATCATTAGGGTTGTTGGAGTTCATTTGTTTTTGGTAATGATAAATGAAATTCCATAACAGTACAGTGAAATTGGAAACAATGGCAACCCTCCCATCACCTCCGCCGCCCCGAGATACTAACATCACCTCTTGGTGGCAAGATTCAGCCCATGAAAATTTAATCGTGCTGTGTATATTTTTAGTCTCGGCGGATGAATTTAGGTTTTGTCTGGGAACGTGAAAATCTTGCTGGTAGCCACATTCTCGAAGAAGTTATTAATCTCCCATGAACTAATAGTACATAATTTCATGTTATATACCTGTCATAATTAACCATGAAAATATTTTTCATGCTAAGAGAATAATGATAATAATTAGTATATTTTCATAGCCGACTGACTTTTTATATAGTTGTAATAACTTGATATGATATCAAATAACCTTATTTATTTTAAATTTAATATATTTATTGTTATTTTTACAGTCTAAATAACATTGTTCGGTTATAATAGCTTGATACTATATATAAAAAATAACTATTAATTTTAATTTCTATGTTTATATAATATAAATACATGGAGATTTTCTAGGACTTGGGTGCGATATTGTCAAATATTCTTATTTATTTCAAAATTGATTTGCTTACGTGTATTATTTCTAATTAAATATTTTTCATATCATTATAACAACTCGTCAGATAAACTTATTTATTTTAAAACCATATAATTACAATTATTTTTGCAACTTTAAATAATTTTTACCAGCCATGACAACTCGATATGGTGCCAAATAACCTTATTTAGCCATGAACCAAGATTTACTTTATTTACCTACCATATGTTTATCCACCCCTCATGTTGCCCCTGATCCAAGCCATATACGTGACCCTCAACAAACAAACATCCCCCAATTGAACCAACCAGAATGTATTCCATTGCAATTGCCATCAAATTGCTAGACAGATCTTTTTCCTCCTCCTAAGTTCTAACATAACATATGTTACATATGTCTTGTCTACATATTCAACAGTAAGCATTAAACCCCTCAAAAAATCAAAGGTCAGAAATTATTGCCCACAAAAAGAACCTAAATTGCTTGCAATCGAAGGCACTACCCTTAACTAGCCAGTTTCTTCCCCATCAATCAAGAAACCTTATCTCCACTCCCAAAAAAACCCTAGCCTCCTTTTCCACCCTTTCCCCTTTCCCAAACAACCATAGCCCATCATGGGTCCTGAAACTTCCTCGCAAGAACAGCAATTACGACTAGCACTGACAACCCCAGCACCACCAGCTTCAGCACCGGCAAAAACGACACCAGTCAGTACTAAAACGACAGCGTTAGCTCCTGGGTTTCGATTCCACCCAACAGATGAAGAGCTCGTTATCTATTACTTGAAACGGAAGGTTTCCAATAAACCATTCCGTTTCAATGCTATTTCTGAGGTCGATATTTACAAAAACGAACCTTGGGACCTTGCAGGTAATTACTTCTTCTTCTTCTTCTTTTTCATGTCTAATTGTTTTCTTGTTTATTTTTGTGATTTTTTGCTGTTTCTTCTGTTTTAAGGCATTATAATTCATTTTTATTTTTATTTTTTTGTCCCATTTTTTAGATTTCGTACTACAGGTAGTGTTTATAGGAATACATATTTACTTGGCTGTTGCTGTTTTTAGTCTGTAATAACCATGGCTGGCTATTATCTCTAATGGATTGCTGGTGAATTGAGGATTTTTTTAATTGATTTTCTTTTTGGATGATACAGTTCTTTGTGGGCTGTAAGTGGTTTGTTCTTGTTTTATTTTACGTTTGTTAGATTGGGTTCTTTGCTTGGTATTAATCTATTCGCATGGTGTTCTTACTGGGTTTCAATTATGCTGGTCTGTAGATAAGTCAAGGTTGAAAAGCAGAGACCAAGAATGGTACTTTTTCAGTCCACTGGACAAGAAATATGGGAATGGAGCAAGAATGAATAGGGCGACAGGCAAAGGATACTGGAAAGCTACTGGAAAGGACCGGGAGATTCGGCGAGAGTGTCAACTCCTTGCAATGAAGAAAACTCTTGTGTTTCATAGTGGGCGTGCCCCAGGTGGGTTGCGCACCAACTGGGTTATGCACGAGTACCGGCTTATTGATGAAGAATTGGAAAGAACCGGAGCTATGCAGGTCAGGCTGTAATAGAATTGTTGTTCGTGGTCTTAGCAATGTGGATTTCTATATGGTTGCCTTGATAATTTAGGAAATGAAAAGGAAAATAGGTATATTGGTTTGACAATAAAAGGAGCTCAACCAAAAGTAATTGTGGAGTGGTTGAGGAAGTGGAAGATTTTCCATTGTTATGCTGTTCTGATTTTGTTTGTTTTGTTTTCTGTGAAGATCGACTCATATGTTCTCTGTAGAGTGTTCCACAAGAACAATATAGGACCACCAACTGGGAACCGCTATGCCCCTTTCATCGAGGAGGAGTGGGATGATCATGGAGCAGCTCTTATTCCAGGAGAAGATGCTGCTGATGAGGTGGTGGTTACTTATGATACTGGCGGTGAAATGCACCGTACCGAGCAGGTCTGTGCTTTTTCTTCCATGTTGAAGCATTACAACTTTTAGAGATGCTTACCGCTGTTGTAGCATGATGCTGGAGTATTGATAACTGTTAGGGGTGCTTAGTTTTGTTGTAGTATGATGTTGAAGTCTTGCTTAGTTTCCTTAACACTGGAGTATTACTTTTGGATAGTAAAAAGAGCTATTGGTTATAATAAACTGCTACCTTGCTAATGTTTGAATTGAAGGTCTGAAAGCACTGCAGAACCTCTTTCTTTTTTAGAATACGTGGTTTAAGTCTGACACCTATAGAGTGGAAAGGTAATGGATTCTCTTTTAGTTCCAAGAATGCGAGTGGGAGTTTGACATTGGAAATGCAGTTAAAAGTTGTTAATGGATTTGAGATCAGAACTGTTTTTCATGATTGTTTGTCTATTGGAAGAAGGGTTGGCAGATTGATGCTTTATGACAAGCAGGTACATATCAAACAGATGTTGTTTGGAAGATTAACTGGAAACAAGCATTGAGGGTTGCTTGAAGAAGTTGACTTTTATGGAATGAAGAATATGCATGATCATGATTGCTTATTACTTCAACTATATAAGAGAGCAGGTCCTTGGGGAGGCTGTAAAAAAACTCACTTGGTCAATGTGACTGCTACTTAGATCAGCGACTCATATTATTGACCAGAGTTTCATCTTGCAATGGGTTGTGTTGATGAAAACATGGTTTTGATGCTGTAGCTTTTGTATTAATTTAGCTGCAATATCAAGATTAGTCATGAATGTGGAGTTGCATGACAAAAATTGCATGTATGATTTTTTTTTGGTGATGTGGTGCTGGTGCTTTTTGCAAAGTGTGTTTGGGTTGAAAAACATCAATTTTTGATGGTTTTTATAGGGTGCTTTTCAATGGTTTTGACATCTTCATATCAAAACCATACACAAGCCACCTAAAAAGCATCAATTTGATGCCTTTTCTGTCCACATGCACTTTGAAAAACACTTTCAAATGCCACTGCTTCACCAAACAGTAAAATATTTTCAAATTGCTAGAGTACGAGGAACAGTGCCAATTAAAGCATTTTCTTTCCTTGAAAGCTAGCCCAAACTATTCCTTACAGTTACCTAAACTATCAAATATATAACATTTAATGGACTAGATAATAGTGCATCCATTAGATGGATTGATCAAGTGGTAAGAATACAAATGCATATTTTGCTGTCATAATTAAACTTAACATGGAGAAAACAAGGATAAAGAGTAGCGTTCTTCAGTGGGATCAGGTGTAAACAAAAGGGCATTTGCTGTCAGATTGCTGAAATGGGTTTTTGCATGCATGGATCATGATCTTGCTTGCAACTCTACTCAAGTCTCTTGACATTTCCTTGAAAAGTTTTCAAGCAAACTGATCAAGCTTTACTTTGTATCCTATCTGGTTATTCTTTTAGTTGACCTCCTTGATATGTCATTTGGAGAGCAGAACCAGGTGTCAGGTTTTGTATCAAGTTCTGGTGAACCAATTGGAGCTTGAAAATTTGCTGCATGCCCTACCTTGGTGTTGAGGTTTTGGGTTGCAAATAATGAACTGAAAAGTGATTCTACTTGTAGAAATTTAATCGTTTAAGCTTCAAGTGTGTTGGGATGCCTTGTAAAATAGGGATGGCCAATTCAGAATTTCAGTCACCTACACATGCTTGTTTCTGTAATGATGTAAAAGTACACATCTATAGTAGTCAGCATGGAATTTCTTGAAATTTAATTTTGTATTTCAAGCAGCAACATTTTGCTATAAATAGTGTTACTTGTTTGTTGCAGGATAGTCATTCCATCAATAAAAGTCCTCTTGGTATTACCGAAGTTCCGGGGGACTCTCAAAATGCCTTACCTGTGTGTAAGACTGAAAGTGTGGAGGATTGTCCTCCACTGTGTGTGCTAAATACAGAAGCACCCTTCCCTCTTCTCCAGTATAAAAGAAGAAAGCACAATAACGAGACTGGGTCTAACCGTTCAAATGCTTCGGAGAACTCAACAAGGACAAGTCAGGATCCTTGCTCATCCACAACAACGACAGCAGCAACAACATCAGCAGAAATGATGATGGCAACAACTTCAGCAACAACAACGGCAATATCTGCTTTGCTAGAATTTTCTCTGATGGAACCTCTGGAACCCAAAGAAAATCCTCGTGTTCCCCCACCTGCACTAGATGCTGCTAGTCTTGATTCATCAATGTCACCTAGCTGCAGGAAGTTTATCAATGATTTGCAGAGTGAGATCCACAAGATTTCTGTTGAGAGAGAGACATTGAAGCTTGAAATGATGAGTGCTCACGCCATGATTAACATTCTCCAGTCTCGAGTTGACTTCCTCAACAAGGAAAATGAGGATTTGAAAAGGAGTGTCCACGCCAAGTGAAATCCAGTCAATCCTGAATCAGTTTCCCAGTTTCCCAAACAAGGGAAACTAGTCTGTGACCGGTGCCAGTGTAATCACACTGTTTGTATGTAATAAGAATCAAAGACACTGCCGCGGCCGCCTCCTCTTCCCTTCTAGTCGGATAAATTGCAATATGTAAAATTAGGATTTTATTGTTGTCTTTCAGTTTAGTCTTTCGTTGTAAGAGAAGTAAGCTGGTGGATTTTGTTTCTTTGTACTTCTGCAGTGGATAAAATGAATTGCATTGTTCGTTGTTGAATATCCTGTCCCATGTCAATTGATCAGAATTCAGAAATTTATGCTGTCCTCAAGAACTCAGTCCTGTTAGGAGGATCAGTTGCCTGCCAGCCATTAGTTGCTCATTTCTTTTTTCTACGGGCTAGTTAAAATCAATTTCTAAAATAGAGAATCAGTGAGTGTATTGCAATCTCCCACGCAAAGGGGTCGGATTAGGATTGCTTCAACTAATTTGAGATGGAGCCTTCTTTTCTCTCTCTCTTTAATCTCCATTGATTTGCATATATTGCAATTAGATCTTCTCCAGTGTTTTCAGCAATGCAAATATGCGATGGTAAGTCGCTTATCAGTCTTTTCTGCTGGTTGGTGGAGCTTCTACCTAGAGATTGAAGCTATCGTTTGTTTAGGATAAGCGTTTTGCTTACAACGCAAATGTAACCTGTTTAGTAATTAAAAAATCTCAGTTTGTTGTTCATGGGTTCCACGAGAATTTGCGTTTGAAACGCAAGGAAAACGAAAACAGCTCCTTGCTGCTTCTTGCACGGATGAAATTTACTTAATACTGGAGACATGTTTTGCCATTCTGGCCGGATCTAAAGCTTAAAATGCATTGAATCGGATCTGATCCAGTAAAATAAAAAAAATATTTTTTATTTTTTATTTTTTAATTGTGTTTTATTCAAAAAACTAGTGTTTAATATTATTCAATGACATTATATAAATTAGACGGAGATTGCTTGATGACGTAGCATTTGCAGAATTTGATCGCAATCCCAATTTTGTTCATGATTATATTTTACTTGATGTTGTTACGCGCTTAAGAAACCAAGAAAACTGTAGTCCTTGTCGGATGTATTTCATATGTGATGGAATTGTAGATAGTTTAATGGAACAATAAAAAATATTATATATAAAGTAGTATTTATTTTATGATGTAATAGCAATAATTAAATCAACAATGTTTAAATTAAAAACCATCAATATTAATATATATATATATATTTTTAAAATTATTTTATAACCTCAATTTTAAAAGCATTCTTAACCAAACATATTAAATTACTTTTTGTTCAACTTTAATTTCAACCACAGTTTTAACCAAACATATATAAATACTAAATTAATTTTAATTAAAAATATTTTTTATAAAATAATTTTTTTCAAATTACAAATTATAAAAATTACCACATAACTAACACACTCGAAGGGTTAAGCTTAGATCGACATGCCCAGCTGTTTACACGCAGTGAGGGAAACACTGGTCCTGGTTTTCATACCGGCATGGGTTGGTCTTTTGTTTTTCTGGCCTTTGGCTGTCTTAATTACCTAAAAAATTATAAATTATTCCTATTTAATTAGTGATAATTTAATTTAATCTTGATATTTAAAAGCCCATTCAAAAACATGTAAAATAAAAAAAAAAGATTATTCTTAACAATGAGATACATTTATTTGTAATATGACTCAATTATATCAAAATGTCTCCAGTGTAAGAGATGAAGACAATGGAAATTCTGTTTTTAAAATAAAAAATTCATTTTAAAATCATTTTATAAACATATTTATATTATATTTCTATTTTTTGAATAAATATATTTTTGTTCTCATTATCTTTATTTTATTCATTTGTTTTATTTCAATAATAAAATAAAACAAGCTGGAAAATGAACTCAACTATCATTTTACCAAAAATAACGGGAAAAAACTCAGTCTACGAGAACGACGTCGTCATTACGAGAAAAAAGGTCAAAACTCTGAAGACGCGAATAAACAGCGCATCACTTCACTTTTCAACTGAAACGGCATCGTATTACAGAGAAAGGGCATAAGAAAAATATCTGCGCGGGTCTAAAACCACACAACCCTTCATTTTCTCTCCCTCGCAGACGCCAGTGTTTCCGCCACTGCAAAAACATCAAACAGTAAGCATAAATTTCTTTAATTTCTTATATATATATTCAACCATTTATCATTATAATTTTATTTTCTTTCCTTCGATCTGTTTGGCTATCAAGAAAATGAAGGCAAACAGGAGCAATTTTTTTTCATTTTTTCATTTCGCTTCAATTTGCTCTCTAGTTAGCGGCTCTGCTTTGTATTGGCAGTGAAATGACTCTAGGTTTATTTTTGTGGTGATTTTGATTTAAATTAAAAGAAAAACGTGTGTTGTTATGGGAGTTTAATTTTGTAACCATTAGGGTTTATGGGCCCTGTTTGGTTTCTAAGATAGTTTGGGAAAATTAAAGTTACTAGAAAGTTATTCATATTGGTATTTAGAGGTCATGAAATTTGTTGTGCTCCTCAGTGGTTCTTTCGAAAGAAACTGATGTTTGTGTTTTTCTTACATCAGCTCTTGTCTATCTCTTTGTGTCCGACTTTGTAATCTTCATGGCGAGCAGTAAGTTTCCTAATTTCCTTGCCAGTTGTTTGTTTCAGTTGTATGATTACTGAATCGTGCGAGTTTCTTTTCTTCTCTTTTGTTAATTTCAAGTTTAATGTAGATGGTGAGTGTTCTATTTATCTGAAGCTTAATGGGTGAATTTGTGCAGGACTTCAGTTTGAGAATAACTGTGAAGTTGGTGTGTTTTCCAAGTTGACCAATGCGTACTGCTTAGTTGCAATCGGTGGATCAGAAAGCTTCTACAGGTGTTCTGAATGTTGAGCTAACAAGTTATCTGATCTTTTTACAAGAGTCGTGTCTGGTATTGTTGATTTACATGGATTCTCTAACCGCATGAGTCTCTTGCAGCACTTTTGAGGCAGAGTTAGCTGACGTTATTCCTGTTGTTAAGACCTCAATTGCTGGCACTAGGATAATTGGACGGCTATGTGCTGGTGAGAATTCTGAACTTTTTCCTTGTCCTAGAATCAGGTGTCCATTGCTTCTTCCTACTTTAGTGAATGCAAGTGTACTCTTTTGGCAGGAAACAAAAATGGGCTTCTTGTGCCTCACACCACCACTGATCAAGGTGAGTTTGATGAGATACTGGAAGCAGGAATAAAATATTATAGCTGCTTTTATAGTTTAGCTGTTTCAGCTAGGTTATAGCATTGTATTATAATACCATGTTTAATGAATTAGCTTTTTAATATCACTCGTGCAATTATAGCATTGGATGATCATACCACACACACACACACACTGCAATGCAATTCTCTTTGGCATCTTACCATTTAAAATTTCCAATTGTGCATTTTTAATAGTTGGACCTGTAAGCATCTCATGAAAACAAGAAAATGTGCTTCCAATCATGTTTAATAATGTTTGTTCTTTTAATCACCTACTTGATTTCTGACTTTGGACTCGGTTATCAGTTGGAGATCTTATGCTCTAATTGTTTATGTTTTTAATTGAAGAACTCCAGCATTTGAGAAACAGCCTACCTGATCAAGTCGTTGTTCAGAGGATTGACGAGAAACTATCTGCTTTGGGTAATTGCATAGCATGCAATGATCATGTTGCCCTTGCACACACTGATCTGGACAGGGTAAAGTTCTATATCCCTGAATGATTTGTTTCATGACCTTACACTAGACTCTTGTTATGATCATTGGGGACTAGTGGAGAGTTCTGAAAATGATAATAGATTTTAGAGTTCATTTTGTTTCTTGGCATGTGCTTAAGTTAGGAATGGGCTCTTACTTAGCTGGAGACCTGAAGTTAAGCTTAAAACCTGTCTGAATGGATTCGTGTATTAACTAGTCAGTAGTAGATAGGCTGTTAGGCTCAGAAAGTGACTCAGAGGTATAACATTGCCTCTTATTCCTACACGTTGTGGAACTTTTCTTTAATATGCTTTAAAGAAAGATTTTGTTGGAAGTTAAGAATATTCAAAGCCTCTTGAAGAACATTTTTTGACTGTTGTTGTAGTACTCTCTTTATCTGAACATGTTAAATAGTTGGTGGTGGGGTCATCATGTTCTATGACAACTTTACAAGGATGGTTGATTGAGATGTAAGAAATGAATATCAGAATGGTTCACAAATCACAAAAACAACCTCTAATTACAAGCATCACTTTATATTATTTTTTTGAGTGCCCGCATTTTCTGCCATGTTCAAATTTCACCAGGAAACTGAGGAGATAATTGCTGATGTTCTCGGGGTTGAAGTGTTTAGGCAGACAATTGCTGGCAACATTCTTGTGGGGAGCTACTGTGCCTTCTCCAACAGAGGTGGTTTGGTAAGAGAGACTCGCTTCTTCTTGAAGGATTGAACAAACGTTTTAAGTTATTCAATCCCAGAACTTGCACTAAAATCTTGTGTTTGGACAGGTCCATCCTCATACATCCATTGAAGACTTGGATGAGCTCTCCACCCTTCTTCAGGTCCCCTTAGTTGCAGGTACTGTAAACCGTGGTAGCGAAGTGATCGGTGCTGGAATAACAGTAAACGACTGGACAGCCTTCTGTGGGTCCGACACTACAGCTACCGAACTATCTGTAATTGAAAGCGTCTTCAAGTTGAGGGAAGCTCGACCTAGTGCCATTGTTGATGAGATGAGGAAATCATTAATTGACAGTTATGTTTGAATTGACGTTACCTATTCTCCCACCTGTCAACGGGCTCCTTATCCTCCTGTAATGGAAACAGTAATATTTTAACCTTCTTAAGTCGGATTTTGTTTTCCAATTAAGAATACATGCTTTTGAAATGGGGTTTTAAGTTCCCTGTATTTTACCGGCCCTCAATGTCTCTACAATTGATTCTCTTTTTGTTCCTCAATTGTCCCTGCTAAATTATATTGTTCCCTCTCATCTGTGTTGTTTCATGTAGCTACAAATTTCACATGAATTAGAGAGAAAAAAAATGTTATTTAATGGTAGCTTTTCATGGACTTCCTTTTTTTTAATAAAATTCTTTGATGTTAATCTAATCATTTTTATTATTAAAAATTTAATCAGGGTAATTGAATTTTAAATTTTACGAGTTAATATTTTTTTTTCAATTTAATATAGAATTTAGTGTAAATAACTTTTTGAAATCATAAATTTTTCCAGTTAATTGATCTCTTAAAACAACTTTTTTTACTAGATTGAAACGTAATTTTTGCATCTTATTTGCAAATTAGTCCAAGGAAGGCAATTGCGAAATAAAAAAAAAAAAAGTTTAATGTTTTAACTCAACATGAATTTAAGTCAAGTCAAAGAATAAGTAGATAAATAAATAGAAGAATACAGAAACACGAATTATTAATAAACTCACACCAACCATAAGGACAAAGCCGTCATTTCACCTTGACCTTTTCAGTCCTCTGTTCTTCCCCTTACGGTTGCGATCGCGTCCCTCACAAACCCCATTCGCGTGTGCAGTCTCAATTTCTCCACGCGTCAATTTATTTCCGCGCCACGTAAACAATACCTTTACTTAGACCCCACTTTCTAGCCTGCCAGACACCGCCACATTCTCATCAGGTTATACTTTAGATTGTCCTCTCCATGTCGCTTTAGCTTTGCCTTACCAAATTTTCCTCGAAAAATCAGCTCGCTTAAAAAGGTAAATAAAATAAAATGATGGACTCACTTCTCGACCCCAAAATAATGGCTTCTTCTTCAATCTCTCCTCGTCAACAATCGGACTCCGATTGAAACAAATAAACCCTAACCCTACAAATCTCAATCATTTCTTCAAAATCCTCAACTTAAAACTCTGTAAACTTTACTATAACCCTAATACGAACTATCGTTTCGATTTCGAATTTGATGGGCAGTAGTGACTCGGCGACTTCACTTGCTCCCGGGTTTCGATTCCACCCGACGGATGAGGAGCTTGTTCGTTACTATCTTAAACGGAAGGTCACTAACAAACCGTTCCGTTTGGACGCCATCTCCGTCACCGATGTTTATAAATCTGAGCCGTGGGATCTTCCAGGTCTTAAATTTCACAACTTTCTCTCTCTTTAGATCCACGTGTCTAGCTCTTTATTTAATAGAATATAATTGTTTGATTCGTGACTTAACTTTTAAGTAATCGATTTTTTTTTTTGTTTAATCATAGATAAGGTAGTGATTTAACTTGATTAGGTTTTGATTGTGAATTGAAATATAACTTGCTTGACTGTAAGCTATATATGGTAAAGTGATTTAATTTAGTTAAAAGTAGTGAATTTGGCGATTATTCAGTCTTTACTTAATGGGGATTTTGGTTTGTGGGTTTTGTAGTTAAGTCAAAATTGAAGAGCAGAGATTTAGAATGGTATTTCTTTAGTATGCTGGATAAGAAGTATGGAAATGGGGCCAAGACGAACCGGGCCACTGAGAAAGGGTACTGGAAAACGACTGGGAAAGACAGGCCTATTAATTGGAACTCACGAGTTGTGGGGATGAAGAAGACCCTTGTGTATCATCAGGGTCGAGCCCCACGTGGTGAGCGCTCGAATTGGGTAATGCATGAGTATCGGCTTGCTGATGAGGAGCTGGAGAAAGCGGGAATTGCTCAAGTGAGATCGATATCTCAAAAAAGATTCAAGTTCTTTTTTAAAAAAAATGTAATTTGTTGGGATTTTTTTTTGTGTTGATTGTCTTGTGTTTTTGTATTTTGGGTGGGGAAGGATGCATTTGTGCTTTGTAGGATTTTCCAAAAGAGCGGGACAGGGCCGAAGAATGGGGAGCAGTATGGGGCACCATTTATTGAGGAGGAATGGGAGAATGATGAGGTGCCTCTCTTGCCAAGTGAAGAGATGGTGCCAGCTGGAGAAGCACCAGTTGGTGATGGCTCGTACCTGGAACTGAATGAGCTTGACCAGGTTTGTACTTGTATGGATACTAGTGGTAAATTATTTTGAATCGTTTAATTGTAAATTAAATGGTTGAGTATAAAACTGTAATTTTAATAAAATATATTAGATCTACATGATGAATTGAGGTGCGCACATGAAAACATTTACATGCAAAAAAGTTAGCAAAAGTAGTTCATAAGAATAGAATGCCATTTAGTTGATTGTTTAAGTGTTAGTACTAGATCTTGCGTATTCTTTGCATTGCCAATGCAAAGCTGTCCTTTTTTAAACTCCCAAGAAGTATATGTTCAAATTTCAAATTTATATAATACATATTATGTTGTGGTAATAAGGATTCTTGATACAAGTTCTTAATCTAGAAGCACTTGACTTGCACATTTATTTGATAATTATGTCCTTCATGTGACTGCATTAAAACTTTAACTTGCTTCATTAGTCCTAGTATCCAATACTTTAACATGTTGCATTTTTATTTTTTTTGCCATCTGATAATTGTCAAGGTTTTTGTGTTGAGGTTTGAAGTTCTTTGCAACCTCCTGAGAAAATGGGATCACTTTCTGTTTTTCCTTGTATTTTGCTTGTGATTAAGTACATACTCAATGCAGTTGCTTTTGCCATCTGATAATTTTCAAGGTGTTTGCTTTGAGGTTCTTCAGATGTTATGCCTTATTCCTCCAAAGGGCTAGCTTCCTAATAAGACTTGCCATGTCACTGTATGTTATTTTGGACCACTAAGCTATGTCACTGTATGTTATTTTTTATTTCTTGATTGTGTTTATTGCACCAGGCTTGTAATATACTCTCTGGGGTCTACATGTTCTTAGATGGATTGCCTTATTCCCACTAAAGAACTTGCTGCTTATTAAGCATTTACGTGCCTTGGCTGTTAATTTGGATCACTAAGCTGTCATTGTATGCTGCGCTCTTTCTATTTATTGACTTTTGCATATGGTAATATTGGTTTATTGTAAAAGGGATCGAAACTTATTTGGTCAACTTAGTCAAATGTCTTATGTAGTGTATCTGCTGCTTTGGTCTTGTGTCTTTGCCATGGTGATTATATATAAATTTTCTGGGGGAGTGTTGTCAATGTATGTTTCTTCATCATTACTTGTGATCCATGCTCCTCTGCCCAGCCTTCCTGTTTGTTTGCATTTCATGATTAATGGTCTCACAACCAATTAAAATTTTCATTATTTTTGTCTTTTTTCCGCCAGAATTTTGACAGTGGAATTACATCTGAAAATACTGCTCTTCCACTAAACTTCTATTATGGGGAAACAAGCAACCATGTGGAACAGCCCAGTAACTTCAGTGACAATGATATAAAGCCTGTGATAAGAGGGGCGGAGAATAGAAATGGTCCAGCTCCACCAGCTGACCAAAACTTGGATTTACCTGGACAATATGAGATGGATGCAGACAAAAAAGAACACAATGCGGAGCCTATCAATATTGTGAATGCTCTCAATGCAAATTATTTGTTTGATGAATCATACTTGGATGCACTTGGTGATCTTCCACAGAGTGAAGGATTTTTCCTGGAAGCTAATGATCTTTCAAAGCCTGTGGAGCCAGAGACCGGCGGAGATTCCTCAGGTTTTGACATGGTGGATGAGTATCTCAATTTCTTTGATGCTGTTGATGAGAACATGTCTTTTGATCCTTCTGATATCTTCGGAAGTGAGACTGCTGTTTCTGACCAACAACTTCCACCCCAAGAGGTAAGAATATAATTAAATGCTTCATTGCTTTAGTTCACTGATTGAGCTGCACGCAGCAATTAATTTGTAACTGTATAACAGGATGTAAAGGGACAAACTGAAGAACTGTCCACGGCAAGCCAAAACCTATTAGAAACACATGGCACTATTGATCCATCTTCATCAAAGCAAAAGCCAGAGGCCATGAAATTTGATTCTGGTAAATTTACATTTCAATTTGTTTCATCGGTACTCTTTGTGCTTCACTTTCCTGTGTTCATTAAGAGATGTAAGTTTTGCAAGATAGAAATAATTCAGCTGGTCGCATTTTTGCCCACTGGTTTTTACATTTGCTTCTGTTTGTCTGTGCTCATTCTTATGTGTCTTGTTTAGGTGCAGATTTCAAATATCCATTTATCAAGCAGGCTAGTCACAGGTTGGGGAACATTCCTGCACCTCCTGCCCTTGCTTCTGAGTTCCCTTCCAAGGACGCTGCTCTTCACTTACATCCAGCATCTTCCAGCTCAATTAACGTTACTGCTGGTATGATAAGAATAGAAAACATGAGCTTAGGTGGCAATGAGATGGAATGGTCATTTGGCAAGAACGGGAATGTCAATATCATCCTTTCTTTTGGTTTGCCACAACAAGGTGGTCCTGCCAGTCTGGTGCCGATGAATAGCTTATTCCCAGGCAAAACAGAGTCGGTGGTGTCGCGAGGTTGGCTGTACTTGATGTTCTTTTGGGTCCTAATTCTCTCTGCGAGTTATAAAATCGGGACCTGTATCTGTGCCAAGTAAACCCACGGTCAATGAAGTTGGCTTAGAGATGCCCGGAAAAGGGTTGATTGTTAGTTAATTCCTTATAGATCTATTAGGACAGCCTGACATCAAGATAAATCATTACTTTATGATTGTTATTTATGTTAAACTGCCAAAAATGAGAATCGGTGTGCTTAACTTGCATCATTTCATTGTGATCATACCAAATTGCTCATCATGCCTAACCTTCAAGGTTTTTATGGGGGGTCAGACATCGCACGAGGAGTAATCCTACCACACTTTTAAGTTCTATGTTTGTTCTAAGCTTCAATTGACACTGCATTAGCCGCGGCCTAAGCTGATTTACTGTCAAGTGATATATTCTAAAACAAAAGGATGGCCTACTGAATTTGTCAGAACTGGTTGATTGTTCTCCGTCCTCTATGTCGATGATAACTAGCTGTAGTTCTCCTTGAAGTTACATCAGCCTTTCCGATTTGGGAATTGTCTTTTTTGGTCGGCGAATGTAATGTGACCAGAAACCCTGGCATGACGGATTTAGATATTTGTAAATTTAACCTTCGAAGTCCTTAATTCTTCAACATAACCACGGATAAATATCAGGATGCGTGGTGCTCATTTTCTACACGTAATCTCTTCTTGAAGGTTCCGGTGATCTGCTCAGTCTCCAACTAGAAAGATTTGGTAGTTGTGAGAAAGTAGGCAGTAGCATGCACAAGCACACAATGCATGTGACAAGCAGCTTGGAAGAACACGGAATCGAAGTATCTTTACAAATCCAGGATGTTCTTAATGTTGCAATCGGAAGTTTGAAGCACTTGTTCTCGACATGCATGACATTCAGAAATAGAGAGGCAAAGTACTTGTGTACCTTGTGCACTTGAAACTTCCGGTGACAATATATTCACTAAAGGTAAAGGGTAGAAAGAAATGGCAATGGCCATCTGAGCTAGATGGCTACAAGACCCAGCAATAGCAATGATTTGTAAACTGAAGGTTATCAAATGGACTTCTACTACCAGCTAAGGTTTTTTGGACCATTTTGAATAACGATTAACGATGTGTCTAATTACGTTTCCCCTGGAAGCATTGTGTCCTCTGGTAAATCTCGGAAAGCAACACCCTGAAAAGAGCAGGGCCGTTAGTAATTGATGCGGCAGAATCAGCACAAGGAAGCAATGATGGGGTAATATATACCTCTCCTGTGAGGTGAGCTACACATCTCTTCTCAGGTAGCAATTCAGCTTCAGTCTGCAAAATGACAGCTTTGCATAAGAAAAATGGTCCTCGTGTCTAGATTCTAGGTGACCACGAATGGGTCTGAATATACATTTCTAGAAACAATCAAATCATAGGAAACCATCTTCTTTTCTTCAGAAGTTGATGTCTATAATCACAGAAACATTAATGAACTTGTAATAAGAGATTATATGAGAACTAGTTGCACCAACTACACAACTTATTTAACATACTAATCTCTATAATCCATATGATTAAACATGATCAAGATATACAGACATAATTACATTAAACATAAGCATATGCACAAATATTATAAAGGGTAGAAGCATTTACAGCTTCGAGATCGTATGTTTGGCAGAAAACACCGAAGCGTTCAGACTTGTTCTTGGCTTCTTCGGTCTGAACTGCAACTGGGGCTGGAACTT
>Ga0325405_1003112_pt1 | contig 17087 bp, 9 predicted proteins | sample PopdelMetagenome_21_FD_205663 | JGI IMG/M metagenome (GOLD analysis project Ga0325405, IMG submission 205663) | Populus deltoides microbial communities from Bellville, Georgia, United States - Xylem-Control-R2 | ecosystem: Host-associated > Plants > Phyllosphere > Stem > Wood/Secondary xylem...
CTCGAGCGACGAGACCTCCGCCTCACCGAGTAGCCATTCCACATGTACTCCAAGGAAAAGAGCTTTCGGAAAATCCTGTAAAACTTTGAGGGCGATCCAACGGTCGGATCAAAAGTTATGGCCCTTTCGAACCGGTACTCTGGTCTCGGGCGACGAGACCTCCGCCTCACGGAGTAGCGATTCCACATGTACTCCAAGAAAAACAGCTTCCGGAACCTCCTCTAAGACTTTGAAGGCGATCCAACGATCGGATCAAAAGTTATGGCCCTTTCGAACCGGTACTATGGTCTCGAGCGACGAGACCTCCGACTCAGCGAGTAGCGATTCCACATCCACTCCAAGAAAGACAGCTTCCGGAAACTCCTGTAAAAATTTGAGGGCGATCCAACGGTCCTATCAAAAGTTATGGCCCTTACGAACCGGTACTATGGTCTGGAGCGACGAGACCTCCGACTCACTGAGTAGCGATTCCAAATCTTCTACAAGGAAAACGCCTTCTGGAAAATCCTGTAAACATTTGAGGGCCATCCAACGGTCGGATCAAAAGTTATGGTCCTTTCGAACCGGTACTCTGGTCTCCAACAACGAGACCTCCGCCTCACCCAGTAGCGATTCCACATTTACTCCAAGGAAAATAGCTTCCAGAAAATCCTGTAAACATTTGAGGGCGATCCAACGGTCGGATCAAAAAGTTGTGGCCCTTTCGAACTGGAACTATGGTCTCGAGCGACGAGACCTCCGACTCCCCGAGTAGCGATTCCACATGTACTCCAAGAAAAAGAGCTTCCGGAAACTCCTGTAAAAATTTGAAGGCGATCCAACGGTCTGATCAAAAGTTATGGCCCTTTCGAACCGGTACTCTGGTCTCGAGCGACGAGACCTCCGCCTCACCGAGTAGCCATTCCACATGTACTCCAAGGAAAAGAGCTTTCGGAAAATCCTGTAAAACTTTGAGGGCGATCCAACGGTCGGATCAAAAGTTATGGCCCTTTTGAACCGTTACTATGGTCTTGAGCGACGAGACCTCCGAGTCACTGAGTAGCCGTTCCACATCTACTACAAGGAAAACGGCTTCTGGAAAATACTGTAAAAATTTGAGGGCTATCCAACGGTAGCATCAAAAGTTATGGCCCTTTCCAACTGGTACTATGGTCTCGAGCGACAAGACCTCCCACTTACCGAGTAGCGATTCCTCATTTACTCCAATGAAAACGGCTTCCGGAAACTCCTCTAAAAATTTGAGGGCGATCCAACGGTCGGATCAACAGTTATGGCCCTTTCAAACCGTTACTATGGTCTGGAGCGACGAGACCTCCGAGTCACTGAGTAGCCGTTCCACATCTACTACAAGGAAAACAGCTTCGGGAAAATGCTGTAAAAATTTGAGGGCGATCCAACGGTCGGATCAAAAGTTATGGTCCTTTCGAACCGGTACCATAGTCTTGAGCGACAAGACCTCCGCCTCACCGAGTAGCGATTCCACATATACTACAAGGCAAACGGCTTCCGGAAACTCCTGTAAACATTTGAGGGCGATCCAACGGTCGGATCAAAAGTTATGGCCCCTTCGAACCGGTACTCTGGTCCCGAGCGACGAGACCTCTGCCTCCCAAGTAGCGATTCCACATCTACTCCAAGAAAAAGAGCTTCCGGAAACTCCTGTAAAAATTTGAGGCGATCCAACGATCGGATCAAAAGTTATGACCCTTTCGACCCATTCTCTCGTCTCGAGCGACGAGACCTCCGCCTCACGGAGTAGCGATTCCACATGTACTCCAAGAAAATTAGCTTTCGGAAACTCCTGTAAACATTTGAGGGCGATCCAACGGTCGGATCAAAAAGTTGTGGCCCTTTCAAACTGGTACTATGGTCTCGACCGATGAGACCTCCGACTCGCCGAGTAGCGATTCCACATCTACTACAAGGAAAATGGCTTCTGGAAAATGCAGTAAAAATTTGAAGGCGATCCAATGGTAGGATCAAAAGTTATGGCCCTTTCGAACCGGTACTCTGGTCTCGACTGACGAGACCTCCGCCTCACCCAGTAGCAATTCCACATTTACTCCAAGGAAAACAGCTCCCGAAAAATCCTGTAAACATTTGAGGGCGATCCAACGGTCGGATCAAAAGTTATGGCCCTTTCGAACTGGTACTATGGTCTCGAGCGACGAGACCTCCGACTCACCGAGTAGCGATTCCAAATCTTCTACAAGGAAAACGGCTTCTGGAAAATCCTATAAACATTTATGGGTCATCCAACGGTCGGATCAAAAGTTATGGTCCTTCCGAACCGGTACTCTGGTCTCCAGCGACGAGACCTCCGCCTCCCGAGTAGCAATTCCACATCTACTCCAAGAAAAACAGCTTCCGGAAACTCCTGTAAAAATTTGAGGCGATCCAACGATCGGATCAAAAGTTATGGCCCTTTCGACCCATTCTCTGGTCTCGAGCGACGAGACCTCTGCCTCACGGAGTAGCGATTCCACACGTACTCCAAGAAAATTAGCTTTCGGAAACTCCTATAAACATTTAAGGGCGATCCAACGGTCGGATCAAAAAGATGTGGCCCTTTCAAACTGGTACTATGGTCTCGACCGATGAGACCTCCGACTCGCCGAGTAGCGATTCCACATCTACTACAAGGAAAATGGCTTCTGGAAAATGCAGTAAAAATTTGAAGGCGATCTAACGGTAGGATCAAAAGTTATGGCGCTTTCGACCCATACTCTGGTCTCGAGCGACGAGACCTCCGCCTCACGGAGTAGCGATTCCACATGTACTCCAAGAAAAACAGCTTCCGGAAACTCTAGTAAAACTTTGAGGGCGACCTAACGATCGGATAAAAAGTTATGGCCCTTTCAAACTGGTACTATGGTCTCGAGCGACGAGACCTCCGACTCAGCGAGTAGCGATTCCACATCTACTCCAAGAAAGACAGCTTCCGGAAACTCCTGTAAAAATTTGAGGGCGATCCAACGGTCGGATCAAAAGTTATGGCCCTTTCGAACCGGTACTCTTGTCTCGACCAACGAGACCTCCGACTCACCGAGTAGTGATTCCACATTTACTCCAAGAAAAACAGCTCCCGGAAAATCCTGTAAACATTTGAGGGCGACCCAACGGTCGGATCAAAAGTTATGGCCCTTTCGAACTGGTACTATGGTCTCGAGCGACGAGACCTCCGACTCAACGAGTAGCGATTCCACATCTACTACAAGGAAAACGGCTTCTGGAAAATCCTGAAAAATTTGAGGGCGATCCAACGGTCGCATCAAAAGTTATGGCCCTTTTGAACCGGTACTCTGGTCTCGAGCGAGAAGACCTCCGACTCACCGATTAGCGATTCCGAATCTACTACAATGAAATCGGCTTCTGGAAAATACTGTAAAAATTTGAGGGCGATCCAATGGTCGGATCAAAAGTTATGGCCCTTTCGAACCGGTACTATGGTCTCGAGCGACGAGACCTCCGCCTCCCGAGTAGCGATTCCACATCTACTCCAAGAAAAACAACTTCCGGAAACTCCTGTTAAAATTTGAGGGCGATCCAACGGTCCTATCAAAAGTTATGGCCCTTACGAACCGGTACTATGGTCTGGAGCGACGAGACCTCCGACTCACCGAGTAGTGATTCCAAATCTTCTACAAGGAAAACGGCTTCCGGAAACTACTGTAAAAATTTGAGGGCGATCCAACGGTCGGATAAAAAGTTATAGCCCTTTCGAACCGGTACTCTGGTCTCCAGTGACGAGACCTCCACCTCAACGAGTAGCGATTCCACATGTACTCCAAGAAAAAGAGCTTCCGGAAACTCCTGTAAAAATTTGAGGGCGATCCAACGGTCTGATCAAAAGTTATGGCCCTTTCGAACCGGTACTCTGGTCTCGAGCGAGGAGACCTCCGCCTCACCGAGTAGCCATTCCACATGTACTCCAAGGAAAAGAGCTTTCGAAAAATCCTGTAAAACTTTGAGGGCGATCCAACGGTCGGATCAACAGTTTTGGCCCTTTCAAACCGTTACTATGGTCTTGAGCGACGAGACCTCCGAGTCACTGAGTAGCCGTTCCACATCTACTACAAGGAAAATGGCTTCAGGAAAATGCTGTAAAAATTTGAGGGCGATGCAACGGTCGGATCAAAAGTTATGGTCCTTTCGAACTGGTACTCTGGTCTCGACTTACGAGACCTCCGCCTCACCCAGTAGCAATTCCACATTTACTCCAAGGAAAACAGCTCTCGGAAAATCCTGTAAACATTTGAGGGCGATCCAACGGTCGGATCAAAAGTTATAGCCCTTTCGAACTGGTACTATGGTCTCGAGCGACGAGACCTCTGACTCACCGAGTAGCGATTTTGCAAATCTTCTACAAGGAAAACGGCTTCCGGAAAATATTGTAAACATTTGAGGGCCATCCAACGGTCGGATCAAAAGATATGGTCCTTTCGAACCGGTACTCTGGTCTCGAGCGACAAGACCTTCGCCTCACCGAGTAGCGATTCCACATACTCCAAGGAAAAGAGCTTTCAAAAAATCATGTAAAACTTTGAGGGCGATCCAACGGTCGGATCAAAAGTTATGGCCCTTTCGAACCGGTACTCTAGTCTCGAGCGACGAGACCACCGACTCAGCGAGTAGCGATTCCACATCTACTCCAAGAAAAACAGCTTCCGGAAAGTCCTGTAAAAATTTGAGGGCGATCCAACGATCGGATAAAAAGTTATGGCCCTTTCGACCCGTACTCTGGTCTCGAGCAACGAGACCTCCGCCTCACGGAGTAGCGATTCCACATGTACTACAAGGAAAACGGCTTCTGGAAAATGTAGTAAAAATTTGAAGGCGATCCAACGGTCGGATCAAAAGTTATGGCCCTTTCGAACCGGTACTCTGGTCTCGACCGACGAGACCTCCGACTCACCGAGTAGCGATTCCACATTTACTCCAAGGAAAAGAGCTCCCGGAAAATCCTGTAAACATTTGAGGGCGATCCAACGATCAGATCAAAAGTTATGGCCCTTTCCAACTGGTACTATGGTCTCGAGCTACGAGACCTCCGACTCAACGAGTAGCGATTCCACATCTACTACAAGGAAAAAGGCTTCTGGAAAATCCTGTAAAAATTTGAGGGCGATCCAACGGTCGGATCAAAAGTTATGGCCCTTTTGAACCGGTACTCTGGTCTCGAGCGACAAGACCTCCGACTCACCGAGTAGCGATTCCGAATCTACTACAAGGAAATCGGCTTCTGGAAAATACTGTAAAAATTTGAGGGCGATCCAACGGTTGGATCAAAAGTTATGGCCCTTTCGAACCGGTACTATGGTCTCGAGCGACGAGACCTCCGCCTCCCGAGTAGCGATTCCACATCTACTCCAAGAAAAACAGCTTCCGGAAACTACTGTTAAAATTTGAGGGCGATCCAATGGTCCTATCAAAAGTTATGGCCCGTACGAACCGGTACTATGGTCTGGAGCGACGAGACCTCCGACTCACCGAGTAGTGATTCCAAATCTTCTACAAGGAAAACGGCTTCCGGAAACTACTGTAAAAATTTGAGGGCGATCCAACGGTCGGATAAAAAGTTATAGCCCTTTCGAACCGGTACTCTGGTCTCCAGTGACGAGACCTCCACCTCAACGAGTAGCGATTCCACATGTACTCCAAGAAAAAGAGCTTCCGGAAACTCCTGTAAAAATTTGAGGGCGATCCAACGGTCTGATCAAAAGTTATGGCCCTTTCGAACCGGTACTATGGTCTTGAGCGACGAGACCTCCGTCTCTCGAGTAGCGATTCCAAATCTACAACAAGGAAAACGGCTTCTGGAAAATCCTGTAAAAATTTGAGGGCGATCCAACGGTCGGATCAAAAGTTATGGCCCTTTCGAACCGGTACTCTAGTCTCGAGCGACGAGACCTCCGACTCATCGAGTAGCGATTCCACATCTACTACAAGGAAAACGGCTTCTGGAAAATCCTGTAAAAATTTAAGGGCAATCCAACGGTCGGATCAAAAGTTATGGCCCTTTCGAACCGGTACTCTGGTCTCGAGCGACAAGACCTCCGACTCACCGAGTAGCGATTCCAAATCTACTACAAGGAAAACGGCTTTCGGAAAATACTGTAAAAATTTTAGGGCGATCTAACGGTCGGATCAAAAGTTATGGCCCTTTCGAACCGGTACTATGGTCTCGACCGACGAGACCTCCGCCTCTCGAGTAGCGATTCCAAATCTACTACAAGGAAAACGGCTTCCGGAAAATACTGTAAAAATTTGAGGCGATCTAACGGTCGGGTCAAAAGTTATGGCCCTTTCGACCCATACTCTGGTCTCGAGCGACGAGACCTCCGCCTCACGGAGTAGCGATTCCACATGTACTCCAAGAAAAACAGCTTCCGGAAACTCTAGTAAAACTTTGAGGGCGACCTAACGATTGGATAAAAAGTTATGGCCCTTTCAAAGTGGTACTATGGTCTCGAGCGACGAGACCTCCGACTCAACGAGTAGTGATTCCACATCTACTCCAAGAAAGACAGCTTCCGGAAACTCCTGTAAAAATTTGAGGGCGATCCAACGGTCCTATCAAAAGTAATGGCCCTTAAGAACCGGTACTACGGTCTGGAGCGATGAGACCTCCGACTCCCCGAGTAGCGATTCCAAATCTTCTACAAGGAAAACGGCTTCCGGAAAATCCTGTAAACATTTGAGGGCCATCCAACGGTCGGATCAAAAGTTATGGCCCTTTCGAACCGGTACTCTAGTCTCGACCGACGAGAACTCCGCCTCACCCAGTAGCAATTCCACATTTACTCCAAGGAAAACAGCTTCCGGAAACTCCTCTAAAAATTTGAGGGCGATCCAACGGTCGGATCAACAGTTATGGCCCTTTCAAACCGTTACTATGGTCTCGAGCGACGAGACCTCTGAGTCACTGAGTAGCCGTTCCACATCTACTACAAGGAAAACGGCTTCGGGAAAATGCCGTAAAAATTTGAGGGCGATCCAACGGTCGGATCAAAAGTTATGGTCCTTTCGAACCGGTACCATAGTCTTGAGCGACGAGACCTCCGCCTCACCGAGTAGCGATTCCACATATACTACAAGGCAAACGGCTTCCGGAAACTCCTGTAAACATTTGAGGGCGATCCAACGGTCGGATCAAAAGTTATGGCCCTTTCTAACCGGTACTCTGGTCTCGAGCGACGAGACCTCCGCCTCATCGAGTAGCGATTCCACATCTACTCCAAGAAAAACAGCTTCCGGAAACTCCTGTAAAAATTTGAAGGCGATCCAACGCTCGGATCAAAAGTTATGGCCCTTTCGAACCGGTACTCTGGTCTCGAGCGACGAGACCTCTGCCTCACCGAGTAGCGCTTCCACATGTACTCCAAGAAAAACAGCTTTCGAAAACTCCTGTAAACATTTAAGGGCGGTGCAACAGTCGTATCAAAAGTTATGGCCCTTTCGAACCGGTACTCTGGTCTCGAGCGACGAGACCTCCGCCTTACCCATTAGCGATTCCACATGTACTCCAAGGAAAACAGCTTCCGGAAACTCTTGTACAAATTTGAGGGCGATCCAACTGTCGGATCAAAAGTTGTGGCCATTTCGAACCGGTACTCTGGTCTCAAGCGACGATACCTCCGACTCGCCGAGTAGCATTTCACATCGACTACAAGGAAAACGGCTTCCGGAAACTCCTGTAAAATTTGAGGGCGATCCAACGGTTGGATCAAAACTTAAGGCCCTTTCGAACCGGTACTCTAGTTTGAAGCGACGAGACCTCCGCCTAACCGAGTAGAAATTCCATATCTGCTACAAGGCAAATGGCCTCCGGAAACTCGTGTAAAAATTTGAGGGCGATCCAACGGTCGCATCGAAAGTTATGGCCCTTTCGAACCGGTACTCTAGTTTGAAGCGACGAGACCTCGGACTCATCGAGTAGCGATTCCACATCTACAGCAAGGAAAACGGCTTCCGGAAACTACTGTAAAAATTTGAAGGTGATCCAACGGTCGGATCACAAGTTATGGCCCTTTCGAACCGGTACTCTAGTCTGAAGCGACGACGACCTCAGCCTCATCGAGTAGCGATACCACATGTAGTCAAAGGAAAAAAGCTTTCGCAAACTCCTGTAAAAATTTGAGGGCGATTCAACGGTCGGATCAAAAGTTATGGCTCTTTCGAACCGGTACTATGGTCTCGAGCGACTAGACCTCCGACTCACCGAGTAGCGAATCCACATCTACTCCAAGAAACACAGCTTCGGGAAACTCCTGTAAAAATTTAAGGGCCATCCAACGGTCGAATCAAAAGTTATGGCCCTTTCGAACCGGTACTCTCGTCTCGAGCGACGAGACCTCCGCCTCACCCAGTAGCGATTCCACATGTACACCAAGGAAAACAGCTTCTGGAAAATCCTGTAAACATTTGAGGGCGATCCAATGGTCGGATCAAAACTTATGGCCCTTTCGAACCGGTACTCTGGTCTCGAGCGACGAGACCTCCGCCTCACCGAGTAGCGATTCCACATCTACTCCAAGAAAACCAGCTTCTGGAAAATCCTGTAAAAATTTGAGGGCGGTCCAACGGTCAGATCAAAAGTTATGGCCCTTTCGAACCGGTAATCTGGTCTCTAGCTACGAGACCTCCGCCTCACCAAGTAGCGATTCCACATATACTACAAGGCAAACGGCTTCCGGAAACTCCTGTAAACATTTGAGGGCGATCCAACGGTCGAATCAAAAGTTATGGGCCTTTCGAACCGGTACTCAGGTCTCGAGCAACGATACCTCCGACTCGCCGAGTAGCATTTCACATCGACTACAAGGAAAACGGCTTCCGCAAAGTCCTGTAAAAATTTGAAGGAGATCTAACGGTCGGATAAAAAGTTATGCCGCTTTCGAACCGGTACTCTGGTCTCCAGCGACGAGACCTCCGCCTCACCGAGTAGCGATTCCACATGTACTCCAAGGAAAACAGCTTTCGCAAAGTCCTGTAAAAATTTGAGGGAGATTCAACGGTCGGATCAAAAGTTATGCCCCTTTCAAACCGGTACTCTGGTCTCCAACGATGAGACCTACGCCTCACAGAGTAGTGATTCCACGTCTACTACAAGGAAAACAGCTTCCGGAAACTCCTGTAAAAATTTGAGGGCGATCCAACGGTCGGATCAAAAGTTATGGCCCTTTCGAACTGGTACTCTAGTCTCGAGCGATGAAACCTCCGCCTCACTGAGTAGAGATTCCACATGTACTCCAAGGAAAACAGCTTCCGGAAAGTCCTGTAAAAATTTAAAGGTGATCCAACGGTCGGATCAAAAGTTATGGCCCTTTCGAACCGGTACTCTGTTCTCGAGTGACGAGACATCCGCCTCACCGAGTAGCGATTACTACAAGGATAACAGCTTCCGGAAACTCCTGTAAAAATTTAAGGGAGATCCAACGGTCGGATCAAAAGTTGTGGCCCTTTCGAACTGGTAATCTGGTCTCCAGCTACGAGACCTCCGCCTCACACAGTAGCGATTCCACATCTACTACAAGGAAAACAGCGTCCGGAAACTCCTGTAAAAATTTAAGGGCGATCCAACGGTCGGATCAAAACTTATGGCCCTTTCAAACCGGTACTCTAGTTTGATGCGACGAGACCTCCGCCTCACCGAGTAGCGATACCACATTTACTCCAATGAAAACGGCTTCCGAAAACTCCCATAAAAATTTGAGGGCGATCCAACGGTCGGATCAAAAGTTATGGCCCTTTCGAACCGGTACTCTAGTTTGAAGCGACGAGACCTCAGACTCACCGAGTAGCGATTCCACATTTACTCCAATGAAAACGGCTTCCGGAAACTCCTCTAATAATTTGAGGGCGATCCAACGGTTGGATCAAAAGTTATGGCCCTTTCGAACTGGTACTCTGGTCTCGAGTGACGAGACATCCGCCTCACCGAGTAGGGATTCCACATCTACTACAAGGAAAACAGCTTCCGGAAAATCCTGTAAAAATTTAAGGGAGATCCAACGGTCGGATCAAAAGTTATGGCCCTTTTGAACCGGTAATCTGGTCTCCAGCTACGAGACCTCCGCCTCACAGAGTAGCGTTTCCACATTTACTACAAGGAAAACGGCCTCCGGAAAGTCCCGTAAAAATTTGAGGGCGATCCAACGGTGGGATCAAAAGTTATGGCCCTTTCGAACTGCTATTCTGGTCTCGAGCGATGAAACCTCCGCCTCACTGAGTAACGATTCCACATGTACTCCAAAGAAAACAGCTTCCGGAAAGTCTTGTAAAAATTTGAGGGCGATCCAATGGTCGGATCAAAAGTTATGGCCCTTTTCGAAACGGTACTCTGTTCTCGAGTGACGAGACATCCGCCTCACCGAGTAGCGATTACTACAAGGAAAACAGCTTCCGGACACTCCTGTAAAAATTTAAGGGAGATCCAACGGTCGGATCAAAAGTTATGGCCCTTTCGAACCGGTACTCTTGTCTCGAGCGACGAGACCTCTGCCTCACAAAGTAGCGATTCCACATCTACTACAAGGAAAACAGCGTCCGGAAAGTCCTGTAAAAATTTATGGGCGATCCAACGGTCGGATCAAAAGTTATGGCCCTTTCGAACCGGTAATCTGGTCTCCAGCTACGAGACCTCCGCCTCACATAGTAGTGATTCCACATCTATTACAAGCAAAAAGGGCGTCCGGAAACTCCTATTAAAATTTGAGGGCGATCCAACGGTCTGATCAAAAGTTATGGCCCTTTCGAACCGGAACTCTGGTCTCGAGCGACGAGACCTCCGCCTCACCGAGTAGCGATTCCACATCTACTACAAGAAAAACAGCTTCCGGAATGTCCTGTAAAAATTTGAGGGCGATCCAACGGTCGGATCAAAAGTTATGGCCCTTTCGAACCGTTACTCTGTTCTCGAGTGACGAGACATCCGCGTCACCGAGTAGGGATTCCACATCTACTACAAGGAAAACAGCTTCCGGAAAATCCTGTAAAAATTTAAGGGAGATCCAACAGTCGGATCAAAAGTTATGGCCCTTTCGAACCGGTAATCTGGTCTCCAGCTACGAGACCTCCGCCACACAGAGTAGCGATTCCACATCTACTACAAAGAAAATGGCGTCCTGAAACTCCTGTAAAAATTTGAGGGCGATCCAACGGTCTGATCAAAAGTTATGGCCCTTTCGAACTGCTATTCTGGTCTCGAGCGATGAAACCTCTGCCTCACTGAGTAAAGATTCCACATGTACTCCAAGGAAAACAGCTTCCGGAAAGTCTTGTAAAAATTTGAGGGCGATCCAACGATCGGATCAAAAGTTATGGCCCTTTTCGAAACGGTACTCTGTTCTCGAGTGACGAGACATCCGCCTCACCGAGTAGCGATTACTACAAGGAAAACAGCTTCCGGACACTCCTGTAAAAATTTAAGGGAGATCCAACGGTCGGATCAAAAGTTATGGCCCTTTCGAACCGGTACTCTTGTCTCGAGCGACGAGACCTCTGCCTCACAAAGTAGCGATTCCACATCTACTACAAGGAAAACAGCGTCCGGAAAGTCCTGTAAAAATTTATGGGCGATCCAACGGTCGGATCAAAAGTTATGGCCCTTTCGAACCGGTAATCTGGTCTCCAGCTACGAGACCTCCGCCTCACATAGTAGTGATTCCACATCTATTACAAGCAAAAAGGGCGTCCGGAAACTCCTATTAAAATTTGAGGGCGATCCAACGGTCTGATCAAAAGTTATGGCCCTTTCGAACCGGAACTCTGGTCTCGAGCGACGAGACCTCCGCCTCACCGAGTAGCGATTCCACATCTACTACAAGAAAAACAGCTTCCGGAAACTTTTGTAAAAATTTGAGGGCGATCCAATGGTCCGATCAAAAGTAATGGCCCGTTCGAACCGGTACTATGGTCTCGGGCGACGAGACCTCCGCCTCACCGAGTAGCGGTTCCACATCCATTGCAAGGAAAACAGCTTCCGGAAACTACTGTAAAAATTTGAGGACGATCCAACGGTCTGATCAAAAGTTATGTCCTTTTCGAACTGGTACTATGATCTCGAGCTCCAAGACCTCCGCCTCACCGAGTAGCGATTCCACATCCACTACAAGGAAAACAGCTTCAAAAAAATCCTGTAAAAATTTGAGGGAGATCCAACGGTCGGATCAAAAGTTATGGCCCTTTCGAACCGGTACTCTAGTCTCCAGCTACGAGACCTCCACCTCACAGAGTAGCGATTCCACATCTACTACAAGGAAAACGGCTTTCGAAAACTCCTGTAAAAATTTATAGGCGATCCAACGGTCGGATCAAAAGTTATGGCCCTTTCGAACCGGTACTCTCGAGCGACGAGATATCCGCCCCACCGAGTAGGGATTCCACATCTACTACAAGGAAAACAGTGTCCAAAAACTCCTGCAAAAATTTAAGGGCGATCGAACGGTCTGATCAAAAGTTATGGCCCTTTCAAACCGGTATTCTGTTCTCGAGCGACGAGACCTCCGCCTCACCGAGTAGCGGTTCCACATTCACTACAAGGAAAACGGCTTCCAGAAACTACTATAAAAATTTGAGGACGATGCAACGATCTGATCAAAAGTTATTGCCCTTTCGAACCGGTACTCGGGTCTCGAGCGACGAAATCTCCGCCTCACCGAGTAGCGGTTCCACATCTACTACAAGGAAAACAACTTCCGGAAACTACTGTAAAAATTTCAGGACGATCCAACGGTTTGACCAAAAGTTATGTCCCTTTCGAACCGGTACTATGGTCTCGAGCTCCAAGACCTCCGCCTCACCGAGTAGCGATTCCACATCCACTACAAGGAAAACGGCTTCAAAAAAATCCTGTAAAAATTTGAGGGAGATCCAACGGTCGGATCAAAAGTTATGGCCCTTTCGAACCGATACTCTGGTCTCCAGCTACGAGACCTCCACCTCATAGAGTAGCGATTCCACATCTACTACAAGGAAAACGGCTTGCGGAAACTCCTGTAAAAATTTATAGGCGATCCAACGGTCGGATCAAAAGTTATGGCCCTTCCAAACGGGTACTCTGGTCTCGAGCGACGAGACCTGCGCCTCACCGAATAGCGCTTCCACATCTACTACAAGGAAAACGGCGTCCGGAAACTCCTGTAAAAATTTTAGGGCGATCCAACGGTCTGTTCAAAAGTTATGACCCTTTCGAACTGCTATTCTGGTCTCGAGCGATGAAACCTCCGCCTCACCGAGTAGAGATTCCACTTGTACTCCAAGGAAAACAGCTTCCGGAAAGTCCTGTTAAAATTTGAGGGAGATCTAACGGTCGGATAAAAAGTTATGGCCATTTCGAACCGGTATTCTGGTCTCCAGCTACGAGACCTCTGCCTCACAGAGTAGCGATTCCACATCTACTACAAGGAAATTGGCCTCCGGAAACTCCTGTAAAAATTTGATGGCGATCCAACGCTCGGATCAAAAGTTATGGCCCTTTCGAACCGGTACTCTGTTCTCGAGCGACGAGACATCCGCCTCACCGAGTAGGGATTTCACATCTACTATAAGGAAAACAGCTTCCGAAAACTCCTGTAAAAATTTGAGGGCGATCCAACGGTCTGATCAAAAGTAATGGCCCGTTCGAACCGGTACTATGGTCTCGAGCGACGAGACCTCCGCCTCACCGAGTAGCGGTTCCACATCCACTACAAGGAAAACAGCTTCCGGAAACTACTGTAAAAATTTGAGGGCGATCCAACGGTCTGATCAAAAGTAATGGCCCTTTCGAACCGGTACTCTAGTCTCCAGCTATGAGACCTCCACCTCACAGAGTAGCGATTCCACATCTACTACAAGGAAAACGGCTTTCGAAAACTCCTGTAAAAATTTATAGGCGATCCAACGGTCGGATCAAAAGTTATGGCCCTTTCGAACGGGTACTCTAGTCTCGAGCGACGAGACCTGCGCCTCACCGAGTAGCGATTCCACATCTACTACAAGGAAAACGGCGTCCGGAAACTCCTGTAAAAATTTGAGGGCGATCCAACGGTCTGATCAAAAGTTATGGCCCTTTCGAACTGCTATTCTGGTCTCGAGCGATGAAACCTCCGCCTCACCGAGTATAGATTCCACTTGTACTTCAAGGAAAACAGCTTCCGGAAAGTCCTGTTAAAATTTGAGGGAGATCGAACGGTCGGATAAAATGTTATAGCCATTTCGAAACCGGGACTCTGGTCTCCAGCTACGAGACCTCTGCCTCACAGAGTAGCGATTCCACATCTACTAAAAGGAAAACGGCGTCCGGAAACTCCTGTAAACATTTATGGGCGATCCAACGGTCGGATCAAAAGTTATGGCCCTTTCGAACCGGTACTATGGTCTCGAGCGACGAGACCTCCGCCTCACCGAGTAGCGATTCCACATCTACTACAAGGAAATTGGCCTCCGGAAACTCCTGTAAAAATTTGAAGGCGATCCAACGCTCGGATCAAAAGTTATGGCCCTTTCGAACCGGTACTCTCGAGCGACGAGACATCCGCCTCACCGAGTAGGGATTCCACATCTACTACAAGGAAAACAGCTTTCGGAAACTCCTGTAAAAATTTGATCAAAAGTTATGGCCCTTTCAAACCGGTACTCTGTTCTCGAGCGACGAGACCTCCGTCTCACCGAGTAGCGGTTCCACATCTACTACAAGGAAAATGGCTTCCAGAAACTACTGTAAAAATTTGAGGGAGATCCAGCGGTCAAATCAAAAGTTATGGCCCTTTCGAATTGGTTTCTGGTCTCAAGCGATGAAACCTCCGCCTCACCGAGTAAAGATTCCACATGTACTCCAAGGAAAACAGCTTCCGGAAAGTCCTGTAAAAATTTGAGGGCGATCCAACGGTCCAATCAAAAGTTATGGCCCTTTCAAATCGTTACTCTTGTCTTGAGCGACGAGACCTCCGCCTCACCGAGTAGCGGTTCCACATCCACTACAAGGAAAACAGCTTCCGGAAACTACTGTAAAAATTTGAGGACGATCCAACGGTTTGATCAAAAGTTATGTCCCTTTCGAACCTGTACCATGGTCTCGAGCTACAAGACCTCGGCCTCACCGAGTAGCGATTCCACATCCACTACAAGGAAAACAGCTTCCAAAAAATCCTGTAAAAATTTGAGGGAGATCCAACGGTCGGATCAAAAGTTATGGCCCTTTCGAACCGGTACTCTGGTCTCGAGCGACGAGACCTCCGCCTCACCGAGTAGGGATTCCACATGTACTACAAGGAAAACAGCTTCCAGAAACTCCTGTAAAAATTTGAGGGCGCTCCAACGGACCGATCAAAAGTTATGGCCGTGCGAACTGGTCCTATGGTCTCGAGCGACGAGACCTCCGCCTCACCGAGTAGCGGTTCCACATCCACTACAAGGAAATCAGCTTTCGGAAACTACTGTAAAAATTTGAGGACGATCCAACGGTCTGATCAAAAGTTATGTCCCTTTCGAACCTGTACCATGGTCTCGAGCTACAAGACCTCTGCCTCACCGAGTAGCGATTCCACATCCACTACAAGGAAAACAGCTTCCAAAAAATCCTGTAAAAATTTGAGGGAGATCCAACGGTCGGATCAAAAGTTATGGCCCTTTCGAACCGGTACTCTGGTCTCGAGCGACGAGACCTCCGCCTCACCGAGAAGCGATTCCACATCTACTAGAAGGAAAATGGCTTTCGGAAACTACTGTAAAAATTTGAGGACGATCCAACGGTCTGATCAAAAGTTATGTCCCTTTCGAACCTGTACCATGGTCTCGAGCTACAAGACCTCTGCCTCACCGAGTAGCGATTCCACATCCACTACAAGGAAAACAGCTTCCAAAAAATCCTGTAAAAATTTGAGGGAGATCCAACGGTCGGATCAAAAGTTATGGCCCTTTCAAACCGGTACTCTGGTCTCGAGCGACGAGACCTCCGCCTCACCGAGAAGCGATTCCACATCTACTAGAAGGAAAACGGCCTCCGGAAACTCCTGTAAAAATTTGAGGGCGATCCAACGGTCTGATCAAAAGTTAAGGCCATTTAGAACCGGTACTCTGTTCTAGAGCGACGAGACATCCGCCTCACCGAGTAGGGATTCCACATCTACTACAAGGAAAATAGCTTCCGGAAAGTCCTGTAAAAATTTGAGGGCGATCCAACGGTCGGATCAAAAGTTATGGCCCTTTCGAACCAGTACTCTGTTCTCGAGGGACGAGACATCCACCTCACCGAGTAGGGATTCCACATGTACTAAGAGGAAAACAGCTTCCAGAAACTCCTGTAAAAATTTGAGGGCGCTCCAACGGACCGATCAAAAGTTATGGCCGTGCGAACCGGTCCTATGGTCTCGAGCGACGAGACCTCTGCCTCACCGAGTAGCGGTTCCACATCTACTACAAGGAAAGCGGCGTCCGGAAACTCCTGTAAAAATTTGAGGGCGATCCAACGGTCGGATCACAAGTTATGGCCCTTTCGAACAGGTACTCTAGTCTCGAGCGACGAGACTTGCATCTCACCGAGTAGCGATTCCACATCTACTACAAGGAAAATGGCGTGCTGAAACTCCTGTAAAAATTTGAGGGCGATCCAACGGTCAGATCAAAAGTTATGGCCCTTTCGAATTGGTATTCTGGTCTCAAGCGATGAAACCTCCGCCTCACCGAGTAAAGCTTCCACATGTACTCCAAGGAAAACAGCTTCCGGAAAGTCCTGTAAAAATTTGAGGGCGATCCAACGGTCCAATCAAAAGTTATGGCCCTTTCAAACCGTTACTCTTGTCTTGAGCGACGAGACCTCCGGCTCACCGAGTAGTGGTTCCACATCCACTACAAGGAAAACAGCTTGCGGAAACTCCTGTAAAAATTTATAGGCGATGCAACGGTCGGATCAAAAGTTATGGCCCTTTAGAACGAGTACTCTAGTCTAGAGCGCAGAGACCTCCTGCTCCCCGAGTAGCGATTCCACATCTATTCCAACAAAAACAGCGTCTGGACACTCCTGTAAGAATTTGAGGGCGATCCAATGGTCGGATAAAAGTTATGGCCCTTTCGAACATGTACACTGGTCCGGAGCGCAGAGACCT
>Ga0325405_1003113_pt1 | contig 17083 bp, 11 predicted proteins | sample PopdelMetagenome_21_FD_205663 | JGI IMG/M metagenome (GOLD analysis project Ga0325405, IMG submission 205663) | Populus deltoides microbial communities from Bellville, Georgia, United States - Xylem-Control-R2 | ecosystem: Host-associated > Plants > Phyllosphere > Stem > Wood/Secondary xylem...
CATTTCAAGGATCGGTTCTAATTTTCGTTGGTGGATGTGTGCTTGCGACCAAGGTTTGTTTTCTTGATAAGTTTCAGTTTTAATTGATTTTGTTTGCTAGTTTAATTGCTGCCATAGTTTAGATAATCACAAACCAAATCCCCCCAATTACATAACGTACAACATAAAAATCTAACTTGAAACTTCCTCGTGGGATCGACCCCTTGCTTGCTCTATACTATCTTGTGTGTTGTATTTGAAGCTAGGGTAATTAATTTGTGCGACCGCGACATCGCAACAATAAAATGCTTCATAGTTTTTTGGGCTATATTTTGGGGTACATATGCCTTGTTCAACACTATTTGTAATGCATTGTGGTGGGGCTCGTAAATTAGGATAAGAGACATTAGAAATATCCTGGTAGGGATTTTCTTCAGTTGCTCTACCACATTATACTCATAATGCTTCATCGGCTTTAGGAATTCAGCAGCTTCCTCCTTACTCACGGGTTTGTTTATTTCCATATCTTTAATGGCATCTACAACCTCTTTGTATTTGGCTTTTTGTTGTCTTTCTAGTTTTTCAAGTGTAAAACACCTATCACTTTAAGTTAATCATCAATCTCGATCTAAAACACAAGAGTAGAACCCTCAATTTTGGGAGAATTTCTATAATTATAAGGTAATATATTATAATTCTCATTATAGGTAACAACAGGCATTGTCAGGACGAGCTTTAGTGGATTGCTCTCGGTGTGTTGAAGCCTACACATCTCTATTCTTTTCCCTGGGAAACTTATCATGTATACGACATCATCCTTTTCCTCCTTCTCTATTTGTAATAGACCACAAGTCATCATTTGTATCACTTTCTAGTGAAACTCTTCACATTCATCGATGTTATGTCCTCTTGCTATGTGGAACCTACAAAAATTATCACTCTTTTTTTAACCTGATTCATTTTTTGTTAGCAAACGCTCAGTTTGCACTAACATGTCATACAACCTATATATGGTTACCCTTAAAACCTTCTTTTTCTTTCTTCCAAACTCTACGACTTTTACTCCCTCGCTATTGGAAGCTTGATTAGATAGGGGGTTGGAATTGATGTTAGGGGTATCTTCAAAGGTTATCCATCTTATTTTGAATAATTGCAAGAGCTTCCTCTTAAATACTGATCAATTATCAATATTATGGCCAGGGTTTCTGGCATGGTACTCACATGTTAGATCTAATCTGTACCAATTTAAGAAGGGAGGCTTTAGTGGTGGAAATGGAAGATGGGTTGTATGACCTATGCTTATCAATTTTGCATACATTTCTCTCAAGGGTATAGGTAGAGGTTGGAGTTGTTGGTTTTTCTAGTAGGCTCTTTTTATGTTGTTTTCGACTTGGTTTTCTAGCAAGTTAGTGGGCTGGTTTACCAGAAGAGACTTAGCAAAGTTAATACTAGAAATTTGAGAAGGTGGGGTCTGGTAGCTTTGACATTAGTAATTTTGGGTTTGGTAATTCTTTTTACCCTTATATCCTCCTTCCTCATTACTCACCTTAACATCCTTTTTTTCTTCTAATAAACCCCTTCTTCCTAATAGGTTTTGATATTTACCAGCTTTTATCCATTGTACTATTCTCTTAGCAATAACAATAACTCTTATCCCATCAGATGCTTATAACATAGGGACTTGAAAGTATTGGCGAATAAAGTCACAATCTCTTTCTCCAACAAAGGTGGTTGTACATGCATTGCCTTATTTTTTCCACATATGAGCGTACTCCCATATGGTTTCCTTGTTGCTCTTCTCCATCACCATCAAGCTAGTCTGATCCGAATCGATGTCAATATTGAAGTTGTATTGTTTTAATAATGCATTAGCAAGATCACTCCATTTCTTTACCTTTGTGTTATCCAAGGTCATATACTAGCTTAATGCAGAACTAATCAAGTTGTCTTAAAAGAAATGGATAAACAACTTCTCGTCATGTATGCTTTTTACTATTTTGTTGCAATATGACCTTAAGTGTGTATTAAGTCATTTAAGTCCCATATACTCGATAAATTTTGGCACCCTAAACTCCTTGGGCACAACTACATTTGGTACCAAGCATATCTCAGTTGCTCTAATCGGGTTAAAGACGTCAAATCCCTCAACAAACCTCAATCTTTTCTTACAGGCAACTCACTTATCTTGTTTGGGATGATTGGAGGATTTAACCTCATTGAATTCCTCCATTGTAGATCTATTATGGATGTCACTTGAGTAGGCGTCATTGGGCAAATCATTAGAATGCTCGTTGTTCCTTGTGGTCTAGTAACAGGATTTGCTCCCAAGTTTTGTGAGTCGAGGATAACTGGAGCTATTAGTGGCGGTAACATGGTTGACTATTGACTGGATGTCCCTTCCTCAGACTATGCTCGTAGGAGTTGCTTGAGTAAGCTAGCCATATAAGCCATATTATTCTTTAACGTCTTCCAGCTCTTTTTGGTAGTAGGCTTTAAGGTGAGCCCTCTCTTTGTTCTTCATTCTTTTATGAAGCTTAGTATTGTAGGCTATAGCAGAGGAACCTATATTTTGAGTACCTTTCATGCACATACCATAATTCATAAATGCATATGGATTTAAGATTATGCATGGTGACGTATGTTGGATACGGATTAGTTATACCCCGAGCTGATATATGGCTATCATTCTTGTATAAATGGGTAAGGTTCTGATCCTTTCATAGTTTTCGAGATAATTTAGTCTGAGTCAATACTTAATAAGAATATACTCATCACAAAGAAATATTGCTCAAAATATTAGGTCTAAACCCTTTTCATTAATACTTGATGAAAACTTTTACATTTGAAAGTTAGTTTACTCATCATCATCATTTATAGGGAGAAATGCAAAACCTTTGTTTTCTATGTCCCTAAGAAAATCATTGGTCTTAATCGTGCTTTGTTGATATCGATGGACATCCCTTCTAACCTACCATGCATTGTGGTGGATTCTTTTGGTATAGATAGAGGCTCGATAACTCTGTTCATCCATGTTTCTCTTCTTGTCCAAGAGTAACATGTTATTCCTATTTAGTTGATTGTTGTTGGTGTCAATCATCCGGTTATGGCACTCAAGCAGTTTATTTTTTCTTCCAAATGTTTTGCCTTGGCCTTTTCTTTGTTGAACTTTTTTAGTAGGTTGATCTCATTTCTCATATTATCCAAATCATTTTTGAAAACCTTGACAACTTTTCCTTTGGCTTTTGCTTCAGCCAACTCACTTTCTAGCGTCACATGTTTCTTGTATAGCCTTTCATAGTACTCAATCTCGCTTTCTAACTCTGCTTAGGTCCTTGAAGACATATCAACCCTTTCTTGGCAATCATTGAAATTGGTTTTCAAAGCCTCTAGCTTAATACTAGTTTGCATCTAATATGTTTCTAATTCTCCTCGCTCTTCTTTGCCTTGGTTTATAGCCATCTTTTCCTTTTTTAGTTGCTTTTTAATGATATAATTTTCTTGTCTTTTTCCTCTAGTTGTTGCTCTACAAACTTTCTCAATTTTCTTTTGTGAGGAGTTGCTCCTCGAGGGATATCCTAAGGGCTTTACTAGTGCCCACCTTCATTTAGTGCTTTTCCAGTTGTTCTCTCAACTCTTTCTCATTGTTAATCCTCTTTCTTTTAGTTGATTCAACAGCTTACAAAGTTTCGCCTTTAAATCCAAGAGTTATGGGATGCTGACTAATTATATATTTATCCACTTTGGATACTTTTCACTAGTGCCTGGATCTCTTAAACCATCAGATTCTTTTTTAACCAATATCAGAAGCTTTTAGTCTTGCTTGATGTTCTCCACAACTTCCAAAGCAAGTTGGTATTTGAATAACTCAAAGAATTGGGATAACCTAGTTGTTCTCGGCACATGTTGTATGCCCCCAAGTTGCCTTACAACCAAAGCGAATGTGTAGCTGATTTATTCAGTCACTCCAATCAGAGGCACCCATCGTTTTTTCCCACAACTCATCAATCAATATGTTGCTCTTATCCACGGGACTTTTCACTTCACTTATCTTTATGAAATTGCTTACAATTTTATTTTTCATTTTTCCTCGCTTGGGTCATTTCACTCCTCTTATTTAACCATCTCTAATGGTTTTTTACCAAACCACCAAAAGTTGTTAAATATCGGCTTTTATATGGCTAATCAACCATATATACAACAGTTGTTCACAACATCTCATTAATCCCTCACCTACCTTTCTACAATGGTTGAGCGTCAAGATAGTTTCTACTAGTATTGCCATAATGGGATTTATCTGAGTGTTTTCATATGCAATAAAAGTTGTAGTCGTCTATAAACTGATTATTCCAGTGAGGTTCGTAAATAAGACCAACCCCGAAGATTTATAAAGCAAGTATTTTGTCCTTTTGTTCAACATATCTAGAGTCATTCTTCCTCCTTTCAAGTACCTTTTCAATCATCTTCCACTTCAGGGTACTAGTACTTTTCTTCGATATCTTATAGAGATTTGGAACTTTAATCAATTTGACCAATTTAGTTAGCACTTTGTCATGCCTTTGGTGGAAGTAGACTTTGTATAGATTTTGAGAAAATTCAATCAGTAAACCATACTCTTCCAAAGTATTTCTGAATTCTACATGGACACCTTTGTGATTTCCATTATCCTCTTATATTTCTTCAAAAACCCATACTTGTGGATGTTTTTCATACGTGAGATGAGCTTCTTCAAGTCATTTTCAGAGCAACTCATATTTTAATGGGTGGTAATTTACTATCATCTAGTCTCAGGCAATCCCCTTCTAATAGTTGTAAGAATTCAGAATCCAACCCATATTCAAAAAGGTTATCTCTTTAATGGTGGCCATTTTATCAACCCTAAATCCGGCAATTTAATATGCTTTTAGTGTTGAGCATGTCTTAATGCAATAGTGTTTAATTGTGGAACATATATCCTACAGGAAGGTTCTATGTCTTTTTATGTGAGATATTGAAGTAAGCATTATCTAGTCTCAAAAGAGTCTCTTGTTCTCCCGATGATTACCCTCGTAAAGGTAATATGAGGGCTTAATAGGTGGTGGGATGATATATATATCAATTACTACCAGTCCAAGCACTTAGCAAAAAGTCTGATAGTTTCACGAACTTAAACCTTGATTGAAAATCATAGGATAAGTCGTTATTGTTCCATCTAACCTAATATTTCTGTAAGTGTTCATTCTAAAGCGATTTATCACAAATAGACTAGTGATGCATGAAGACATTGACTAATTATTGAAGCAAATAACATGTTATTGTTGCAAATAAACCTTAGATTATTGACTAATCAAGTTGCCTAAAGGGTTATGTGCAAAGAATTGAACTAAAATTGTTTAAATCATAGGGCTAAGGCAATGTTCTTCTCAAAAACACAAAGAACACTACCTAGCAAACCTGGAAATAAAGATCAAGTCGCCAAACCTAGAAAATGGCTTTTTATGCCTCTAAAACATGCTTCTTTAGTTCCAACAAACCACATTACCATAATCAAGCATATATGAATAAAAAGAACTAATAAACAACATCAAAATCATGCATGAGATACCAAATCCAAAAACTATCAACTTAAAACAGTCTACATGTTCATACAATATGGATTCAAAATTGGTTTTTTAAACTCATTTTGGTCATGAACAAACCTAGCAAATCAAGGATAAATATCATCAACAAACCTAGCAAACCTAGCACTTTAAGGGCTACATCGGAGCAACTCTGATGTAAACATCATCGGAGACCACTAACCCGATCAGTCTAAAATCAAAAAATACAATGATGGCTAATCCGGAACAAGATGTTGTTAAGTACTCTGAAGAAAATATGATATAAATATTTAATGAGAGTAGTTGATCTTTATAGAGAGGGTGTTTTTCAATTAAATGGTGGTGTTTATAGTCCTAGAGGTGGTCGCAAATACCACATTCATTCGCCTAAAAATACCAACTCAACAACCAAAATTGCAAAAGAAGAAGATTAACGGTGGTTGAATGACACGTTGTTTAGGCTAAACCTTAGAAATTAGGGTTTTAAATTTGGGATTTGAAAATTTTCACTTTAGTCCTTATTCTTCCAATTGATTATAATTACACCTATAATAGTCTCACAGACTCTTAATTTCATCCAATTTCACCCCTGTCAAACCCAATCATTAGCCCCAAAGTTCAGCTCCATTTTCATCTTGGTTCTTGGTTTTTAATTTGTGCACTTGGACCTTTAATTGACCATCAAACATTAAATTTTCTTTAATTTGGCCCTTGATTTGGTCAATTTCAACCCTCCTACAATCACACATGTTTTTCAGTTTGATCTTTGGTTTTGGATTTCTTCAATGAAGTCCCTAATTGCCTATCAAGCTTTAATATTTATGCAATTAAGCCTATTGTTTGATCAAATTAACTCTTTAAAATTGCAATTCGACCGCCAGTTTTAATTTCTTTCAATTAAAGCCTAAATTGACTTCAAAAATCAATTTCTCTTACAATTAAGTCCTCAATAAAATTAATGAAGTCTTCCAAAATTCTCATATAGTCCTTACCTATCCGAATTTATATTTCTTTACCCCAAATAAAAGTATTTTCACCAATGAGACCTTTTTTCAATCAAAATTGGGTTGCTAATTTTGCCAAAATTATATGTTTTGGTCCTCCAACTTTTCCACTTGTTACTTTGATCATTCACCATTAACATGGGCAATCTTCTAAGCTTTCTTCATGTATATACTCTTGTATTTTGGATTTCTTTTCCTATTTTTTTCCTTTTATTTTCTTAATTTTTTTTAGGGTCAAAAGTGGATAACAACATGTCTAATGGGTGAGAAACATTTTACCTAAACAGAATAAGCTAAAAAAGAACTTTTGTGCTTCTAAATTCATGGTGGAACAATTTGACCTAAGTACCAGAAAATTTACATGTGTCCAAAGTTTTGCATGTTGTACTACTATGAAAATATAGGTTTTAACAAGTGCGAAACATGTGGGCATGCTCGGTATAAACCCAAAACTGACAGGAGAAGGACTCTTATCACATATAGAAAAATAAGATGCTTCCCAAACATTGCTAAGCTACAAAGGCTATTCATATCTTCAAAGAATGCTATGACATGACATTATTCACAAGATGCATTGAATATTAGAGTCATAATAAAGTTTGGAAGCAGTTTAATAGGGTGCATCCTTAATTTTCAACTGAATCATAAAACGTATGTCTTGGGTTATATACAAATGAATTTAATCCATTTGGGTCATTTGTTGCACCCTATTCTTGTTGGCTAGTGATACTCACATTTTATAACTTGCCACTATGGGTATGTATGAAGCCAAAGTTCATGTTTTTATCTATAATTATACCTAGTTCTAATAGTGTGGGTAGAAATATGATGTTTTTCTTTGATTGTTGATTTGATGAATTGAATCATTGTGGTCATTTGAGACTTAGATGTATGATGTCTCACGGAAAAAAATCAGATGAAAAAAGCTTTGATGTGCATTATAATTATTTTCCTATGTATGAGATGGTTTCTAGTTAGAGCATGCATGAAAAGTTAGTATGTTCATACTGTATGGAAAATAACAAGGTCTTCACCTTAACAAATGGTAATAAAACATCTTTTTTATTATCATCGGAGGTTCTTGGCAACCAGTCATAAGTACAAAAGGAACAAAAATGACTTTTTTGTAGGTAGAGTTGAAAGGGATATTGCACCTCTAATACCGTCAGGTGAAGACATGTATCATGTGGTCTCGTATTATAAGGGCGTTGTGTTTGATTTTCAATCCGATAAGTAGAAGTTTCTTGGTTTTTGTGTGTTCTATAAATGGGTAAAGCAAAGTATTTTTTAGGAGCTTTCTTATTAGAAGACTAATCTCCCCTGTCATAATTTGGATGTCATGCATATAAAAAAAGAATATGTTTGAAAATATTTTTAACATGATGATGGACACGAAAGGGAATACAAAGGAAAACATGAAGGATAGTGTAATAACTTGCCTTTTATAGTAAAAAACAATTACAATTTTTTTTTGTTAGGTTCTCGACGTTCATCACAATATCATTCCAGAATTTGATAAATAGGCCTTACTCATTAACAAGGCACAATCCATGTAGAGTAATGTAAATCAACAATTCATATAGAGTGGTTATTACACGTACTCATAACATAATATTTACATATTCACAAGTCTACATTATATTATATGTACATATTCATAGGTTTGTATTCTTATTCTAATAATACTATCATTATGAGTTTAAACAAAAGTTTTGAATGATAGTTTATACATTTAATACTTTTGTTCATATAAAATACATCGTAATCTAGCATGCGACTACTTGGTTATTTGCAAAAGTATGGTCCCATGAAATGGGATTCCTAGGCATATCATTGGTGTGACATCCCTACTGCAGTACAAATATTTATAAGAATTACAAATAATTTATGATAAGAAAATAAATAGTTATAAGGAAACATTATCGTTACTTTTCATTTATAATGTAATAATCATATTTCTTTCATATACTTGATACATACACAACTCGGTATGCATGAACACATCAATTTCTGAAACTAAATTATAACTTTCAAATATGGCCATCCAATACGAATATCATTAGCTAAAACTAACTTTCAAACATAACCGACCATCCATCTTAAAAGCTACTAGCCGAAACTACTCATTGAACACAACCGGTCATCCATCTTAGATGGCATTAGCCAAAGCTAATCATTACACATAATCGGCCATCCGTTTACATGCCATTAGCCGAAGTCAATCATTAATTCATTTCGGCCATCCACTTAGGATGCCATTAGTCGAAACTAATCATCAAAGCATCTCGGCCATCCATTTAGGATGTTATTAGTCGATACTAATCATCAAACACAAACAATCAATTCATAGAGGGCTTGGTATTTATTAACACATTATTATATCATTCGTAATGAAAACATTTCAGAATTTAATGTTATGTGAGAAGAAGTTGGAAACCACCTACCTGTTCCTCCTGTGGGGTGTCCTCATCTAGTCGAAGGTTCGATCCTGGTCATACCACCTGATACATCACATGGTCATAAATTAGCACATTTACATTTGGCAATCACATGACTTACCATCATACATATTTCAACTAGCTAAAGATGCAAATTTAGCTTGAAGGTCATGATCTTCCCTAAAATTGCACATGCCTCCACTAGTTATATGAGGTTGAGTTTTACTCGGTGCCTCATAAGTGCCTATAGTGTCCCAAATTTGAGCATTTTCAGCTAACAAGTTTAAGTATTCCATTTCTTCACCAGGATCTTTATCTTTAAAAAACATTGCACATCAATTCTACCATTTGTTATCTTTATGTGTTAAACCTTTATAGAAGTGTGAAACTAATCTCCATATTTCAAAATCATGGTGAGGATATGCATTAAACAAGTCTTTATACCTATCTCAACACTGGTAAAATGTTTTTCTTGATTTTTGAGTGAAGGTGGTGATTTGTCTTTTGAAAGAGTTTGTTCGATTAGAAGAAAAAAACTTCTTTAAAAACTTTTGTTGCATTTCATCCCAAGTACAAATAAATCTTGAACTAAAATTTGTAGCCATGTTTTACCTTTATCTTTTAAGAAAAAAGAAAATAGCTTTAATTTGATAGTATTCAAACTACAATTTAAGTCATTATACGTGTTATAAACCTCTTCACATTCGCTTAAATGCAATTATAGATTTTCTAGATGTAAGCCATGAAAAGTTGGTAAAAGTTAAATAATACTTGGTTTAAAATTGAAGTGAGATGTATCATGAGAGGAAACTATACATGATGGTGCATTTGTTCTTATTGGATTCATGTGACCTCTAAGTGTTCTAAGACAATTATTATCATTATGAAGTGACTGGTTATCTTTTTCAACCATGTTTTTTAAAGAAGATGAAAGTTTCTTAGAAAGTCTACCATTTAATATGCATGACCAAACTCTCATGCAAGTGTAGAAAAAAAAAAGAAGAAGAAAAAAATAAATTAGATAAAATAAAAGATATAAGAAAAAAAATTATAGTTTGTACAGTAACTTACCTCCCTAGCAACAGCGCCCAAAAATTGACATGATAAAATGATTGATGTCTTCTTCCAAGTATAGGAGTGTCAAAGTAATAAATAATTCGGCTAGAGTAATGTCAATCCATAGGGAGGTTAAGGATACAGAACCATAGATAATAATAATAATAATAATAATAAAAAACAGAGTTTAAGGGAATTTTGAGATGTGATATTAATGTAAAGATTAAACAAAGATAAAACAATTGTTAGGATTAGAGGATCCACTAATGGTATTTAAAATAAGTATAGTCCAAACTTTTTTTATTACTCAACTAGAAACCACAAATAAAAGAGGTTCCAATCGAATAATTTATCATTGATGGCTCATTTTAAGTTATTAACATGGTCACGTTAATAATCTTATTTAAGTAACATCAATTCTTGTAAATATTATCAAGTATTCATGGCGCTAACTTATGTCAATAACAAATTGAGTTTCTTTAATAGCACAGGTGCCAGTTATCCATAAGTAGGCTATGAAAGAATCAAGTATTTGTTGAGCCAAGGGTTGTACACCATAAATCTAGACTCAACACTTAACAAATAGGGTATATATTAAGAATGAGTAAGATAACAATTATAAAATATGTTAATAGCAATTTTCTTGAATATAAACATTAAAGTCCATGTTGAGTTCGTACTATACTTATTCTTACACCATTACTGTAACATTTTCACATTGGAGAAAATAAACTTAACTAAACATAATGAAGAAGAAAAACATAAATAAACAAGATAAGAACATAGCTATGATATAAATTAACTAAGTATACTAAAGAAAATGATAAGCATAAACAAGATATTAATGAGAATATAACATGAAATAAAACTTGAACATTACAAAAATACGAAGAAAGAAAGTAAGAGAAAGATCTTGATATGAAAACTAAGATGCCTAAATGAATGGCAAATGCCTCTTTGTAATCAAGTTACACTTGATTAATCATCTCATTTTAGTTCTGACAAATGGTTCTTATGTGTGTGACTCATTAGATTTCTTAATAAGTTGACCTAAATATAAATCATAATCCTAAATAAAATAGGATTAAATAAATTAAACAATTTAGTTTATTATCAATTCAATAATTGATTGATTTATATTTAAAGATCAAGTACAATGTCTAGCAACATGTCATAATCCCTCATATATTAGAAAAGTCATAAGTGATTTGATTTAACCTTTTAGTGACTAGTTTCTCGATGTAATTACTATCCATTCATCAAGAATGTCCCGATAACTCTTTTCAAGTCTCGTTTCATCTTGGCCAAGGATTTACAATCAATATTATTTTAGAACAAATGTAATATTTTTTTCTAATTTACCTAGGGTGATGAATCTTTACTCTTAATTACTCAAACACATTCATATAGTTTATGTTATACACAATATTTACTTGTTTGTTGCCCTTGATTAGGACAACATATGGTCAGAATTAAAGCATAATATTTTATATATAAGATAACTTAGTGATCTCAAATCTAAAAATTACTTACACAACTATCACGTGAGTTTTTCCATAGATAAAAGTGATCTCTCTATATGAAATTCTTATGTGGGTCAGTTCAGTGTACATGTCATCTGACAAACACCTACATGTTAGTTTCATGTATCTTTCATACCTCAAATTATAAGAACAATCTTTTGCTTTAATAAATGAAAGAACATAATATATTTCAGTTTCAATAACTCTAATTAATGTTTGTTCTTAATATACCAAAAACATTTAAGAACAATGCTTTGATGCAATAAGAATCTCATAATTATAACAACTTTATAATTTCTTTTGCAAAATATTTATATCTCATATGTTTTATTTTACTCTAAATTTATTAATAAATTATAAAATTGAAAAACATTTATTAATAATAAATATATTTTATACAAATAAAACCAAATGATTAATCAAAAAGTATTTTCATATTGAAACAATGCATCAAAAAACATGATATCTGGATTTCACAGGCCACCCTTGGTTGATTGGCTTTGACCCATGTCTGCGTTGTTGTGCACGCAGTGGGTGCATATCAGGTGCTTAATGTATCCTTACTACTATACGGAGTAGAATTACACTGAACAATCATTTTCATCTCATGTTTTGGGGGGAAAAATATATATATATATAATTGGGTCAAATTTGTTTAGCTCATTATTCAATTCTTCCGGCTTGTATTTGGTGCAGTTGAATCCTTGCGCAATCAAGGTTTGTAGCAAAGGAAAACCCTTCAACCTTAGCAACAAAAATGACGTTGCCTTTGAGCATCAACTTTGCAAGGAGAACAGTTTTTTGTCATGGCATTGTCATTCTTCAGTACCATTCTTGGACTTCTTGGAGCCAATGTATATTGGCCTACAACAGTCTATTTCCCTGTGTAGATTGCCCAGAAAAGGATCAAACAGGTAAGCATCAAGTGGTTGGGCCTTGAGTTTTTGAACCATTGTTTGCCTCCTTGTATCTCTAGCCGCAGCTACTGGTGCCAGTCAAGGTCTCCGAGCCTCTAATCCTTGCGCAATCTAAGGAGTAACAAAGTGAACTTGAAATGTACGACATCATCCTCGCATGTTTCACCTCTGTACCTTCTTTGCTTTGTGTGAAAAAGAGAAAACAAATCATATTAGTATGAATTTTGAAACAATTCCTTTTATATAGAGACATATTAAGTTTCTATCTTCTTTCATATGCATGTGTTGTCTTAGTGACTGTCCTTTCAAACCGGAATTTTTGGGATGTGGATGAAAAAAATAAAAAATTCTTGTTTTTTATCGGTTAAAAAAAGATAGAGTCTCCACCTAATATTTTGATCACTAGATATCCTAATTGATTTTAGAGTCTGGATAATGGGACTTGTTGTGTATATAAGGAGAGCGTATCACCACTACTACATCTTACCTAAGATAAGATGCTTTATTTATCTGTCTTATATAAACTAAGGTATTATTGTGTTTTCTAAATGTTGGTTTGTCTAAGGTTTAAGAAAAGTCATTCTCGGTAAAAAGATTTTATTATTTCTCTTGAATTATTATTATTATTATTATTTATGCAAATATATTTTTTCTATTTTTGAGAGATTTGACCGTATACAATTTAAAATAAAATTGTATTTTTGAAAGAGAGATTTTTGTTGAGAGAACCTGTTTATTTAATACCAAAACCTCATGTATAGGTCACAATTTCAAATATTAAATATAGAGGGTAAAAAAAGTGGGGAACTCAAAATTAATTGCAAAATGATCTTTTAAAAATTAAAAAAATATATTAAAAACCGGATTAAGACCATGTTTGGCAAGCCGCAAATGTTTTTGTCAAGTTATTTTAAACATGATATCAATTCAAGACAAATTATCGTTCATCAACTCAAAACCAAGCAACACCAAAAATCTACACGAATCTTATTAATTTCACAGACTTCGTTTAAATTTCATGTTAATTCTAATAAATCAACACAAACTCAAACATAATTGATGCACCAACATTTAATGTTTAAATAGCAATCACAATTTAAAAACAATCAAACAGAAATTATCAAATTATCTCAAATCACAAACAACATCAATCCAAATCAAATAATATCCAAATAGTCCAAAATTATACATAATAACAAATATTTTGTCCAAAACTTTCACAACATTATAGCAATTTTTCCAACAAATATTTTGAGTTTATAAATTTGTGGAGGTTATGCCATCGATCTTCATTGACTTCATGTATGGCGTGATTTCATTTTAGAAAGAAAAAAATGGTTAGATGGATCGGCCACTGCCCAACAAGAGAAAAATGTATTAAGCTTTTGTAAATCTGTAATGCAATCTTGCGTGTCCTATTCTATAAAGCGTAGAAATTGGGCAAATTAAGAACGTCGTCTTTTTAGATGGGACTCGTGGATTTCAAGTCCTCTTTATTTTCTTGTGTTCACATCCTAAAGCAGTCAAAACAACGTGCAACTGATCTAATTATTATTTTATTATTATTATTATTATTTTATTTCAAGTAATGTAGAATATTGTTGAAACTAGTCGAATAATTAGCTTACCCACCACTTAGAAGTAAAAAAATATATATATTAGTGGACCCCTTTACTCATCCACTTGTAAAACCCTTAATTACGCCTACGTTTACCTATAGGTTAGTGCATCGCCCATAATTCATTTAGCCTTCTAATTAACTAATTTAAAATATTATTATTAATTATAATAGATGAGGTAAGTAGCTTGTTAGAGAATGTTATAATTATTTTTTAAAAAAAAATAATAATTGCCCTCATGATTTTAGATTTTTTTATAACAAAATATGCATCTTCAAATACTCCTAGATTGTCCATGTTTGGGAACGCGGTTTTCTAAAAAATTTTAATTTTTTTATTAAAATTTAATATGATTTGTATGTTTTGAATCGTTTTAATGTGTTAATTTCAAAATTAATTTTTACAAAATAAAAAAACATCATTAACATATATTTTAGCATAAAAAATTATTTAAAAAATAATTATTATCACACTATCAATCACATGATATTAGCTTGCAAGTAATATTCTAGATTGCTTGAAAGAATAATAATAATAATAATAATAATAATTAGATCAGTTGCACGTTGTGTTTTGACTGCTTTAGAAAACCGTGAACATAAGAAATTAAAGAGGACTTGAAATCCACGAGTCCCATCTAAAAGGACGACGATTCTTAATTTGCCCAATTTCACGCTTTATAGAATAGGACTCTCTCTCTCTCTCTCTCTCTCTCTCTCTCTCACAGAAAATGAAAAACTCGCTGCGACGATTTTTAATGAATTATTTTTTTTTTTAAATTAATATATTTTGGTGTTTTTAAATCATTTTAATATGTTAATATCAAAAAAAATTATAATATAAAAAAATTATTTTAATGTATTTTTAAATAAAAAATACTTTGATAAATAACTGCTACTATACTTTCAAATATCACCGAAGAAGTTGTGTCTATGCTTTTTTTTCTTTTTTGTCATTCTTTTGTTTGGTTCGTTTTTGCATAAATTGTTTTTTCAAAAATTGCAATTAGTCTCAATTGGATTCCTGAATTAGTAAATTGATACTCGTGTTATTCAAAGTTTGATGGCATGGTTGTATTTATTACTTTTCTGTTTGTTTTTATATTTTAAAAATGTTTTTGAAAAAAATTGAAATTTTTTTATTTTTTCTTTTTTCTTTACTTCAAATTAATATTTTTTTTGTGTTTTTAGATTATTTTGATGCGCTGATGTCAAAAATTATTTAAAAAAAACATTATTTTGATGCATTTTTAAGTGAAAAACAACCACAACCACACTTCCAAACAAACTCTTAGTTTTGACTCAATTTTGATCGTACTCATCTCGAATTAGAATACTTTGAAACTAGTCTTTGCTTAATTTCTGAAATTCAAATGCCTTTCGATCCAAGATGCCTCAATTCAGTATCACTTAACTCTTGGGTGCTTGAGATCTGATCTTATAGTGACCCTGGGCTCCTCTATTCAGATCTCAAACCAAGCACTAAGAACTCGAATTTAGTCCTAGTCCAACCCTTCAGTGCCTCAAATCTAGTCTCGAACAATCTATGGCCTGGATCCAATTTCGACATGATCTGCATTCAATGATGGAAATGCAATATTTGCATTTAATTCGGATACCATGACCTGAGTCAGCGTAAGAATAAAAAAGGTTGTTATCATAGTTTTAAATCAGAAAACCCTAATACTCTTTCCTACAAAATAGTCCTATCAAATAAAAAAAACACACCTGAATAGAGGACATTCGATCAAACACACCTAAAAAAGAGATATTAGGGTTTCCTATCAAATAAAAAGAAAGAGAAAGGAAGAGGGGGTGGCCAGCCAAGAGAAAAAAAACACACCTTCCTCTAAAAAACCTGAAATCATAAATTCTTTTTTTCTTTTTGATTAGTTGTTGAATAGACATGTAAGGCTAAACTCTTTTTCTTAGTTACAAGGACACGGAAACCTTCGGATTTCAAAAACTATGAGATTTATTTTACTTTTTCTTCTCAGTTTATATGATGAATGAATATGTTTGTTTTCCTATTCTTATTTCTTAGAATTGTTTATTTTAATTGATAGAGCGGACTCTAAGTTATTATTGTGAACAATCTATTGCTAAGTTTTCTATCAAACCCGGAGTTGTGATATATGAACTTGTGAAGCAACTAAGTTTAATAATCGTAGCGGATCTATGTTATTAATCTTAGGAAAAATATTCGATCAAATCAAACATGAACTGCGAACAATTATGTTGTCTAGATTAATCAATTTATCTAGTTTTTAAGGCTGCCATTGAATTTTAATTACTAGTGCGAACATTGTGATTTTTTTATTGTTAGGGTTAATTATACGGTAGATCTATTAATTAACCAATGTTAAGAAAAGATAAAGATTTAGAATATAAATTGATGTTTCGTTTCAATGATCGGTTCTGATTTCTGTAGGTGAATGTTTATTTGAAACCAAGGTTTGTTCTCTTAATAGTTTTTTGATTTATTTAATTTAGCTTGATTGTTTAATTATGTTATAGTCTAGATAATCTCAAAATTCCCCCCAATTGCATATCATATAACATAAAAATCCGAACTAAAACTTCCTCGTGGGATCGACCCCTTACTTTGTCTATACTATCTTGTTTATTTAAGCTAGGGTAATTAATTTGTACGACCGTGATATCGCAACACCTGAATTGGGATTCAACCCGAGGCAAGGCTCGGGTCATTAGTGGGATTGATCATTTACCAGGGTCAATATAAGAAAACAATGGTTATTATTATAGTTTTAAAACTTGACTCAAGAGTCAACTAGAGGTAAGGTTCCGGTCATATGTCAAAAGGGTGAATTCAAGTTTACTCAAATCATCATAAAAATTGGTTATTATCAATGTTTAAAAACTTCATTCAGGGGTTATTATGGAATGTGTTAGAATACGAAATGTTGTATTATTAATGTATTGACTTATCGTGTGTAGTATGCTATACCGTA
>Ga0325405_1003114_pt1 | contig 17077 bp, 6 predicted proteins | sample PopdelMetagenome_21_FD_205663 | JGI IMG/M metagenome (GOLD analysis project Ga0325405, IMG submission 205663) | Populus deltoides microbial communities from Bellville, Georgia, United States - Xylem-Control-R2 | ecosystem: Host-associated > Plants > Phyllosphere > Stem > Wood/Secondary xylem...
GTTTAAAATGTGTTAGTTGATATTGATGTCAGGCGGTGGGCTAAAATAAGGTTCGGGGAGGTCATATTCCTTCGTAGGATGGTAGTTTGCCTCTCTTGAGTAGGTGTTGTCTCAGTCCTGAGTTTTATATAAAACGGTGGGTTAACCCAAGGTATGTATATATTAAAAAACAATTTCATATTATTTATTTTTTAAAAAATTGAAATAACAATTGTTTTTTTAACTTGAAACAATATCATTTAAGAAAAATAAAAATAAAATATTCAAATCCCACTTGGATTTAACAGTTGTTTAGATTTCCCTAAATCAATTACATGACATGATCGATCAAAAGATTAACCCACTAATTCTCAAACAGTGGTTTAGCACGTTGGCAAGGCAATATCAACAATAATTCATTTCCCAAGTCAAGAAAGCATTTATAAATATCACAGCTAGCGACAGTACCTAGTCAATTTCCGATTACCACCACCACCTTCTAGTTCAGCCCTGCTTTTAAATTGTCAACACGATCAATCTTTGAATATCTTTTGTCAACTCTTACTCCATTTTCATACCGTTTTGAATCTTTATATTTCTTATATGTATGTATTTCTCTATCACTTCTCTTCACAGCTTATTTTTTCATGTTATCAAGTGTAATTGGGTTTTAGAGATTTTAATTTCAAGATTGGTGGCTTAGAACAACTTCGTTATCATATTATATTTGATAATTGTATTTGGAATACGTTTCAAAGAGACTAATTAAGTTTACTTCATTCTCGATTTGGAACACATGCATGACGTCAACCTTGGAATGTATTCTCCATGAATCAAAATTTCAATGGGCTCGCTCTCAAGGGAATTACAATGGATGCTTGACAAGAACACTCGTTACCTCTCTCACGTTCCAGCAGAATAGCGGCAGCAAGGTCACGAGCAGAAGGCAATCCGTCACCATTATTAACAGTCTTTAATGTTAATTAGAAGTAAATGTTAAGGGCTTGAGATTAATTAGAGGATTTTATTTCTCGTCACCAATATTACTTATAATTAACAATGTCAAAACAATCCTTCTTTTAGTGAATTTTGTTGCCGGTGGAAGCTCAGTTAATTTGTATAGTTTGGCATATTTCCTGTAATTTGTCAAGTAAAAAGTGACATGTAAAATGAGAGTGCTTGATTTTTGCATAACGTTTAATTACACAGAACAGATTGCTTGAACAAGACAGGCACTTAAACAGGTTTCGTGCCCTTTCAGGGACGCTTCTGACTAGTAGCTAGGTAGGACTCATGCTAATGCAAATAAGCAAGTTACAATATTTGAACTCTATTAATCCTCATGTCACATACTCACTTCGAAGTCGTCTGGACCCCGTAGGGCAAGCTGGAACTTCTAGGAGGGTAGCTGTCCATGCCTTCGAGAAAATTGGCCTTAGTTCGATTCAATACAGCTACAACATTGCTGATGCCCATTCTCTCTCTTGGAAACTTTTCTGAACAAAACACTCCTACCTTGCTAATTGATATCAAACACTCCAGGATTTGATGAGCGTCTTTTCCCTGATCAACTTCTATCACAAGTTTCGGATCCGCAACATCAACTACCCGGTCAGGTAATGCCATTTTAACATAATTGTGAAGTTCTATTCCATCTTTAAACATGCTATCTGTAGGTCTCTTTCCAGTAATCATCTCCAGCAGTAGGATGCCATAGCTGTACACATCCCCCAAAGTTGACACCTCGCTTCCGATGCCATACTCTGCAGTCCATTTGTTCGCATGGTTAATTAATCAGGGTTGTTCATGACCTTTCAGATGAATGTCAAGAGAAAAATTGTAAATAATGGAATACATATCCTTCTAGTGCTGTGTGTTACCTGGAGCTGCGTAGCCAACGGTGCCTTTTAATCCAACAGAGCTTGTCTGACAGGATGCTTCAGAAAGGAACTTTAACAATCCAAAGTCCCCAACATGAGCGGTCATATCTCCATCGAGAAGAACATTACTAGGCTTAAGATCACAATGAGCAATAGGCGTTTTGCAATGGTTGTGCAAATAGTCGAGCGCATTAGCCACATCAATTGCAATGTTTAACCTCTGAATGAGATTGAGATTTCTTGGCTCATGCACTTCCTGATACAATGTTGGGTTTGGATGCAACCATTCTTCTAGACTTCCATTGATCATGAACTCATAAACAAGAGCTTTGAAATCTTTACCTTGAACGTCAACGCCAGCATATGCACATAATACTTTGACAAGATTTCGGTGCCTGATGTTTGTCAAGGCTGCACATTCTCTCATGAAGCTTTTGGAAGCTCCTTCGCGTAGCAAGTTGAATACTTTCACAGCAACAATCACTCCATCAGAGGCTAGTACTCCTTTATACACAGACCCAAAACTACCAGCACCAATTAAATTTTCAGAAGAGAATCCATTAGTTGCTTGACGGAGGTCTTTGTAGGCTACTCCTTGGAATGGGATTTCACGTGCCAAATCATTTTTTGTTTTTCTCAATGATTTTTTCAAGCAGCAAAAATATAAAAAAGATGTGATGAAGATTAATCCAATAAAGCCACAAGGAATTACGACTATCAATGCCAGCTTGGTGGAAGATTTTGGCTTTGTTGACTTGGATCTGCATTTGGGCAGATTCAACTGAAGAATTCCTCCACAAAGATTCTTGTTCCCTGAAATTGAAATCGCACTTGTGTTCTCAAAAACACCGTTCATGGGCACCTCACCTTCAAGGTCATTAAATGACAGGTCCAAACTCTGCAACTTCAGATCTCCCAAAAACTTGGGAATTTGGCCAGACAAGTTGTTGTGAGAGAGATTAAGATCTTGAAGTGCCCTCAAAGATCTCAAAGACTCAGAAATGGGGCCTTGTAAGAAGTTTCCATCCAAATACAAATGTTCCAAACTCTCGCAACTGCCAAGACTCGCGGGAATTTCCCCTGATAGCCTGTTTTTGGAGATGTCCATGTATCCAAGAGTCACTAACTTGCCCACTTCAAAGGGAAGGGAACCAGTCAACTGATTTTCAGACAGGACCAAATACATTGACAAGGATGAAATGCTAAGGACCTCTTTTGGTATGGGACCACTAAGATTGTTTTGGGAGAGAGCCAAGACCAACAAGTTCTGGCAGTTTCCAAGGCTTGGAGGGATGCTTCCCTGTAGATTGTTTTGATCAAAATTAATTTGCATCAACGAGGTGATGTTCCCTAAAGAAGAAGGGATGCTCCCTGATAATTTGTTTTCATTAAGAAAGAAATCAGCTAAATTTTGTAATTTACCAATAGAACTTGGTATACTGCCAGTCAAGTGATTTGCCTCTAAACCCAAAGTATCCAAGCTTACGAGATTTCCAATGCCATCGGGAATGCTTCCTCGGATTTGATTGCTTCCGAATGTCATCTGCTTGAGCTTTGTTGAGAAGTTGCTAATTATATCAGGCAGCACCCCTCCAAAATTGTTCTCATTTATAGCCAAAGCTTCCAACTTGCTGCTGTTTGAGAGGGTGTAGAGAAAGGACAAATCATCATCCTCACCATTTCCAAGCCCAGTTGCTTGCATTGAAAGAACCCTTAGGTTGGGCATGCTTGCTAAAGTGGGAACTTTTCCGGTGAATTCATTGTATGAAAGATAAATACCAGTAAATTTTGTGGCATTCATGAGCGTTGCTGGAATTAGCCCGCTTAATCGATTGTCGTGAATGCCAAGATATTGGAGATTTGGAAGAGTTAGGCCCATATTTGGAGGAAGTGTACCATGAAATTGGTTATGAGCCAAAGATAAATGAAGGAGAGAGGAAATATTGTATAGGGAGAGAGGGATTGTACCACTCAGATTATTTGAGCCAAGTGAAAAGAAGCTTAATGTTTTCAGTTTCCCAATACTACTGGGAATACCCCCTTGTAAATTATTAAGTGTTCCATCAATTTCAATGATAGATGAAAGATTTTCGAAGGAGGGGGGTATCTTGCCACCTAGATTGTTTTTTCTAAAACTAAATACCTGCAGCTTTGATAACGATCCAAGTCCTGCAGGAAGGTTGCCAGTAAGATTGTTTCCCTCTAAATTAAGGCTCAGGAGGTTCGAGCAATGAGAAATGTTAGCCGGGATTTCACCGGTGAACGAGTTGTTCCCGAGAATCAGTGTCTGTAGCCTAACCAAACGATCTATTTCTTGGGGGATAGTATTGGTGAAACTGTTGTTTTCCAATCTTAGCAGCCTAAGAAAACTCAAGTTCCCAATGTGGGGAGATAGGCTGCCCACCAGTTGGCTGGAGTGGAGGTCAAGCTCTACCACTCTTTGATGCCGTCTTCCACATGTTACTCCTGACCACTGGCAGAAGGGCAAGGATTCATTCCACGAGCTTAGTTTTTCAGGGGGGTCTGAGATTTGAGCCTTAAAAGCTAGTAGCGAGAGCTTGTCTATCTCGCTTTCTCCTCTAGCTAATGAGATGGAGAAAGAGTGGTGAATTACTTGCAAGAAAAGAAACCACAAAATGCATGAACTCATGCTTGAAAGCTTCAGTTTCAATGGGGTCCTAGAGATTTAAGTTGAGATGAAAGGGCTTGTTGTGATGCTCTGTGGATGAAACAACATTATATGAAAGGAACGGACAGGATCCTTGAGATGCATTCAGACTCTACTTCGGATTCATCAACAAACACTTGACCCCACGTTGGCTTTAAGTCAAGTTAGCTAAGGTTTAATTAGTTCGAGAAAATTAATGTTAATGACTTTCCATTTTCATAACCACTTGAAGACGTTTTCGAACGTCAGCCATGACATCGAACAGGGTCCAAATTTCAAAGTCGATAAGATGGTTCCTCCCATTGATTTTTTTTCATGGAGACTATTCTTTTCTTACCGTGGAAAGTAAAGCCTTTGACCGTGCTGTCGTAATTGCGTCTGTTCTTTTTTCATCGTGGAAAGTAAAGCCTTTGACCGTGCGGTCGTAATTGCATCCTTATGGGGGTTGTTGGCTGTGCTTTTTGACATTTATTTTTCACAGCGTATCTTAAGAATTTAGTTTGTCTAGTGATTTATTTTCGGCAGTTTCCAACATTCCTTTTCCTTTTGGTTTGATAGTTTTTTGGATTTGGCTGATTGTGTTTGGAATCCCATTTATTGTTCTTTTGCTCTAGTTTTGTTGGCTACCTTGCAATTATAAAAAGATCTTGCTCAACCTACTACCCTCACTTTGCCCCCCTTTTCTTGGTTTTATCTAGGATCTGGGTTTTTCATTTAAGGGGAAAAGAAGAACTTGTGGTTGTTTCTCCTTTTAGATTAAAGTAGATCAACTTTTCGATTTACTCGTTCAAAACTCTTTCTATGGCTTATTTGTTTATGTATTTTTCAATTTATTTCACCAAGTGTAGATATCATGTTTCTTTTCTTTTCATAATTAAAAGAAGTTTATAGCACTAGAAAACACGTCTATAATTCTATTACCTTTTTCCCCTTACACTAGAAATTAATTTAGAATCCTATCATTATGTACTGTGGGTGCATTTGGAAGAAAACACTGTTGATAATTGATATGCTTACCCTTTTGGAAGTATATAATGGAAATAATAACTAATATGTATATTTTCTTTCCAAATATTATTATCTTAGCCAATAGAAATTTTTCAAGTAAACGATCTCATCTTGCAAGCGCTGAAAACATTTTAAATTTCCAAGGATCAAATCACTCACCAACCTCTTAGAGATTAGAATATTTAGGCCGGCATTGACTTTATGTGATGGAGAAAATATTGTTCATGGAGACTCTGCGGTCTTGAATACTTGATGTACAGTATCTGCCTATCTGGCCTCTTAATCTGTGTGCTTCCTGTTCAAAAACACATCCTCATCATGTCAAGAGCACTACCACGATGCTCGTGAAAGAGAATACTTAGTGAACTATTTACAGTCAAATTAACAATCTTGAGAGATACAAGGAAATAATTCACTTCTTGTTTCAGATAACATATTCTTTGATGACAACGAAGAGAAGAGCACCAAGCCCAGGAATTCAAGGCACAACCTTACCAAGCACAGTAATGATTAAGATTTTGAGTTTTCTTTGAATCCATTAATTTTGTTTGTGTTTTCTTTTTGTTCCTATGGGAATGTAAATGATCATCACTTCATGTTTCAGCAGAATTCAAGCCCAGAAAATAAGTTCGTTTTTATCCACTGGTTGCAATGATATATAATAACAATTAATTAACAAGCTTAAATTCCCTCTTCAGTCTCCTAGCTAAGAAAGGCGTGTACTTGCTCCTTAATGTCTTGGCAAGAAGAAAGGGGTTTAGGGTTCGGTTCCTATTTCTTTTCTTGTGCTAGAAAATCTGAGTTTGAATTAAGAGAATTTAGTAAAAAATTTTATATATAGAAGATGAAGATTTGAAGCAGTTGACTTAGAGCAGTTAATGGAATTCTAAATGTCGCGCCTTAAAGACAAAATAAATGTCGTTTCATATCCACTGTCTATTTGATTTTGTAAAGTTGCTAGAAACCTAGATTAAGTTTCTAATTATAAGTTTTCCTTAATCAGAAGAAAAAAATGAATAACATTTAGTCATTGGATGGTATCTTTGCTATCGAAAAAAACAAATGATGATTTTATTTATTTTTGTAAAGATTAAATTATAAATTATTTTATTTATTTTTGAGAAATATATTAGTTAGTATTTTTTTATTTTTTTAAAAATAACTATTTAGTCTTTTTCCAATTTTTTTTATTTTTTTAAAAATAGATATTATAAAAAGATTGACGAACAAAAAAATTATTTCTTGGGATAAAATAATAAAAAATTAAGGGTTCTCGACAATGATCAAGAGACTCAATAATTAATTTTTTGAAATTAAAAGATTAATAATTTATTTCTCAAACTTGAAGAATTAATTTATAATTTACTATTTTCTTAAAAAAAATAAGTTAAACATAGACGAGTTATATAAATTAAAAAATTAAAAAATAAAAACATCTTGATCAACTAATAGACCCGGGAAAGCCCAAATTCCAAGCCTGGAATCAAAAGAAATCAGTAAACTAATCGGAAAAAGGAAAAGGCAGGACACACCCCAGGGCCCAGATATATGTACCACCGTCAACCACACGCCGCCGCTGCTCATACGCAAGCGGCTGCAAATTGGAAAAAGGAGAAAAAATATTTCTTCCCCTCCGCCTCTGCCTCTCCCCCCTACCCCGTTTGCTTTCCAAGTTGGTTGTAGTTTAAATTTCTCAAAGCTCTATGCATAAGACAATCATGGTTATTAAAAATATTTTTTTAACATCACACAAAATATATAATATAAATTTATATATTAAATTAAAATTATAAAATAATAAGTAATTATTTTAACTAATTATATATTAATAATTCTAGCTAAAAAATTAAATTACATTAAAATCTGATAAAATAAGTCAAAAATATTATAATTAATGAGTGATATAAATAAGATGAGATAGAAAAATAATATGAATTAATAAATTAATGACATGGAGAAATAAAAAGTTTCAGAATGAAATTTTTCAATATAGAAAAATCACTGAAAGGTATGAAGCACACATAAACCTAGTGACAACCTCGTTGTTCTCATACAATAAGTCTTGATATATCCATTTTGGGTTGCAAGCTAATAAGTTTAAATTAGTAATTAACTAATATAAATTCAATAATGAAATAAACTCCTAAACAATTTCAAGTGCGTTAGAAAAAAATCAAATTAAAAATAATTATTTAAAAGTAAATAAATAGATAAAATAGAATAATAAAAAAAGTCTTCATGTTAAAATTCCTTCATATAACCTGAATCTTCAATTTTTGCATATTTTTGACAGATTTAAGTACTAATTTCAAACATATTGTTCTCTCTTGTTTAGATGAATTATTGGGCCTATAATATATGGTTGGAAAGTTTCAGATATCTAGTTTCTATCTTAACTTTAATCAAATCAAAAGTTTACCAGTAGCTCTAGATATGTTCCAAACACTACATGACAGTCTTGTTTAACATATTTAACAATATGTTCCAAAATTGATAAATAAAAAATTTTAATTAAAAAATGATAAAGGAAAAACAAATAACAATTATAAAAATGAGGACTAATGTCAATATAAAAATCAAATTCTAAGGGATGCAATTGAAAAAAACAGTATTTAAAACAAAATATATATAACAATCAAAAGTTTGAGGACCAAATTTGATATAATCAGTAAATAATATGATATTTCTAAATTTTTCACAACTTTCGGAAAGTGTTTTCCGCCTAAAATAAAAGGAAAACACTTTCCTAAAAACCAAACTAAATTATTTTTTTATCGGAAAGCGTTTTCTGTTGATCAAATTTTTTAATGACAAACAAATACATGAAGTTTGGAAAGTGATTTTTTAAAAAACCACTTCCTGTCAAACAAACAAGACCTTAATTCAACTCTTATACTCAAAATCCATCCCAAAGTTAAAAAATCCAACCTAGCCCGATGAGTTATTCCGGATCTAGCCAACTCGATATATAAATCAGTTTAGCTTTAAAAAAATAGGGAAATGAATTCATATAATTTCTCCCAATTTGAGTTGATTCATGATCCAATCATCTCGGTTAAAAATTCATTCATTTTTTAAAAAAATTAATTTATTCATGTCAACTATTCTTATAGATCGGTATAGGCCCGGTGATATAAAACTATATTTGAAGAAACAATGAAAAGCTAAAGAAAATGATAAATAGGTTAAAGGACTAAAAAAAAACTAAAATAAAATTTATATTCTTAAAAACAAGATGAAAAAATTAAAATCTTAATTTGGTAAAATTAAAAACTAAAAAATTAAAAACAGTACAAAATAAAATCATCTTTTAAAAAACTACTTACGTGTGGTGGGGTATATATTTTCTTTTGAACTCAAACATTGAACAACTTAATAACAACACCGTTTTTCTTACATTTTATTTTTTTTCATATTTATCTATTTTTTTTATATTTTTATTTTTTTCATCTATTTCTTAAAATATTTAAAATATATTTATCTATTTTACTTCCTTTTTAATTTTATTTTTTCTTAATTTTATATTTATATTTTCAAGTTTACTACTTTTTTTTCTATTTATTTACAATAATAATAATAATAAAAAAAAATAAAAGTACATACTAGTAAATATTTCAAATTAACGGTAGACCAAACTTGAATATTTGGATTAAGAAATTCTCTTATAATTTGGGTTTTGATCATTTTTTTTTATATAGTTTTGATTTGATCATTAATATTCTTATATCTACAATTCTTAACATTTTAAATTTTATAAATTGAATTCAAACACATATAAAATTGAATTTAATTTCTTACATGACTTGATTTCAAACAACTATCTATAATTTTATTTTATTTTATTTTTATCTTTTTTGTTCATATAATTTTGATTTAATTTTATATATATAAACAAAAATTGTACATATAATAACAACAATAACCATTCCAAAACTATAATAATAAGAGATTCAATTCCTATCAAAATTACAAACACTAAATTTGTTCACATCTTACACAAATAAAAGAAGATTAAAATTAGCCTTTCATCTTTGTTACGGTTACTAGATTAATCTCTTGCAAACTCATATTAAATTTCACTTTTTTTTTTCCTTCTACAGCACCAACTAACCACTAATCATATCTACTAAGACTCTGTTTATTTTTGTATTTTAAAAATGTTTTAAAAAAAAATTATATATTTTTTATTTTTTTCTTTAAATTAACATGTTTTTAGTGTTTTCAGATCATTTGATGTGTTGATATCAAAAATAATTTTTTAAAAATAAAAAAACATCATTTTAATATATTTTCAAGTGAAAAACACTTTGAAAAACACCCTCAACCACACTCCCAAATAAGCAAGAACTCCTTTTCTCTATACAACAAATTATAGGTAATTTATAATTAATTGTTTTTAAAAATTTTAGTTTTGATTGATGATATTTAAATATTTTTACTATCAAATTAATTAAAAAAAATCATCATTGAATAAAAGTGTTTCACTCTAAATTAATTAAGCAAGAGTTATTTTTTTAATCTAAAAAAGAATTACTGTCACTCCATACGTATGAATAACCGAACATTCAAAAGGACTTGTTTTCATAAATTAAAAGTTTACTTGCACAGGCTTAAACTTCATTAGCAACGTATGCACACACGGATAGAGAGCCTTGTCACTCCTCTCCACCTCCCATTGGTCCCAATCCACGGTCCAAATTTCCACTAGTCGCGCCTCTTAAAACACAAAAATTCAATTCCCGCCTTAAAAACACCTCCCATTGGTCCATCCACAATGCACGCGGATCACGATTCAAACATTCCTACCCGTCGATTAATCCCTAGTCAACGGCCCCAATTCACTCTCCTCACTTTTCTTTGCTTCCCCACTGCTCAATTCACCATTTCCCTGTCCACACTCACACCCTCTGCAAAGATTCATCATGGCAGTTGAGATGGCGTTAGCATGTCTGAATGGTGCTGCTGGTTTTCTGGGCCAGCAGTTGGTTCCTGTGCTTTGCACATGCGGGGAGATCGATAAGGAAAAGCTCGAGAAGTTGAGAGAAACATTGAATACTGTTAATGGCTTGCTCAATGGCGCCGAGGAGAAGCAAATAACTGAAGCTGGGAGAGATCTGTTTTACTGTGATGGTTCTGAAGACTTGGATTGCGGATGCTAAAGAAGCTATCTATGAAGCTGAAGACTTGTTGATTGAGATTGATAATGAAGCTCGATGAATAGAGTTGGTAGCTGGCTCTCAAACTGGCATGTATCAGGTGCGAAACTTTTTTTTATCTCCTTTCTTTGTCCTTTAAGCAAGAACGAGGAAGGAGAGATGGCCCATAAATTAGAAAAGATTTTCGCAAAACTTGAAAGGTTAGAAACAAAGCTCGTAGCCTCCATCTGATGAAGCACAGCCATCTCATGAGCGCGTGCCTTCGACTTCTCTGCTAGGTCACACTCGAGTTTATGGTAGGGACCAATCTAAGGAGGCCATAAAGAAGTTGCTTCTATCCGATGATGCAGAAGGAGAAAGTTTGCAGGTAATTCCCATAGTGGGCATGCCTGGGATTGGCAAGATTGGTCTACCATGGTGATGACGTGCGAAAGTCGTTTGATCTGAAAGCATGGGTCTCTGTTTCACAAGATCTTAATGTTTTCAACCTAACAAAAATCATTCTCAAAGAGCTTGGGTTTTTGGATTGTGATCTCATGCCTCTGATCTGAAAGCATGGGTCTCTGTTTCACAAGATCTTAATGTTTTCAACCTAACAAAAATCATTCTCAAAGAGCTTGGGTTTTTGGATTGTGATCTCATGCCTCACAGTAGTCTTCACTGTAAACTCCGGGAGATATTGATGGGCAACAAGTTATTTCTTGTTTTAGATGATTTTTGGAATGATGATCCAGAGCAAAGCAAGTTTTTAATCACACCTTTGAAGGCCGGGGCAAAGGTAAGTAAGATTATCATTATACCACTACACGAGATAAGCATAGTATTATTAGTATTGTAAATTCTTCATCTTTATTTTTTTGTTAACTTTTCATTTTATTCCCTTATAGAAAATAAACAAATAATTGTTGGTTGTTGTTTTTAAAATATATATTTAGTGATGCAAATTAAAATGTTTGTTCACTAATTGAAGAAATGTTTCACTTTATCGTAATAAAAAAATGTAAGAGTTTATTTTTATCTGCAAATTTATTTAGGAATCTTTTAAAATATAAAATAAATACTGATGAATGAAGAAAAATATTGAATAGCAATATGTGAGATTTGCAAAATGACCATAGTCTACATGTTCTAAAAATAACTTATTATTGTTTGCCGTAACGTCTAAAATGATGTTTTGCTTATTGTGTAAATTTTCCTAAATGTTATAAATTTTACAAGGAGGATGCAATTCTTTTATGGATGGTTGCGGGTTTTTTTGCTTACTTATGGTGAAAATAAAAAGATAAAAGAAACATGATACATACATTTTGAAGATCTTGTATTAATGTCCCTTTTTGAATAAGTAATAACTCATTATTATTTGTAATGCATGATCTCACAAATGACTTGACAAAATTTGTGTACGGAGAGTTTGCTGTTTATTTACATGATAATGATTCTTGGAAGGTTTCTCAAAAGACTTGTATTTTATCGTATACAAGAATTAGATCTGAAGATCTAGACAATCTCGTGTGTCTCTAAAAAAAATTAATTCATTATTTCACAGTGTTTAATGATTGAAAAAGAATAAAGATAAAATTAGTGATTCTTTTGTTCATTTGATCTTCTAGCACTTAATCTCTACGTCATGAGAGAGAGAAATATTGAACAACAACATATGAGATTTGCAAGATTGAGTGTTAGAACATCAAATGAGTAAAAGAGTCTCATCAATTTTGTCTCTACTCTTCTTCAATCATTGAACACTGTGAAGTAATGAATTAATATTTTTTTAGAGGCACACGAGATTGTCTAGATTTTCAGATCTAGTTCTTGCATATGATAAGTGACTAGTCTTCTTAGAAACCTTTCAAGAATTACCATCATCTAAACAAACAGCAAACTCTTTGTACACAAATTTTGTTACCTCATTTGTGAGGTTATGCATTACGAATAATGGTGAGTTATTACATGTTCAAAAAAGAATATTGATGCAAGATCTTCAAAGTACCTATATCTTGTTTCTTTCATCTCTTTATTTCCATTATAAGCAAGCAGAAAATTTCAGCCATCCACAAAAGAGCTATATCTTCATTGTGAAATTTATAACCTTTAGGAAAATTACACAATAAGTAAAACATCGTTTTAGATGTTGCGGTAAATAATAATAGGTCACTTTTAGAACATGTAGACTTCGGTCATCTCGCAAATCTCACTTGTTGCTGTTTAATATTTTTTTTTCATTTGTCAGCATTTATTTTGGACTTTAAGAGACCCCAAGTAACTTTGCAGTTAAAAGCAAACCCTTGCATTTTCTCACTATGGTGGAGTGAAACATTTATTCAAATAGTAAACGGGCACTGCGATTTGCATCACTAAATGCATATTTTGAAAATAACAACCAGTGCTTCTCACTATTTATTCCCTGCAAGGGAATAGGATGAAGAGTTTGTAAAAGATTAGGATGAAGATTTTGCAATATTGATGATCCTCCGCTCTTCTAACATATTGAAATGATAATCTTACTTCCCTCTGCCCCGGCCATCAAAGGTGTGATTAAAAAATTTCGGACAGAAATTAGTGTTGAAAGTTGATGTCCAAGATCAGAAAACCATGACCAGGATCATCAAGACAGCTGTTTCTCTGTCAGGTATTAGAATCTTCTATTCTATGCTTATTTTGATTTTAAAAAAGTAAACTTGTATGTGCAATAAGTGGTTTGATAATAAATAAAATAAAATGGGATGACCTATCAATGAAGAAAGATTTGACAAATTAAATGGGATTTTGATTCTTGCAACTGAAGGGCTAGAAATCAGTAGAAAAAGGGACTTGATCAAACACAGATGACAGATGTTTGTCAGACCCTGAAATCTTTGGTGAAGATATTTTTCCAAATTCCTCGGGAAGTTGATCTTGTTGAGTCTGATATTGAAGGCAATTTTTAGATTTCAATTTTAGAGTGTTTAGCAGAATCATTCTCGAAGAATTAAATGGGGACAGTAATGGCTTGTTTGAGCAACTATTTTGTCTGTTTTCAATTTGTTATTAAGTATGTTGCAGAAATTGAGCCCACACACGAGCCGCTTTGGAGAAGAATTGCGGTATTTTGTACTGTGGAAGATGGATTATACTGCTATGTTTTGTGAGAACCAATTGATTTGTTTTAAAAATGTGCAATTGCATGAATTGAGTAAACGGTTAGAGTTATCTTCATAATGGGGTGGTGTTGCTTGCATACGTGGAGGAGTTCAACAAAGTAGAAGATATCTTTTTTGACATCTATAATAACAGATGGTTTATCAATACTGGTCTTTGTGAGAGTTTGTTGGGCAAGAAAGACAGCAAATGACTTCAAGTTCTTGTTTTCAAATGGCAAGTAATACTCAGAATATTGTGGTGAATTTTATGATGATATCTGGGGGCCTGAGCTGTTGTTTGACTTTTACAAGTTCAGATCAAATCTGTATGTCCACTTGTGGAACTACATAACAAGTCTTATCACAGATCTTTGGCAGGGCTCTCTATGTCCACTTGTGTTTGCCGAGGTAATGAATTAATTTTTTTTATTCTATCAACAACTATTGCATCTCCACCTTATGCTACTAATTCTTTGTGAATTCTTGGCATGATTCTGATCATAATTTTATCTTTCCATGCACATTTGGTGCTCTCAGTTTGTCCTTGTGTAAACCGGGGTCGTTCCTGATTGGGATCGCTGACTTCATGAACATCAAAAACAGAATGTTTGCCGAGGTAAATTATACTTTTTAGAACGTACCAAATATCCTCATGAATACTGCTCTTAGGAGAGTCAAAATGTGTTTACTTGTAATTTCCTGTGTATTTTCATTCCAGGTAGCAGCATGCAGCGACCATCACTTTCACTCTTAGTAATAACGAAGACTTCTGTGCTTTCACCTCTTGGAACCGTCAATCTATTATCCATCTTAATGTTTCCTAAGCTTATTTAGCATGAACTTCTCTGACTTTTGCAAGCTTGTTGAGTTACGTCATTCCAAGTTTCACTTTTCTGTTGGCAGTTATCTTCGGGTACTTTCTGGTCATCTTGTGGTAAATCACTTGAAGTTCACTCCAATTTCACTTGATTCCTATAGTTTACTGAGTTGCTTATCACAAGCAGGATGGAGAAAGTCCTCGACGATGGGCTAAGGTTTTTGGCGCAGTTATTTGTGGTGGAGGGTCGTTTGCTAAGGATGGGCTAAGGAAAGCTGGATGAAAGGTTCTGCTCTTATTCTGACAAGTAATATCGCATGGAATGGAAGGCTAATTCTCTGGGTGATCATCTCTCATATTTAAGTGGACATTTCTTGAGGTTTCTCATAATTTCGTCCCTCTCAATCAAGTTTTGGCTGTACATAAGTTTATCCAGTTTGTTTATGACAAACACTATGCTTCTACGTGTCAATTCGATCTTCTGTCATTCTCCTATTTTTTTGGAAGAAATCTTACATTATGGAAGTCAAAGTGGAATGTGCAGCTCCAGTTTGAGTATTCTCTATCACATTGTAATAAAAAGTGGACATATCGACATCAGTTCCTTTACAGCATTGCTTGGAATTGTCTATCTCTTCATCCTGGACTCTGTCTCGCTCTCCACCGCGTTCTCCATAGAATTTGTTTTAGTAATCCTATGATTAATCTGCCACGGAGAGATTTGAACCACAATCAACCTGGAAAGGTAGCTGGGTGGGGGAGCGGAGGGAGAGGCGGAGGCAGAGGGTAAGAAGTATTATTTGGTGACGTCTTATTTAGTGCGTGTCCTGCCCTGTCCTTGTGCCAATTAGTTTACGGGAGGTTTCTTCGGGTTCCAAGCTTGTGTCTCGGGCTTTCTTAGGCCCGGATCTATTACTTGGGCGGGATACTTTTATTTCTTATTTAGTGTGCATTTTGGACGGTGTTTTTTTTTATAAGTATTTTTAGTTTTAAAAAATTAAATTAATATTTTTTTAGTATTTTATATTTTTATTTTTGTGAAAAAAATAATAATTATCATATTTTTGGAATAAATATCTCATATATGTGTGGTGTGTGTACAAAAAAAAAAATCAGTGTTTTAATTAATTCACATTTTATATATCTTTTAATTGCATGAGAAATATTTGCATTGTTTCCTATTATAGAACAATGTCTTGGAGTATTTGATTAAGGCAAATAGAACAAATCCTTTCATTAAAACAATTTCTTCAAATCTTCTAATTAATTTGTTGAAATTTTCACGTTTCTTATTTTAGCGTTATTCCTAATTGTACTTCACTTTTTTTATTTTGATTTTTTTTTCATTTTCCATAATTAAAGGCAATAATAAATATTTTTCGTTATTGAAACCTTCTTTATTTTAGAGTTTTTATTTTGTTTTTACCACAATTAAAGGCAATTACAAGTATTTGCCTAATTAGACTTCACCTTCTTTTCAAAGTTCCACAACTAATGAAAATAATAAATATTTTTCGTATTTTTATTTTAGTAAATACTTGTTAAATAAGTAAAGTGTTATTTTTATTCGACAACCAATCAAAAAGAGAATAGCATGTGTATTAAAAGAAAAAATAACTTTAATTTTTCATCAGCCATTAGAAGAGGAAACCACCTTTTATTCTGCTATCTTTTCGTAGCTTGAAGTTCGTCAAACTACTTAGAATTTTGATATCTGTTTTGGATGGTAGAAATCAGAATCTTTACAACACAGAAAAATCTTATGACAACACACAAAGACTGTGCAGCACAGTGCCATAGAGCTTTCAAAAGTGGTTCCATGACCAGTAACTTCACTGGATTGCCAAGTTCCAGAGTCAACATAGATCTTTCTGATTGTGCTTGTATGTATGGTATGTAATTTTAGGATATGTGGAACCCTAGTTTCTTCATTTTTGTTATGCGCTGTGTCATCTTATCCATGAAAGTTCCTTCTTTATACAGCTCTGAAATTTTTGTTCTGATGGAACCTGTAAAAAGTCATTAATACAGTTCTGAAATTAATCACGGGATTGTGTTTCATACCAATTTCTTCAAATCTTTCAGCAATCACTTATCTGAAGAGATTCAATAAGGGCGTGTTCGTACTCAATGTTTCAACTGGAGTTTGACAGCTCGGAAAGCTACCTTGGCCGGCAATTTCATTGAAGCGTCGAGAGGAGAGTGATCTAAGTCGAGACTTCAGGGTCAGGGGAGCCATTCACTTGAAGGGCTTTCCATGCGTAGGCGTACATGACAAGCAGATAAAAGCATAGGTTCACAGAACTTAGAATACCTAACAACTTGTAATATTTGTCCAGATGACTTGTATTCAGAGTGCCATGAAACCAGCTGCCTGACAAAGTAAGAACAAGTGCCGCACTCAGGAACTTCCCAACGCCAATTGCAGACTCGTTGAATGGCGATTCATA
>Ga0325405_1003117_pt1 | contig 17074 bp, 9 predicted proteins | sample PopdelMetagenome_21_FD_205663 | JGI IMG/M metagenome (GOLD analysis project Ga0325405, IMG submission 205663) | Populus deltoides microbial communities from Bellville, Georgia, United States - Xylem-Control-R2 | ecosystem: Host-associated > Plants > Phyllosphere > Stem > Wood/Secondary xylem...
AAAAAAAAAACCTTTTTAGAATTAACCAGTAAAAATTCACCACCTAAAACTTAAGATAGAATATATCTAGGCTGCTGATTATCATAGATTCATGATGCGACTAAAAGGTGTTGATTATTAGTTGTTTCGTATAAGGTGTAGATTAAGGTTCACGATAGGGCATTATGAAGAATGCCAAACAGCCTTTGATGTTTTCCAATTAATTCAATTCATTTCTTGAGCTTAATTATTCTACCAGTCGCTTTTCTAATCCATACACACAGTGGAAGTTTCATCTGGTAAACGAGTTGTCTTTGTAAAATAGCAAATCCAACCAATCGGTTATGAACCAAATCAACGAAATCTGAACTTACGTGCATATATGAGCTTTTAAATGCCAAATGCCAAGAATGATCGAGAGTTTTCAAATTAATTACAAACATAAGCATGCTTTCACACAAAAACAACAAAAACATAATTAATAAAAAATATGATTTCAACATAAAAATAATAATATAATTCTAGCATGCATGTTAGGTATATAATCAAACTTGCAATTGATATTAATTCAAATTTTTAGCATTCATATTAGTAATAAAATTAATATCTATGCTTAAATTATAATATAAAAGGATACTTACTTTTGAATTACTTTAAAGTAATGAGATTTTTATTGTCAATGATGAATCCTTTGTTTTTAAATCTTTATTATTTATCACTTGTGTGATTAGGATGTTTACAATATATCTTTCAAGATTCCAACAAAATCATCTTGGTTTAGATGCACTTCTAAATAAGATATTTGAACCAAAGATTATGTAACTCAAATATCTCTCAACAAAATGAACCTAAACTCTACATTTAGAAGGAAAAACCAAAGCATAAAAAAGAAAAGAAAAAACATTAAAATTGAATCTAGAAAAAACTAGGGTTCTTTGAGAGTAATTTTTAGGGGTGAGCAAAAAAATTAAAAAACCGATTAAACAGATTAGAATTTTGAAAAAAACCAACCGGTTCGGATCGGTTTTGGTTTTATAAGCCTGAAACTGAAAAAATCAAACCAAACTGAAACAGAAAAAACCAAACCAAACTGAAAAAAAAACCGAGCTAAACCGGAAAAAAAAAACTGAGTCAAACCGGTCTGAACCGGTTTTTTCCTAAAATAACATAATCAAACCAAAACCGGTCGGTTTGAATCGGTCTGTTTCGGTTTTTTATAATAAAAAAACAAACCGAACCGAAAATGATCACCCCTAGTAATTTCTTATTCACTCATAATTTGTTTAATTAAAACAAATTCCCAACAAACCCCAACATAAATGAAAATTATCTCACCAATTTGAAAACGATTCAAAGATTTATTGAGAGATACTAATTTTGTAGATTACTACATTATGATTGGTAGTTTTTAGCTTTAAATATTTATTAATAAAATACTATCGAAATTACTCAACTAAATAGAATATGTTATGTCTTGAACTATTCAACCTTTTGTGTAAACCAAGACAGTAGTACTCACATAGTTTTCTACCTAAAGATTTTCTTTGGTTCTTATTGTTATGTTCATTTTAGCCCTAAATAATTCTTGGATTCATGAGTGTTTTAGATAACTCAACATTTATCAAAATTCTTGAAGAAATAATCATATTTCTCACTCATTTGGATGATATTTCATTAAGAGTTATGTTATACTCTACTTAGTATACCAAGATATAAAAATCATTAAGATTTCAACTCGTCCTTTATAATGCTAACACTTATTTCATCATAGGAATAGATAGAAAATGGTAATTTTCTAGTGCTATCAAAAATATTATATGACTTAGTTTTTTATTTGAATTTAGATCTTGGGATCTTCAATCAATTATATATGATTATTTTTATTATATTTTTAAAGGCTTTAAGCTAATTCCCCTCGATGAATTATACAGAAGTTCTCTAAAAAAAAGCCTTTACAATATAGTGAAAATCTTCTAGATACTAAAACATAATAGCTTTGCTATCATGATTCCTTAATGTATGTAGAATAATCAGCTGAAGAATGCTGATTATTCAATAGCAAATATGATAATATTCATGAACAAAGCTGAAGAAAACTGGGTCTAAGCTTGAGAGAGTTTTAGAAATTAATTTTTAAAATTTACATACTCCATCTTTCTATCTGTTTTTTTTTTTTTTTTTTTTTGCTGATAAATTATCAGGGAAAATTAGAAAAGATTTCGCTTATCTGTGTAAGGGAATGTGCTGCTCAATTAATTAAACTAGAGAGTTTTCATCACATGTTTAGAAAACAGAACGTTAGTTCAATTCCTTGCTTTTGTCCTTCCTTGTATTCCTTTTCGTTTGTAAAATGGAGCTCTCAAATCAATCTCAGTGATAGCTAGATCAGTGAATATTTTGATTCTAAATGCTAACGAAGATTTTTTTCTCATAGAACAAAAAATAATCGAAGGAGAAGAAAACAAAATAAAGTGCCAGTGAACTTGCGTCCACAACTTAATTTCATTTTTTCTCATTGAGTGCACACCTAAAATAATTGGTGGAATAGTATAGGACATTGAATCTAGTTCCTATCCTGTATAGGATCTCATACGTGGCCAAGACTTGCCTAAGATAATCCACAGCACACTTTGCTTCCCGAAACCTGTAAGCAACAAGCGTGCTGAAGTAGGATCCCTCCCTTTGAGGGCGATAATTAGCATTCAAAGCTTTCAGTCTCATATGTTCTTGATGCTGCGGTGATAAGTAATGACGGGACCTAGTCCAAAGATTGATGTTAAATGGACCTGATGGGGACTGCCAACGAGGGCTTTTTTTTCTTCCCCTTTCCCTTCTTCTCGGTTTTGAACAGAGCACTCTTTGTAGTTTTTCTTGTCATTTACTTTTATCTTGGCGATGTGATCATGAACACACATTGATATATAGGTTACTGCGATCGTCTTGTTGGTTAATTAATTCACACTAGGCTACAAAAGCAACACCAAAAACTATAATCATGGTAAGCCAGAAAAGTGACTGGCTGATAATGCAAGTTCCAATAATCCTGACCTGCTAGATTCATAGTTGGACCGACCAGTCCCATCAATTGCAAATATACACATAATGCATCATCAGCTTTTATCTAAACCGTTCTCGGAACTTGGGAGTAAAGACAATTTACTGGAAGGCAACAAAGTAGCCTCCCATTATCTTGCTAATTTGGTTGTATCATATGCAGGAACAATATGTTTAAAGTAAAAAAAATAAAGATATAAAATAAACTTATCTCTATAACTTTGAATAATCTTATACTTTCAGAACAAAATGTACAGAGAAACGTGTTCTTTATCATAATAATCAAAAATGAACTTGAAGTCTCGTGAGGACGACAGACCATGTGTGCCACTAACAAAATCCATTTTCCTACGGACAAAATGCTTACTAGCACTCTAGCCAACTGTAAATCTGGAGGAAGAGATCAATTTGATGATTGATTGAGACATCAATGTTAATGGGCTCCACGCAGCACCCATTTTGGCAATGTCGATCTTGTTTCATGATGAGACCTAATTTGTTTTACACTAAGCTCATGTTTAATTTCTATGCGAGATAATCATTGCATTCCCAGCGGTCGACATTAATGGCAGATCAATAATTAAGTGTACTGTCAGCGATTTGCAATGGGGTCTAAGTTTTTCTGATTTTAGAACAAGAGGTTCTGCAAAATGCAATGGAACCAATTCTTTTACCTGCTTGCCTAACTGTGAGATTATTTTTATATTTTATAATAATAAAAATCATATATATATATATATATCAAAATGCAATGGAACCAATTCATATGGAATTTTACGAAGTCTAACAAGGTATCAGAGCAATGATCTTAGACTGCAATTCCTATGATCAGACCTAAAAAGAAAACCAAACAGCTCAAACACCGAATTGATAGAGCCACCAAATACTTCCACAAATTTTATTTTTGACAAACTCATGAACAAGATGAAATTTTTTGAAAGTTAAATTATATTTCTTTTTTGGTTATCTAGATTATTTTTAAATTTATTAAGTCAATTAAACCATATCAAAAGAATTTTCATATGCTTTAATTAAAAATCTGAGCTCGGAAAGAATCAATTACTAAAGTTTTTAAAGTTTATTTGATGTTACAAGTTTAATAATAATATAAAAAAGTTATCCGCCGTCTAGATATTTTTTTTAGGGTGAACAAAATTTTGATCTCACCTCAAAACGTAGCAAGTGTATTCATTAGGGTTCAAGCCCTGGGACAACTACAGCAGAAGACGCGCGCGTACATCTTAATTTAATCCCTCGTAATCTTTCATGAAATCAACAACTCCACTTCTTCTTCTTCTTCTTCTTCTTCTTCTTAACAAAAAGAGGTTTGAAGAGCATGAGATTGTAAATTTGTAGATGTCATTGTTTTGGTATTCTGTATGTTTCCTCTTTATGGTTTTTGTAAACAGCTAGCAGTATGATTTTGTAAGCTATTCCCTACAATAACTTCATGCATGGAAGCTCTTGGTTTCATGATTCATTATAAGATTTTTAATTAGTCCTTGGACATTATATTCTCCGTAAGAAAATAATAAAGAGGCTTCCACGATCAAATTAAGAATTTAATCTGTATTGTTTCTTATTTTTCAGCACAAAACACACATTAAAAAATAAGTTAATAAAAATTATTGATGTTATCCACTCATGATATTCATTACTACCTTTATAACCACAAGCCCTGTTAGTTTGATATATAATTATTTGTGCTCAGCATATAATTAATTCTAAGAATATTAAATTTGATAACTTGTTAAACTTATTTTTATAAAGGTTCAACATGTAATTGAATTTAAAAATATTGGATCTAACAACTCGTCAGATTCATGTTTATTTGAACTTAACACATAGCTGAATCCAGAAATATTAGGAGTAGCAGTTCGCTAGACGTACATCTATTTGAGCTCGGCATGTAGCAGAACTTAAAAATCTTGAGTCTAATAGCTCACTAAATCCATATTTATTTGAGCTCAACACGTAGCAGATCTCAAAGATATTAGATCTGATAGCTCTCCAGACTTATATATACTTGGGCTTAGCACGTAGCTAAATCCAAGAATGTTGGATCTAGTTATTCACTAGACTCATATGTACTCAGGTTCAGTATATAGTTGAACCTAAAGATGTTGGACTTTAAAATAAGTCATACCCATGTCATCTGAGCTTGATATTTGCCAAGTTTAAATACATGGAGTTATCATTCTGTCTTTGATTCTTTTAAATATAAACCTAGGCTAAAAGATGAAATTTTAAAAATAAGTTGATCTATCAACCACTTGTCATAACCACAACCACCATATTATTATTAATATAACAATTATTTTGTTATCATCCTATAGTCTGGCTTAATGAATCGATTAGGTGACTCCTTGTCTTGGAGTGTTGCTCGAGTTGAGTTTGCTTTTAAATAATATTAAAAAATTAATTTGGTTAAACTTGAATAAACTAATTTAAACATAAATGAGTCACTATTAATGTTTTTCTAAAATTTTTGTTTAAAAAATATTATTTTATTAAAAAAAATTTCCCTTTATCCAAAAACAACTATGTTTCATGTAAAGAAAAACTCAATAGACCTTGGTCGATTGACCGACTCATCAATTGACCTACTAGATTCATACCCCAGAGTCCTTGTACTAGGTCAGAGGTCTCTCCGGATCCTGTAAGTATGACCACCCCATGTCATGCTCAAGAACCTAGATACCAACATGGTTGCGAGAGTCAATCTTCCTTGGCAAAAAAGCTTTTTGTTTTTTTTTTCAGTGTTCAAAACCGCACCATTAAAGGGAAAGCTCCATCTTGTTTTGGGCAAATAATGGAATTCCTGCTTTCCTTTTGAGGACCAGCCATGGATGCTTTGATTTCCTAACGCACATCGCCAATAGATGCCGTATCCATATTTAACTAGAAGGGTTACATGAGAACTGGGAAACAGAGTAATCGATGCAAATGACCATTATACATCACATCATATGCGAATCAAGTGATCAACCCCTACATTCTCTTTCACAGAATTGGACGGCGGATAATTTGAAGTTCCTTGTTACATCTTTCATGATGATCGCATTTTATTTTTCACTTAAATTTCTTAAAATTTGATCCAGTGATTTGAACGCTACTCTGATCGGTAATTGCACAGCTCTATTATGGAAAATAAGCAACCAACCGCGTATAATATATCACACAGTTTTCAATTTTGACGTCATCGCTTCGCACTGGAGCATTATCTCCACTATCTTTTGATAATATCTGGACACATATTTGTGAGGAAAACCACCTTATATTAGACTTCAGGAAAGGATTAAGTCTCTCTCAAGGGACTTGTCTTTGCTCTTTAGTCAAAGGATTTTCATGTTTTTCAAGAAGTAACTAAAGAGACGAATAAAATTAACACTGACTAAATTGGTAGGCACAGGTCTAGCGAGAGGCCCATTTAAATCGATTCAAGTAGAGTGAGAGTCTACACATCTACGCCTAATCATCGAAACTATGAATGATATATGAAAACCACACATCCTCAGATTTCATGGAAAAGAAGAATATGAATGCTAAGTGGGCTTAAATCCATCACCGACAGGAATTTGCAGGATTTTATGCAAAAGCTATGGAAAAAATTTGTTGAATTATTAACCCCAGACGGGAAATTCATTTACATCTTTTCCATATTTCAATTCTATATTTGATCGTAACATCTGTTATAGATTAACATCACAATGCTTACTCAAATTAAAAGGCTTAACCATGGCTTTAGACAGTTTATTCCAGTTACTAGGTTATGAATTTAATAGGTTAATTCAAGTAAATATAAGTTGAGTTTTTTTATATTTTAATTATTTTATTTCAACATTTAATTTATTAAAAGTTAATTTTTTAAAAAAAATTTATTTTGGATTATATTAGGCTATCAAGTTCCCATTTATTTGTTTTGTTATCAAATATAATCATAAAAACCTTTTAAAAATATTGTATTTTTTTAATATTGGCAAGTATTTATTTTTTGCAATTAATTATTATTAATTTTTTTATTTATCTCAATTTATTTATTGTCTTTTTAATTATATTAGTAAATAAACTAAGTTTATTGATGAACAACTGAGTTCATAATTTTTTTACTTTAAAAATATTTGCATTTTCTCATCATCCTTTTTTATGTTAATGAAGATTTGGCTCAGCTAACTGCGTGGTGCAAAGTTTTATGCAAAATTTATGGACAATATTTGTTGAATTATTTTTTTATTAAAAAAATTTAGTTCACTTGTGGTCTTAACCTAACCACCAATCTAGTTATTACAATTTGGCAATCTGCCGTGAAAACAGTGATCTTTGGATTTTGAATTAGTTTTTGGAGGTAGTAATTGTTTTTTTAAAGTATTTTTTTGAAAATGTATAAAAATATTTTTTATTTTTAAAAAATTATTTTTTATATTAATATATCAAAATAATATTAAAAAAAATTATAAAAAATCATTTGTAACATAATTCCATTGAGCGCAAAGTAAAAAAGAATTATTAGGAAATTATACTTCATCATCGGCACTTACATAATTAAAACAAATCAAATACATACGAGGTAGTTGATAGAGCAATTCTGTAAAACAAAAATCTTGACTTAAAGAAATGGTCATTTAAGGTAAGAAGATTTGCATTTCATTAGTGAAAAATCTAAGGTTGAAGGTGTAATTTTGTAAGTAAATGGGATCAAATTGGAAAAGTTTGAAACTTGAAGGCTTAGTTTTGTAAAGAATTAGGATTCCCATAGAAAAATTTCAAACCTTGAAGGTCTAATCAATGATGCCCCAGTATCTTAGAAAAGACAAGGGTGCTCTAGTCTCTCTCTCACTTCCTGTTTGGAACAACTCCAAATTACACTAGCCCTATGTGTACAAGCCATGAAGAAAACAACTTTATACCACAAGAAATCATACACTATCCTCAAAAACAAATTCAATACTACAAATATCAAAACTCTCAACTTTGCCCTGCAACTACAAACGCCAGTTGGTCTTCCTGTATAAGAAAACACGTCTCTAATGGATCATACAGAGAAGCTATTGTTTTATACAATCAAATCCGCAGCAAAGGAGTGTACTTTTTGGGATTGGTCCCTTTAGTCCTTAAAGCTTGTGCTTATGTTTCCGTGCTGAATTGTGGGAAATCTTTGCACAGTGAAGCAATAAAGCATGGAGTAGATTCTAATGTACGTATTGGGACATCATTGGTTTCTATGTATGCAAAATGTGGTGATATACCCGATTCGCGTAAGCTGTTTGAGTATATGCCTGAGAGAAATGTCGTGACATGGAATGCCATGATTAGTGGGTATGTTAAGAATGGGGACATGAAATCAGCATCAGTTTTGTTTGACAAAATGTCGACCAGAAATGCGGTTTCTTGGATTGAAATGATAGATGGGTTTGCCAGAAGTGGAGATATGGTTGCCGCTAGGCGTACGTTCAATGAGGTACCATTTGAATTGAAAAATGTGGTGACTTGGACTGTGATGATTGATGGGTATGCGAGCAAAGGAGAGATGGAAGCTGCAAGATTGCTTTTTGAAGACATGCCACAGAGGAATTTCTTTGTCTGGTCGTCCATGATTTCGGGGCATTGTAAGATAGGTAATGTTAAGGAGGCGAGGGCTATTTTTGATCGTGTTCCAGTTAGGAACTTGGTGAACTGGAATTCTTTGATTTGTGGTTACTCGCAGAATGGGTTTTGTGAGGAAGCTTTGGATGCCTTTGGGAAGATGCAAAATGAGGGTTATGAACCTGATGAAGTTACAGTTGTGGGTGTTTTATCTGCTTGTGCCCAGTTGAGTCTACTGGATGTTGGTAAAGATGTGCATAAGATGATATGTGCGAAAGGGATGAAGCTTAATGAGTTTGTTGTGAATGCGTTAGTGGATATGTATGCGAAATGTGGGGATTTAACTGGTGCACGATTGGTCTTTGAACGAATGACCAATAAAAATAATGCCTGTTGGAATTCTATGATATCAGGCTTTGCCGTTCATGGGAAAACCAAAGAGGCTCTAGAGTTCTTCGGGAGAATGGAAGAGTCAAATGAGAAGCCTGACGAAATAACCTTTCTGTCTGTTCTCTCGGCTTGTGTTCATGGGGGATTTGTAGAAGTTGGTTTGGAAATTTTTTCTAAGATGGAGAGATACGGGTTGTCAGCAAGTATCAAGCACTATGGCTGTCTGGTTGATCTTTTGGGGCGAGCAGGAAGAATACAGGATGCTTATCATTTGATCAAGAGTATGCCAATGAAACCAAATGATACGGTTTGGGGTGCTTTCCTTGGAGCTTGTCGAATTCATATGGATAATGATATGGTGGAGCAGGTGGTAGAAGATGTTTGCACATCGGATTCTAGTGTTGATTCTGGAAATGATCCTCATTATGCTTTGTTGTTGAACATATATGCTGGTTCTGGTAGCTGGGAGAAGGCTGGAAGGGTGAGTATGGTCATGGCGGATAGAGGGCTTCAAAAGACTTCTGGACGCAGCTCACTTATGCTTGAAAATACAGAACAGTTTCATATCTGATCTAGGTCACTGTTACCATTAAAGATTGAATCTATGGTTAACAGGAACCAGTAAAATATCTGGTTAGGCATCTGGGTGAAGTCTCCAGTAACATTGCTGCGCTACCCTGTCACTATAAATAGGACAAAAGGAGGTTCACTTGAAGAAGAATGTGGGCAATATATGGCGATTCTTCTGCTCTGCTTTTTGATTAGATAGGGACCCCATCCCCTGGATTCATGACAGACTTGTGAAGGCAAGGGTTTGGCAAATGGTTGTCAGTAGAAGATGCAACATAGCAGCTCTAGTGCTCTATGCTGAAGTATTCTGCTTGTGTATGCATCAAGCAACTTCCAGATAACATCAGGAGAGCTTTTCATGAAGGTTAGATCAAATAGATCATTAGTTCATTTCGTGTAATATAATTCAGTTGTGCCTTAAATGCACTCTTTTTTGTTGTAACCTCTACAGAGCTTTTCCCAAAGTTCCTTTGTGTAAGATAATATGTGGAACTCAATTGTTCTGTAAATACACTATTGTTACTGTTTTTCTTGTTGAAAATTACATTGTTGGTGAAAAATGCTGACTGCTCCTTGGCTATCTTCAATCTAGAAAAGAACTTGCCTAGACAACTCGAAAGGAGTATGCTATCCTCTTCAGATCCTGGTAGTGTCTCTTCCACTGAAGACCTGCAAAAATTATGTAAAGTATAATTTAGCTCATAATTTTTTAGCTTTATAACAAGATATGCATGGATGCAGTATTATCTCCTCACCATTCCCAGTGACATTGAACAAGTAGAGGCGATTTCCCGCTGCAGTTGCAGTGATCAGTGCATGAGGTGGCTCTAGCTCGTACTGGTAATATCTTCTTCCAGAATGTTCTTCTACATTCATGCTTAGAACCTTCCCTTCTACATTCTCTCCAATTACTTCTGGACCAAAAGCGTTAATTACTTTCTCTGGAGGTCCAATTTGTTCGATTGTAGCATTTTCACCAAGATCTGTATAAATCACAGGTTAACCGGAATAATTGAAATCATGGAGACTGCATGCTAGCATGGTTGAGAGCGAAGGGGGTGGGGTGGGGGGATGTTGAGTTAGGAAGCACCCAATGGAATGAATGCTAAAGGGGTTGGAACTCACAATCTGCAAATCTGAGAACAGGAGCTACAATGACAAAAAGGCGTCCTTCCTTGGAGCTGCCAAATCTCAAATCGATTTCTGTGCCACCAAGATCTGCTATTGATACTGGAACCTGTTAGTAAACAAGCTGATTCAGTGAAAGCATACAAACTAAAAACAATAATTTTAACCAGTTGAAAGACTTAAATTTGAAGTAAGAAATCTGGCGTTCAGTTCTTCAGAGTAGAAAGTCACCTCTTCCCAACCTTGAGGCACAGAAAAAAGATAAGGGATGATTGGACTCCATCCAACACCATGCCCCCCAGACTTGTCATCTGGCCTGCGGTATGTCCTCCAACCTGTCTGAGCATGTTTTGCATAACGAAGTTTACCATTCACACACAATCAAGAAAGGATGGAAGAAATGCAGCTCAAAGGAGTTTTGTTAAATTAGCATTCTTTGTATGGCTTCATGCTACGTGTGGAATTAACCCGAGATGCTAAATTTGAATTTGGGACTGCAGGTTATATTACATATGCTCAATTCAATTAACCTTATTACCAACTGTTGCATATTGTTATTTACATGGAAAGAGAGTGAGAGAGAGAGATCTAGAACTCAAATGGCCATGCGGAAGCAGAACTGAGAAAACCGACCTTGGTCATCGGGTTCAGATAAGCCAGGTATTCTTCCTGCTAAAAGGCCTTGTTTCACAACTGCCAGCCCTTCTCCTGCAGATCCCAAAACTGAAGTTGAAACCAAAGAAACCCCAGAAACCAAAACTGACCTTCTCTTCAAAAACCAGGCTGATTTCTCATTCTCTCCATCAAGAAAGCCATTCTTTCTGGATTCTGCTGTTATTTTAGCTCTTGATGAGAAGCTTTCTTGTGAATGACTAAGCAAATGGTTGTCAGGAACTATTTGTTGGTGATGATATCTCCATTGAATACCACAGCTGGTGAGTAAGGTGGTTCCCATCTTCTCTACTCCTTAAAAACTGGTAGAGAAATGAGGATATCGATTTGTACTCTCTCCGGAAGATTAAAAGTTGTGCCCCAATGATTTATTCTGTGCCTGGTTGCTGATGGGATGAAGAAATTAAATTAAATAAAGTGCCTATTTGTGGACGTGGTTCAATACCTGTACACATTTCGGATTCTTTCAGATAAAAAAATCAGCACTTCTAGCCTCACACGTGGCATATCCATATGTCACTTTTGGACTGTAACCCAAAAATAAGAATATTTCGCTCATTGAGAAGGTAAATTTACAGCCTCAAAAACACCCGAGTATTTTTAAAAGAAAACCCATTCCTTGGAGAAGTTTCAGTACTAAGAAATCACCGTGAACCTGAACACAGTAAGAGAACCATTGTGACCTGCAGCTTGGGAATTTAGGACGGTGACCGTAGCCGTTTGTTTATATAAACCGTACAAGGCCAAATCCCTGACAGAGAAACCGTGGAATTTATTGCGCCCAGACGTAAACCTAATTTCAGGTTGAATTACAGTTTAGTCGTGTACACCTTCAATGTTATAGCCAAATGCCAGATTTCATAAACATATGATGGGAGATGGAACAGGATGCATAGACTTCGTAAGAAAAATCCACCAGCGTATCATTTCAACAAAAACACAGTCGTCTATGCTATCATCAACAATTTCTCTTCAATTCTATGCACTGTCTATAATGCCTATACATAAATTTCATATTTAATTAAAAAAAATAAAAGAGAGAGAGAGAGAGAGTATCAGGGAAAAATGTTCTCCAGGGCGTGAATTAGTGGCACTTGATAAAATGAAAGCAAAAGAAAATGGCCAAAATCAAAGAATCAGGGATGTAAAGGAACTACAAGCATTTCAACAATCATCAGGGCAAAGGCATGGGAGGAACCCAGCTTGAGAACTCAACCATGCGTCTATCAACAATCGTTCTATTGTGCAGCCAGAATGTCTCAGCTGATTGGTGGAATTGCCGTACTTTTCTCTGAAGTTCCCACATTATTCCTTGCATTGCAGAACAGGACTCAAATTCTGGAGCATATACCCACAAGCATCTTATTTGTCTACCAGCAGCTATCATCTGCTCTATGTTTTCATCTGAAACACAAACTCGAAGTTAGATTGTACGACCGAGAAAAACATCCAGGAGATCAAGGAAGCAAGCACATTGAATTTGACCTGGAATTGATTCTAAATACTCCAAAAGTTCAAGCCCTATTCGAGTAGATGGCCATTTGATTGATATCTGGGTGTAGTCAATCACATTTTGGAAAGGAAATTCTGCTTGATCTGATAATATAACCGGGACACACTCCTGTTTTGCAAAAACATAAAATCACTTCAACTGGGCTCCATGTGTGTTTGTGCGCAGGAAGAGGGAGAGGGAGAGGGAGAGAGACCACAAAAAAAGACTCATAAAACCGAAGTGTCCAAGAAGACTCTCCACGTGGAGCAAGGCAGAACTTGGCATTGCGCAGGTGTTGAAAGTACTCCTTCCTCCCAAATTTGCCAGGGCCGCTGAACTTCAACTCTGGAGATTCCAACTGTTTATGATGTCATTATGTATATGCTATATCACTGGTAAACAAATGTGAGCACTAACAGCACTCATCATCTCATGAAACAAAGTTACAGGGTTGAGTATACGAAGCAGATTTGCACTGACAAGCCACAAACACTCATAGAGACTCTGTTCCTTTTCCTAAGGACATGTATAAGAACAACATGCAAGTGTCTCCAATTCAGTCACAAACCTAAAGTAACTGCCAAAAGAAATATAAAGACTGGACTCAGCTTGAAAGTGCAAAATTTTGCAATGAAATGAGCACGAGAAAAGGCTAATATTATGTCTATGTCTGGAATAAGCATCCCTCCCTATAGACATCCAAACCAAAAGCATGACTGTTCCTACTATGACCATTCTAACAGATAAACAAAACATGTTCTACATATGACCAATCAGCCCAGCATGATCAGTTTCAACAGCAAAAAAGATTGATACTGAACCATATGAATATTTCAGAATTTGTTCTCCAAATCCATACAGAAACCAAAACTAAATCAACAACAAAAAATCCTAGACGTCCTTCTACGCATGGAAACAACCTCATTTGGGTAATCAAGAATTCACAGAAGACAACATACCTAGTCTAGTTATAAAAAAGAAAAATAAAACATACCTTATCTGGATACTGCTTCGCAAGCTCTATTAACTTCAGGCGACCAACTTTCCCTTGTGCACGACCTAAATAATTCGCCAAATACTTCCTCTTTGATAAAGGTAGGGGTTGAACCATTGCTACCCTTCTTTTAGTCATCCCATCTTCAACATTCCCAGGAATGATAATATCTTTCCATGTATTAAAAGCACTCGTATCTTTCTTATCAGTCCTGTCCGCCTACAATAACACACAGCCCAACATTCTTTACACCATAAGCTTCAGACCAAAATAAAAATATCACCAACTAAAACAAGTAAATGCAGTATGTCAAGAAGTACAAATGGTACCTCAGGAGTAAGAATTATGGAACGATTAATATACGTCGCCCAGGATCTAAATAAATGAGCTCCGGCACCACTGCAATCGTGTAAAAGTACACGCATGAATCAAAAAGCATATGTGATAAGCATTTTAACGAATCTTGAAACGAATTCAAGTTGAAACCAGAATATTATTATACCTAGGAAAGACAAAAATGTGATCACGGCCTCCTGATCGTCTAAAATACGGCATTTGACTTAATACCTGAGAAATTAACATTAACAAACACATTCAAATTACTTTTTTTAAAAAAAGTAGCTGCTTCAGTCCGAATCAAATAAGTGAAGAGATTGACAATTTAAAAAAAAAAAAATTACCTTGACATAAGTGTGGTTTATCTCTTTATCATTTAGACCACCCATCATCCGTACACATTTAACATAAGCAGGCACAAAGAATAAATCAGCTTCCTCCTTCTTTCTCGTTCTAAATCTCGATCCTAACAACAGCCCGTGTATCTTAACCTGTCCAGAAAATCAGAAACGGCAAGAGAAATAATAAGAGATGGCCCTTGGTTTTTTAGTGAAATTACCTGAGTGCCCCACTGGCCTTTAAGACAAGCATCAGCTGAGATTTTTCCGTCCCTGCCTCGCAAGAGTTCTTTCAATCCGTCAATTTCGTCTTCCTCGTAGACGTAGATCTTGAGGGAGAGGTGGGACCCGTAGCCTCGCTGAGGCCAGGAGAGGGATCCACCGTCGGATACGTGAACGACATTTGGTGATGAATGGTCGTTATTCAAGGAGGAGGGAGGGCAAGTAGGGAAGGCTTGATCAAAGAGGCGAGTGAGGAAGAAAGTGGTGGCGATTAAGAGGAGAGCGCCGATCTGGTGTGTGCGGGTGCATGGTGGTGAAGTGTGGTTGTGAGGAGAGAAGATTCTGGCGGGTTTGTTGTTTGGGCTTCCCATTTTTTGTTTTCTGTGTTTAGTGAAGTGGAGTTGGGATCTTCGGTGTAGCGAGTGACGATAAAGAGGAGGAAAGAAAATTGAAGAAGGAGAGAAACGAAGCCGTTTTGGTTCGATGCATTAATGCCCCCACTGTCAAGTCAAATTTCAACATGTTTTTAACCTAAAACACGTAAAAAAATATTTTAAACACCTTAATAAATTTATTTATAATCTCAGATGATCAAAAAATTAGTTTCAAATCTCAAAATTAATCTAAAAAAAAAAATTTATAAGCCTAGATCTATCATCTTAAATAAAAAAAACAAAAAAAACATGAATAAAATTTTCTTCATCAAATAAAACTTATTAATATTAAAATTAATTTTTTTTGTTAGGATCGATATCCACTAAAAATTTCTTTTTCTTTTACTGAATTCAACTAATCTCTCTCCTTTATTAAACCATATGATTTTTTTTTTCATTTTAATGATGGATTCCAAACAAATCTTACTGGAACAATGGCCAAGATTTTTATTTTTTGAGAAAAATGATGAGAGAAAAAAATATTCACAGAAAAAATAATTTTTATGCATGAAATTAATTTGAGATCAACACCATTAACAATTAAAACATCCAATCAACAACTTTATTATCTAACGATAACTCTCCTATAATTATTGGGTTTTTCAAAACATATATATGCAGTAAAAATAGTAAATTAAATTTTTTTTCTTGGAAGTTTCAAGGATCCTGTTTGACAGATTTAGAGTTATTTATGATTTATATAAATATTATATGAAGATGATATTTGTTTTTGCTCTAAATAATTATTTTAAAATTGAATTGTCGTAAATTATAAATCATTAAAATATTTAATTTCTAACAATAATTCACATGAATCACCGATTAAAAATATGTTAAATACTTTTTAGACGATTTATATAGCTTTGAATTTTCTATACAAGGGTATGATAAACAATATGTTTGTCATCAGGGAACCCACGGTGACAAAAGACCACCGCAAAAACACCTTAGTTTTGGGCTCGGGGGGTTGTTTACTAATGATGACAATAACCAGACTGATCCTCAGGGAACCTGTGACAAGAAGGCATGCCCTCATTTAATGAACGTGTGTTTTGTCGTCGTGGTCGATGACCAGGTTTGACTAGTCGGTCTATGGAATCTTAATAAACCTCTTATTCAAAGGTGTTGTCATGTTAGGTCCAATGCATATCTCAAGTTCAGTTTAATAGTGGACTGGACTTATTGAGCCAGTAGGGCTTCTAGGAGCCCATATTAATAGCCCATACCGATTTTATTTAAGCCTTCAATATCCATATAAGCGTTACAGCCCAATTCAAGACCCGCGGAATGAAACCGGCAAGGCAAGGCAAGGCAGAGAAGTGTACAGGTGGACGATACGTCAGATACTGAGATTTGGCTGATGGGGGCGGCAAAGACAATCAGGAAGATTGTGGGGCCGACAGCACGCCACGCGTCGTTTCGCTATCATGTCTAAAACCGAACAAAGAGGAAAAGGAGGGCTTGAATTTGCTGGATTATTGACAGGGGTGGCATTCATTTCACAGTTTCCCATGCCCCCTGTCCCATCAGATTCCTCTTTTCAATTCGCACGCTCCAGCACGTATGGAATTACCATTAATATCTAGGTAGTAGAGATTATAATAAACGATAATGACGCGCTAATTAAGTCAAGGATAGTCATCATCACTCTTGTGGCAGTAGTGACGTCAATAGTTGATAGCAATCATATCCATCGCTAAGTGCTGTGAACAACGGATCCTATGCGGCGAAAATTCAACTCTCTTTTCCCCGGAGTGTGTTTTATAACATGACAGTAGTGGTTATTTTTTATAATATTTTTTTTATATAATATATTTTTTTATTTTTTAATATTATTTGATTTATAGTTAAGTGCACAGAGGCACGTATAATTTTGTTCTCT
>Ga0325405_1003118_pt1 | contig 17070 bp, 9 predicted proteins | sample PopdelMetagenome_21_FD_205663 | JGI IMG/M metagenome (GOLD analysis project Ga0325405, IMG submission 205663) | Populus deltoides microbial communities from Bellville, Georgia, United States - Xylem-Control-R2 | ecosystem: Host-associated > Plants > Phyllosphere > Stem > Wood/Secondary xylem...
GTTTTTGTTTTTTTGTCATTTTTTTCAATTTTGTGTTCCTAATAATTTTATGAATTAATAAATGACATGAATTTTAGTTGTTATTGAAATAAATTTTGCATTATTTTGTTGAATTTTAGTTGTTTTTCTTTTTCAATTTTGTTGTTCAATTTCAATTAAATGTGTTAGTTTAATTTTAATTGTTATTTTTCAATTTTGTGTTCCTAATAATTTTATGAATTAATAAATGACATGAATTTTAGTTGTTATTGAAATAAATTTTGCATTATTTTGTTGAATTTTAGTTGTTTTTTTTTCAATTTTGTTGTTCAATTTCAATTAAATGTGTTAGTTTAATTTTAATTGGTATTTTTTCAATTTTGTGTTCCTAATAATTTTATGAATTAATAAATGACATGAATTGTAGTTGTTATTGAAATAAATTTTGCATTATTGTTTTGAATTTTAATTGTTTTTTTTTTCAATTTTGTTGTTCAATTTTAATTAAATGTGTTAGTTTAATTTTAATTGTTATTTTGAATTTATTCCATTGAGAATATTTTTTTGTAAATTTAGGATTAAAAATATTATCACTTAGAAATAATTGTGTTGAATATTAATTGTTATTGTAATAATTTTTGGATTATTTTGTTGAATTTTAGTTTTTTTTTCATTTTTGTTGTTCAATTTTAATTAAATGTGTAGGATTAGTTTTAATTAAATGTGTAGGATTAGTTTTAATTATTATTTTGATTTTTTTAAAATTTAGAATAATTTATTGTAAGCTTGTGATTAAAAATATTATCACGTAGAAAATGAAAATTTTCTATGAAATTGAATTATGCTAAATTGTTAGAAGAAATTGAATAAACTCAACTGGTTTGAGGCATGCATATATTATGTGTATTTATAGGTTTAATAATTTTGGATAGTATCTCGTATAGGAGAGATGCTGTTAATTTTGTTTTTTTAAAAAAGGAATTGTTGTTAGTTCTTCTAAAAGTGATGCTGACGACTATGAATCATTAAGTGCCGACCAATAACAGGCACCTAAGGCACAAACATCGACTCACTACGTGGGCTCATTGAGTGTGATACTGTAATGTCAAGGGGGGTCCCTTCACAGCGGGATTCATTTACCCGCAAGTACGGGGCTTAGTGGAGGGATGACCTTTGTAAGTTTGTTTTGCTTTCACAATGACATGTTTAATAATTTTTGAAAAAATAATATCATTTAATGAGTGCAATTTCAGGTTTACAAACATTGAGGTTGTGAGAACAATAACATCGACCTTTAAATCATTGATGGAAATCCCATTGTTTCAATAAAGACAAGTTCTCAAACATCTTGAATGGAAACCTCAAGTTGATACATGATTTTCAAGGTTCAAGGTTAATATTAACTTAAATATTTTTTATTGTTAATTTTGACCGTTTATTGAAATGACTGAAATTTTCTTTTATAAATTTGTTCTTCAAAGGAAAATTTGAATGGGAGAGAGCTGCTAATAATTTTATGATGAAGGTTTAGGAGAATTACACTGCAATTAGGTAAGATCAAATTCAAGATAATGTTTTTATTCCAAATATTAATTTTTTTTTCATTTACTAACAGATAATTAATTTACATCATATAGGTTGCGTGATTTTTAGTACGAGACACAAAAATATGTGAAAGAAAGAGAGCTTCTAGGTTGAAATGACGTGATGGTTTGGCAGGATTTCAGACCGTCGTACATCTGAGAGGCTGTATGGGCAAAATATATTCAGCACGTGACGTCCACGCATTTCACTCAATAATAGGATTTTTTTTACTAAATCCAGTTTTTTTTATTAGTTTTATTTATAAATATATTGAATTGACAACATTTTTTATTGTAGGCTATGGTTTTTGTATTCAAGCCAAACCCGATGGAGTGTTTTGTTGAAACACATGTACAAAGTGATGACCTCCAAAAAAGGTTGTAGTAGTTATAGCTAAGCCCAACACTTTGTGGTATATTGGTTTTTAATTATTTTTTTCTTAAGTTATTATGTCCTTGAATTTAATCAATTTATTTTTTCTTTCAATGATACATATAATAGCCAGTTGAATGAGAGATACGAGGACGAGCCTTCGACCCATCCGGATATCGATCTAGATTTGTGGTTGGAGGGAGAATCGTTTGGTGGACCTAATAGAAATCGAGTGTATGGACTCTCTAATACTATGACCGAGAACTTGTGGACGACTCATAGTGCTTCAGTCATTGGATGCTCGCAATCAATTCCAAGCAGTCAAACTCTGGAGTTCACAGCGATGTTAGACCAAAGGGTACATGATCGAATGACTCATCTTAATGATAAATATGAATGTCTCCCTACTGGTTTTGAAGAACTTCATCAATTGTTAATGGAGATGAGATCACAAATGGGTGGTTCATGTGCACCCCCTACTTGGCTCTACGGTTCCAGCGACAACCACTACCAGAAATTCACTTAAAACCAACAGAATTACTAACGGAATAATTTTGCCGGTAAATTGTGGTGATAATTATCGACGGAATAGTATCCGTCTGTAATTCGGTCGGTATATACCGACAACATTATTCTGTTGTTGGTATATACTAACGGAATTACAGATGGAATATATAGATTTTTTTTTTTAAAAAAAGACGATTCGCTGACGTGGAAGTTTTTGCGAGCAATTTTACCAAGGAAATTACCAAGGGATTCAAACCGGGATCTCTGTATAGTGATGTGACCAATTCATTGTCAGAATTACCGATGAAATCTTCGATAGAAGTAGTCCGTTGGTGATTCCATCGACAAAAGTTAATATATCACCACTCTGCCGATTGTCTTCTCCCCTATTTTTCCTTCTTCTTCCCCATCCCAACTCTCCCCTCCCTAACTGCAAACAACCACCCCCATAAAAAAAAATCCCCCTATTCTCAACACAAGTCATATTTCTTTAACTTTTATGGTCACATCATTCATGTTCTGATTTATTGTGGATTTTATCATTTTTTGTAAGTAAATCTATCTTTTTTAACATTTAAATATCAATTTTATTGTTTTTTTAGTATATGTATTTTGTTAATGTGTGTACATGTTTTATTGTTATTTCTCAAACAAACTTGTAGTATGAATGTATAAGTTTGTACTTGTTATGGTTTGTTTTAGATTTTGTAAAATTGTATTTGTTTGTAAATTATTTAAACTTTATGAAATTTCTGTAAATTTATATGTATAAATTTGTATGGACGTTGATAATTGATAATGAATATTTACGAGAAGTTTTAATTAGTTTGTTGGATAATCTTGAGGTAAACCATTATTTTTGCAAATTCATCATAATTTTATAGAGGTTCGATAGAAGTCATGGATGATTATTTATGGATGTATTAAGATTCACCCAAATGATTGCGGAGGATGGATTATTGTAACGGGGTTTAGGGTTTTATTAATTTCGCAACATATATTCCCAGAAATTTTACTACAGGCGATATTAGGTGTCTATGCAGGAAGTGTCAAAATAAAAAGTATTTGCATCCAGATGTTGTAATGATGCATCTTCTACACAAAGGGTTCATGGCGGATTACCTGTGTTGGTATGCACATGGAGAACTATTTGTTCGTAATAAGAGCATGAGAGAAAGGGTGGTTGGGTCAACTTCTAGTGCTAGCAACATGCATAGAGTTGCAAATGACAACAGTAATACTTACAGGAATATGGTTATGGATGCAATGAGAATGAATCAATATAATGCCAGTCAATGTCCAATCATAGAAGAAAAACCTAATGCAAATGCAGCAAGGTATTTTGATATGTTGAAAGATTCTAACGAACCATTATGGGATGGTTGCACGAACCACAGTAAATTATCGGCCGTAGCACAGGTGTTCACCATCAAGTCAGGTCACGGGTTGAGTGAGGCCTGTTATGACAAAATTATCGAATGAGCGAAAAGCATTTTACTTGAAGGGAACAGGCTGAAAGAGAACTTCTATGCTGCAAAGTCTATGATGAAACCCCTCGGTTTAGGATACTAAAAAATTGACATGTGCCCTAACTTCTGCGTGTTATACTACCTTGAAAATGCTGAGCTGACCGAGTGCATGACATGTGGGCATTGATATGTGAGGCCTATATTGTTGAGGAGATCTCAATATTTATCTTTTACTATTTCGAACCTCATTTGAGAACAAGAATCAATCGCATTCCACGACATGATGATGGTGGTGGTGTGCCTTCCAGTGGGAACTTGTCAATATTCTCCAATTCTGGACGACCCATACCTAAAAATACTGTAAGTGGAAGATATTTGTCTGAAATAGAGTTCAGACAAGCACACAATTATGTTCTATTTAACTGTGATGAATTAAGACCGTTTATTCAGTAAGTATATGTACTACTAATTATACCTTGTTAGGAATGCACTATTTATATATTGTAATATCATAAACTCATATAATTTGAAACAACCTTGCAGGCAACATCAACAATATTTATTATCCAATAACTCACAGCTGATCAAATCCCAAATCTTTCAATTACAAGATGAACAATTTGCTACGTGGTTCAGAACACATGTAAATACTATCACAAACTCATTATCTCTTGCAAAGTTACTGTATGTCATTACAAAATTCTCGTTTACTGTTCATTGTTGTACATGATATACAAGGTTTATCAAATGGAAAGGAGTGCTGCTATTTCATTGTCTTCACTAAGCCTGAGCCCTGAAAGAAACGTTAAGTGCTACAATGGGTATTTTGTCAATGGATATGTGTTTCATACTGAAGAATACAGGCATGAAGAAAAGACATACAACAACGGTGTTTGTGTTAAGGGATCAACTTGTAGCGAGTTTGAAGTTGACTACTATAGTAAATTAGAAGAGGTCGTCGAATTGCAATATCATAGTGAGCAGAATATAGTGTTTTTATTCAAATACTATTGGTATGACACCACTGACAGAGGAATCAGAGTAGATCTTCACTATGGTCTGGTCAAAATCAACTCAAAAGCTAGACTCCGCAACATAAACGATGCCTTTGTTTTCGCAAAGCAATGTCAACAAGGTTATTACACATACACCCCTTCCTTTAGAAAGGATCGATCAAGAGTTAATTAGTTATCCTTTTTAAAAACAAAACCCAGGTGTCATGTCGAGGTTGTTCAGGATGAGAACGAAGACACATGTAACAGTCCCGACTGTATGACTTGATCAATGTTAAAAGATCCCAACATATGCTTTTAATTTGAGGGTAATTTTTTTTTTTGAAATCTATCAAAAATTCTGCAGAGTTTCGTTTGTATTTAGGACATCCCAAGTTATCGACTGTTATCAATTTACTCAATCAACCCATCATCAAAAGATCTAATAATTCCGGACCTTATATCAATCATCATAATTCAACACCCCATACAATCCACACTATATATATATATATATATATATATATATATATATATATATATATATATATATATCACATTTCAAAAGGGGTTAATTACAAGATAGCTAAAGTACTACATGATAAGCTGAGCTTTTATATATACATCAAGGTTTACACAAAAGCATACTACATAAACGCGTTAATTCCATTTTGTTTAAGTTAAATATTTATATAAGCTTGACAAAGTAGAGTCCTAAAATAATGATTTTCCTAAATATTTGATGGACCTGTTACATAAATAAACATACCATTATGTTGATAAGAGAAATATATATATATATATATATATATATATATATATATGCTCATGTAATGTATACGAATGTAGTATAAATTTTCTAACGGATCCATAAGAATTCTAACAGACAACTTATAATTATCAATTTTCCCAGGTCATTCAAACAAGGATACACTTTACAAATCGAGTCTTATCAATCATTCCCGGGCATCCCAACGCGGACATCATTAGCCCAAGCTATCCTTGTAATTCATTTCCCGGCAATCCTATCACGGATTCCATTAGCCATAGCTAATCTGGTAATTCATTTCCCGGCAATCCTATCACGAATGCCATTAGCCGTAGCTAATCTTGTAATTTATTTCCCGGCAACCTATCACAGATGCCATTAGAAGAAGCTAATCTTGTAATTCATTTCCCGACAATTCTATCATGGATGCCATTAGTCGAAGCTAATCTTGTTAATACACTAGACTTTATTTATATTGAACATGATATTTATTGTAATTGCAATCACCAGAAGAATTTTAAATTGTATAAGTGGAAATAGGAGGGAAAGTCACGCACCTGCTTCGCCTATCTCGTGACCTCCCCTAACAGAAGATCCAATTGTGGTTGCTCCTCCTGAATCACAAGGCAGTTTTTGGTTATGATTCCTTCAAGCCGATATTATAGAGAATCCATATTCATTCATTACGCATATGTTACTTTCTATGCATGTTCATTTCCTCATAATAACATACATACATATTTCATGTATATTGTTAGAGTTAGTATCTCAATGTGCAAGTATTTGTATGACTCAATTCTTTTATATTCTTACATATAGTATTCACGTGAAAGTCTAACTGTTATTGTCTAACTTTGAACTGTTACTGTCTAGACATTGAACTGTTAATGTCTAGACATTGAACTGTTAATGTCTGACCTCTCCTCAGATTGTTAACTATATCTAGAGTTATAGAACTATGATTCAAGCGAGATTGGTCTCGTTGGAAAGCTAAGACATGAGGCTACAAGTTCTCTATAGGAAGGAGAACCCAGTTTTACCTCTAAGACAGTTAAAATTGCTTATCAACAAACATTTGGACTGTTACTGTCTAACTGTTACTGTCTAGACATTGAACTGCTAATGTCTGACCTCTCCTCAGATTGTTAACTATATCTAGAGTTATAGAACTCAATTTCAAGCAAGATTGGTCTCTTTAGAAAGCTAAGACATGAGGCTACAGGTTCTTTATAGGAAGGAGAACCCAGTTCTGCCTCTAGGACAGTCAAAATTTCTTATCAACAAATATTTGGACTGTTACTGTCCAACTATTACTGTCTAGATATTGAACTATTACTGTCTGACCTCTTCTTAGATTTTTAACTATATCTAGAGTTATAGTACTCCGTTTCAAGCAAGATTAGTCTCATTGGAAAGCTAAGACATGAGGCTACAAGTTCTCTGAAGGAAGGAGAACCCAGTTCTGCCTCTAAGATAGTCAAAATTGCTCATCAACAAACATTTAGACTGTTACTGTCCAACTGTTACTGTCTTGTTTTTGAATTGTTATTGTTTGACTTCTTCTTAGATTTTTAACTATATCTAGAGTTATAGAACTCCGTTTCAAGTAAGATTGATCTCGTTAGAAAGCTAAGACATGAGGCTACAAGTTCTCTGAAGGAAGAAGAACCCAGTTCTGCCTCTAAGACAGTTAAAATTGCTTATCAACAAACATTTGGACTGTTACTGCTTGACCTCTCCTCAGATTTTTAACTATATCTAGAGTTATAGAACTCGATTCCAAGCGATATTGATCTCGTTGGAAAGCTAAGACATGAGGCTATAAGTTCTCTATAGGAAGGAGAACCCAATTCTACCTCTAAGACAGTTAAAATTGCTTATCAACAAACATTTGGACTGTTACTGTCTAACTGTTACTGTCTAGACATTGAACTGTTAATGTCTGACCTCTTCTCAGATTGTTAACTATATCTAGAGTTATAGAGCTCCATTTCAAGCAAGATTGGTCTCGTTTTCTACCTCTAAGACAGTTAAAATTGCTTATCAACAAACATTTGGACTGTTACTGTCTAACTGTTACTGTCTAGACATTGAACTGTTAATGTCTGACCTCTCCTCAGATTGTTAACTATATCTAGAGTTATAGAACTCCATTTCAAGCAAGATTGGTCTCATTTTCTACCTCTAAGATAGTTAAAATTGCTTATCAACAAACATTTGGACTGTTACTGTCTAACTGTTACTGTCTAGATATTGAACTGTTAATGTCTGACCTCTCCTTAGATTGTTAACTATATCTAGAGTTATAGAACTCCATTTCAAGCAAGATTAGTCTCGTTGGAAAGCTAAGACATGAGGCTACAAGTTCTTTATAGGAAGGAGAACCCAGTTCTGCCTCTAGGATAGTCAAAATTGCTCATCAACAAACATTTAGACTGTTACTGTCAACTGTTACTGTCTTGTTTTTGAACTGTTATTGTTTGACTTCTTCTTAGATTTTTAACTATATCTAGAGTTATAGAAATCCGTTTCAAGCAAGATTGATCTCGTTAGAAAGCTAAGACATGAGGCTACAAGTTCTTTGAAGGAAGAAGAACCTAGTTCTGCCTCTAAGACAGTTAAAATTGCTTATCAACAAACATTTGGACTGTTACTGTTTGACCTCTCCTTAGATTTTTAACTATATCAAGAGTTATAGAACTTGATTTCAAGCGATATTGATCTCGTTGGAAAGCTAAGACATGAGGCTACAAGTTCTCTGAAGGAAGGAAAACCAAGTTCTGCCTCTAAGACATTCAAAATTTCTTATCAACAAACATTTGGACTGTTACTGTCCAACTGTTACTATCTAGATATTGAACTATTACTGTCTGACATTTTCTTAGATTTTTAACTATATCTAGAGTTATAGTACTCCGTTTCAAGCAAGGTTAGTCTCATTAGAAAGTTAAGACATGAGGCTACAAGTTCTCTGAAGGAAGGAGAACCTAGTTCTGCCTCTAACACAGTCAAAATTGCTCATTAACAAACATTTGGACTGTTACTGTCTTGTTTTTGAACTGTTACTGTCTGACCTCTTCTTAGATTTTTAACTTTATCTAGAGTTATAGAACTCCGTTTCAAGCGAGATTGGTCTCATTGGAAAGATAAGACATGAGGCTACAAGTTCTCTAGAGGAAGGAGAACCTAATTCTGCTTCCAATATAGTCAAAATTGCTCATGAACTAATCAGTCTTACTATCCTACAGAATTCAGACACGACTCAGCATTGGTTAGTGACCCATAACTGGAGTTCTACAACTCCAAATTAAGCAAGACCAGTTTCTTTGGTTAGCTAACATCCAAAATTTCAATTTCTATGAGGAACCGAATCCTAATTCCTTCATCCTCTTACCCAAAATCTCACCGAAAGTCAGGAGACAAATCTGTCCAGATTCGTCACCCTCTTCCCTTCACACAATACTTTCACAAACTATATTTTCTGGGTAAATTATTTGGGTTTCAAGCCCACCATCACATACCACACATGAATTAACTTAATTTTAACAACAAATACTTTTTTCCCATTTCATGTCTAAGAACCCTAACCTATGATTCAATATCAAGGCATCAATTCATTATCGAATTTGAAATGAATTTTAAGATTATGTTTAGAAAACCTTACCCGGTACGAATCAAGATTTTGATTTTCAACCAGTTGAAGATTTTCAACTCTCTCCTTTCTTTTCTAATGACTGCCAGCCCTCCTTCTTCTCTTCTTATTCAATTTTTTTCTTGTTAATCCCTTGTTTACAAGTGTTTATTCCATCTATAAACTCTTAATCTTATATGGGTTCTTGAAATTTTAGTGTTTTTCTCTTGATTTTGCAAGAATGGATACAAAACTCCTTATTTTCTTTCCTTATGGTTCCTGCAGATTTTTTGGTGAGGAGAAGAGTATTTATACTCTATAATTTCCCTTATTTGCATCTAGGCCCCATTTCCTTTAAGTGTATTATTCTCTTCAATTAAATCCAACCCTCAACATTACCGGTTTTATTATAATGTCTCGAATTATTTCGCTCGGAAATTTATATTCAAAAATTTCTGAATTCTTGTTTTTATTTAACCATATGCATGAATTTCTTCACTTTTATTTGTCATGTAGTTAGTTTGCAATTTAAACAACCTTTATTTATTTATATTTTTCTTGGGGTTTACAACACAAGTGTGCAAGATGAAGTCTTTCAAGTTAGTGAGTTGGTTGAACCATATCGAGTTGCTCCTTCGATTGACTTGGAAGAAAATTTAAATTTTTGTGTTTTCGATGATAGTCTTGTTGATATTGACACAAAGGAGTTGAATGTTGTTTTGAGCTCTAGCAGACAAGCAAATGTCGATGCAGATGATGATGATGATGATGATATCCATATTGAAGACTATTCAATTAACGACGAAGAAGAAGAAAATTCTGACTAACTATTAGAATCAAGGAAAGTATAAATCATTTTTTTATAATGTAATATATATATTATGGATGATATATTATAACACAAAATATTTATTTTATAAGTGTTAACTGTTGTTATTGTTTTGTGCAATAGGCAGTTTGTAATTTAAGTATTTGCAGGAAAGTAAATAGGCAATATAAATATAATCTTTCATGCACAGTGCACGATCACCAACATCTATACCGATGAACTACACATCCATCAGCATTTCATAGAGAGTTGCATAAATATTTACTGGAAATGCCATTATCACTAACATCTATATCGATAAAAACCATCCATCGGCATTTCACAAAGAGTTGCAAAAGTATTTACTGGAAATGCCACTATCACCGATGTCGATACCGACGGATACAATCTGTCGGCATGTGTTGGCAGTCTATATTTACCGACAGAATCACCAACGACCGGTGTGAATTCCATAGGGCGGGTAGTAATGCATCTCTGACCATGTGTACTTTCTGACGGAATTACCGACGGACTGCAAAAAATATAGAGGGTAATTAAAAACTTTTGGTGCGAAATTCAAAATTTACCGACGGATTTTTGAAACATCACCAACAGAAAAATTAAAATTAATATTATTTAAATGTCCATCGATGATTCCGTTTGGAAAATTGCGCTATAAATCCCTGCGATCGCCCCTTTAGTTCATTTGTCCTCTGTTTCGTTTTATAGCTCTCGTTCTTTTTTTTCCCCTCTCATCTGCTTCAAATCTCTTGTTTTTTGCTTGTAATCTCTAGTTACATCTTCAACAAATTAAAAGGTATATATTTCCATTTAATATGCTTAATGATTTTATATTTTTATATTTTCTTTGTTTTAGTTATTGTTATTTTTGTTGTGTTTTTTGTTATGGTGTATTTTTATAATGTAGATAAAGTCTTGAAATAAACACATTATTAAGGTAAGCATTTTTCATTCCTAAAGTCTATAGTTTTTTTTTAATTTGTTGAATATATTTTATTGTTTGTATTGCCATAATAATTGAATTTAATTGTTTGTTGAATTTATCTTATAATTAGTAATTGAATATATAGGAATAAATTTAATTATTTTATCTCAATTTTACTCTATTATTGCATGATATGTGTTTAATTTTTTCCATTAATTTTAATTGTTATTTGCATAAATGTTAGGTTATATATAAGATTTTTGAATGGGGTCAATTGGTTGTGGCTATTGTCAATATTTACAGGTTTGAAAACTTTGGGTAGTCTCTAGTACAGGGGAAGTGCTGTCAATTTTTTTTTAATAATCGAATTTAATTATATAATTATTCATATAAAATTATGTAGATGTGTAGAACAAAATCAACAGCTTGTTGCTCACATATGATCGCAACTAGTTCTTTTAGTAGTGAGGATGACATATCCTTAAGTGCCAATCAAGAAGAGGCGCCTGCGGCGACTCGCGATGCTGCTTCTTCTAGCGCGGTTTCACAGCGTAGAGGCGGTGTGCCTTCACAGCGGAATCAATTCACCCGCAAGTACGAGACACATTGGAAGGACGACTTTTCAATGTAAGTTTGTTTCGGTTTAGTTTTTTTTTAATTATAACATAATTTATGAACAACAAATCAATATTTCATTAATTTAATTTATTTTCAGGTTCACAAACATTGAGGTCGCCCGAGTAATATCATCGGTGTTTAAATCGTCAATGGAGATTCTATTATTTCAATGGAGTCAAGTTTCCAAACATCCTGAATGGAGACCTTATATCGATGCATGGTTTGACAAATTTGAGGTTGGTGTTAATTTCTAATTTCCAGCTTATTTTTAAAAAATTATTATTATAATTTTAAATAAATTATTTATACACAACACAAATTCGAGTGGGACATCGCCCTTGACAATATTGTGAGTAGAGTGTGGGAAAATCACACGACAACTAGGTAACATCGAAAACAATACGATATTTGTTTTTTTTTTTTTAAATATGTTTTAAAATCTAATTTGTCACTATGGAAGTAGGTTGCGTGATTTTTGGTATGAAGCATAAAAAAAGCCAAAAAAACACGAGAGATAATGGTCTCTAAGGCCGGAAAGACATGGTGGTTTGGAGGGATTTCAAACCGCTATACATCCCGAGAGATATATGGCAGCAATATATTGAGCACGTGACGTCTAAGCGATTCACACGACGCTCATAGTCTGGTGCTATCAAATTCATGTTTCGGTGACAACGCACAACGGCGGCTCCATTCTGTTTGCTGCACATGCGAAACAGATGGTAAGATTAATTTAAATGAAATATATCGTTAATTAATTTGTTGTTACTTAATTAATTTTTTTTCTTATAGGCTACGTCTCTTAAACGTGAGCCAAGCCCAATGGAGCTGTTTGTAGAGACGCACATGAGGAGTGAAGACCGCCAAAAGGGGGTGCAACAATTCGTTGACAACCGCGTTCAACACTTTGTGGGATGTTCGTTCAACCATTTTATTTCATAAGTTATTATTTTTATTGAATTGAATATGATGATTTCTTTTTTCATTTTCAAGAGACCTATAATAGTCGGTTGAGGGAGAGATATGAGGACGATCCTTCGACCAATCCAGATTACGATCTGGATTTGTGGATGGAGGTAGGATCATCCGGTGGACCTGATAAAAATCAGGTGTACAGGCTCTCCAACACTACGGCCAATAACTTGCGGGGGACCCGTAGTGTCTCAATCGTTGGGAGCTCCCAATCAGTATCGAGCACCTAATCTAAGGAGATCGTGGCCTTGAAACAACACACGGCTCATCTCACCAAAAAATACGAGCAACTCTCGGCGAATTATGAACAACTTCGCCAAATGGTCATGAACATTACATCACAGAGTCGTGATACATGTGCGCCCCCTTTTTGGCTATATGGTCCCGGGAACAACCAGCCTCCTCCTCCTCCTCCAACTCCGCCATTGTTCTAGTTTAATATCTTTTTGGAAACACATTAAATTTGTAATGAGTATTATTTAACTTTTTTTTTTAATTTTTGATGTTTAATAAAATTTTATTTGCGTAATTGGTATTTTTACTATTAATTTATATAATTATTTATTATTTATTCTAAAAAAGTTTTTTAAAAAAATTTAAAAAACCCCACTGACGGAATGTCTCTGTCAGCATTTTACAGAGGGTTGAAAAATGTTTACTAAAAATACCACAATCACCGACGCATTCACCGACGGATAACGTCCGTCGGTATTTTACCGAGAGTTTAAAAATATTCACTGGAACTGCCATAATCACCGACGTCTTCACAGACAGATAGAGTCCGTCGGTATTGTATCGAGAGTTGAAAAATATTTACTGGTTATGCCACTATCACCGACAGAATATATCTGTCGGTATATTTCCAGAGGGAATTTTTTTTTGGTGCGCATTTTCCATCTGTAAAACCATCGGTAATTTTTTTTCCAACAGACTTGGCAATGCAATGTGGGATTACCGATGAAAGACATGCTGGCGAACACTTTTTGTCGATGATTTAGTCGGTAAAAAATTTACCGACGAAGTCTGAATCTCACACCGACGGATTCAGTCCGTTGATAAAACTGTAAAATCTAGTAGTGAACCTGCCTCTTCCTCCAGCGCCACCTCTATTTTAGATTTATTATATTTGAACATACAAATGTTTAAATTTGTAATACATATTTGATTTTTATACTAATTTATTTTATTTTAATTATTTTTTTACTTCTATTCAATATATTTTTTTAAGAAAATATTTTTAAAATATTACTGAAGGCACAACTCCATCGGTATATTTCAGAAAGTTGAAAAAGAATTACTACAAATGCTACTATTATATTTTTCTACTTATGTTCAATGTCGTAACACTCACAAGTCCACCACTGGGTATTGTGTATTCTTGGGACCCAACCTCATTTCATGGAGTGCCAAGAAGCAGCCCACTGTTTTCCGTTCCAGTGCCAAAGCAGAATATCACGCTCTTGCCTATGCCTGTGCAGATACTCTGTGGATTCAAGGTCTCTTAACTGAACTTCGTTGTCCGCTTACCCGTCTGGTTTTGCTTAACTGTGACAACCTGTCTACCACATACTTAGCTGCTAATCCTGTCTTCCATGCTCGTACAAAACACATTACTATTGATTATCATTTTGTCCATGAATAGGTTGCCTCTGGCAATCACAAAGTTCAATTCGTTCATTCTCAAATTCAGCATGCAGATGTCTTCACAAAAGGGTTACCTGTTGACCGTTTTGAATGTCTTGTTTCCAAACTTGTCACCGGAAACTCGTCACCTATCCAGTGTCCAGTTTGTGGGGGAATGTTAAGCAGTTATCCTAATTATGACGAGTAACGGATGGTTTAAAACCAATGAATGTCAGCATATAATTGCTTGTAGCTGTTATGCTATTATTAGATTGTTGTAACTGATAGGTTTACGTTTATATTTTTTATGTATAAAGAGATTATAAGATCAGTTTTGATAAATAAGAAAACTATGTTTCTTCAGAATAACTCAAACGAGAGGTAGAGCACTATAACAGATTCAAGCCATACAAGTAGGTGAGGGCAGTAAAACTTCCCAAATGTCCAGGAATATTTCCTGACAAGCGATTTGCAGTAAGCGAGCTGCATAAGAGGTTAGTTAGTTGTGTTAAGAGGGAAGTTTTAAGCTCACTCTTACATAGAAAATAAGATAAACCAATAAAATAAGTTGACAAGCTTGCCAAGCTCCGGTGGGACAACACCAGAAAACTGATTTGATTCAAGGCTCCTATATTCATATATCAATCTATCATCGTAGTTATCACCAAAAAAAACGAGGGTACTTCACTATCCCCTCCTTACAAATCATTATTAATTGGAATGATGATTTGTTTATATATATATATATATAATAATTTTAATTTTATCCTTCAACATTAAATTTACTCGAGATTGAACTTTATATTTTTAAAAATATTTTATGGTGTTATTCTATTCTCATGACTCGGGTCATGGGTTTTGAAAATTAATTTGATTAAATCAATTTTTTATCCTTTTTTTAATTGAATATTTTTTAAGCTTGTCCTTCAATATTGGGTTAATTGGAATTGAATTTTATAACTTGTTTTATTTTTTATGAAGTTATCCTAACCTCATGATACAAGTTTGAAAGGTTAACTCAAGTTGACACAAGTTATTTTTTTCTTTTTTAATTGATTTTTTTTAATTTTATCATTCAGTATTGAATTTATTAGGAATTGAGATTCATAATTATTTTTTATTTGCTTTCAATAGGGTTATAATGGTTTTATAGCATGTCTTGGATTTTACTTTTCTTTTTCAATTGAATTTTTTTCAATTATATCCTTCAATATTGGAAATTAATCTTTATAATTTTTCTTGATTTATTTTCTCTGAGATTATCCTAGTCTCATGATCCAAGTTTGACACATTAAATCAAGTTGATTCAAGTTGTTTCTTTGTTCTTTTTTTATTAAAATTTATTTTCAATTTCATCATTCAACATTGGACTGATTAAGAATTGAGCACTACAAGATTTTACAGTTTTACCGACGGAAAAATTCTGTCGATGTGTGATTAGAAGTTCGTCGGTGATTTTTTTACCGACGTCATCACCGACCGATTACGTCCGTAGGCTTTCCCTTCGTCGGTGATTCCCCATTCCGTCGCTATATCGGTCGGAAAAACAAAAAAACCATTTGCTGATGGTTTTACAGACGGAATTTGCGCGCCAAAAAAAAAAAGATTCCCGCTTGAAATATACCGACGGATTTTTAGTCCGTCGGGATATTGTGATTGACCGACGGAAAATAACCGTCGGTAAATCTGTCGGTGAGTGTATGAAATACCGACAGAATATGTCCGTCTGTAAATTCATCGGTAATTGTGGAAGCTACTATTAAATGCCGACGGATTAATTCTGTCGGTGAGTGTTTAAAATACCGACCGAATTCATCCGTCGGTAAAATCCTTGATAATAGTTTTTTTCTTAATTTGTTTTTAAAAAATTATTTGGGATATATAATATAAAACTATACAAATTAATTGTAATACAAACCAATTATGCAAATAAAATTTATATTAAACATAAAAAAAAAACAAAGTTAAATAATATTCATTACAAACTGAATATGTTTCAAGAAAAATATTAAATGAAGTTTTAAAGGTAAATAATGTTGATTACAAATTAATATAAAGATGATGGAGCTGGAGGAGGAGGAGGAGATCCTGGCGGAGGCTGGTGGTTATACGGCCAAAAAAGATTAGGCGCACATGTTCCGCTATTTGACAATTTCATAATCATTTCGTGAAGCTGTTCATAAGCCGCTTTTTGCTGTTCATGAGCCGCTTCATACTCCGCTTTTTGTTGTGCTTGAAACGCTTTGAGTTGCTCAGACTCTGCTCTTTGTTCCGCTATTTGTTGTGCATGAGACGTTTTGAGTTGTGCGTACTCCGCTTGTAGGTTATCGTATTTCTCGGTGAGTTGCTGCAAAGCCACGAACTCCTTAGATTGGGAGCTCGATATTGATTGGGAGCTTCCAACGGTTGAAACACTACGGGTCGACCGCAAGTTGTCGGCCGTAGTGTTGGAGAGCCTGTAAACCCGTTTTTATCGGGTCCACCTGACGAGCCAACCTCCATCCACAAATCTAGATCAAATTCCGGATGGGTCAAAGTATCATCCCCGTATCTCTCCCTCAACCGATTATTATAGGTCTCCTGAAAATAAAAAATAAAAGTAATCATCATATTCAATACAATAAACATAATAACTTACAAAATAAAATGGTTGAACAAACATACCACGAAATGCTGAGCACGGTTATCAACGAACTGTTGCGCCCCCTTCTGGCGGTCTTGACTCCGCACGTGCGTCTCCACAAACAGCTCCATCGGGCTCGGCTCACGTCCAAGAGACGCAGCCTATAATGAAAAAAGA
>Ga0325405_1003121_pt1 | contig 17059 bp, 17 predicted proteins | sample PopdelMetagenome_21_FD_205663 | JGI IMG/M metagenome (GOLD analysis project Ga0325405, IMG submission 205663) | Populus deltoides microbial communities from Bellville, Georgia, United States - Xylem-Control-R2 | ecosystem: Host-associated > Plants > Phyllosphere > Stem > Wood/Secondary xylem...
TTTTTTTTAATATTTTAAATAAGTACCGACGGATATACCGACGGATAGTATCCGTCGGCATTTAACAGAGAGTTGCAAAAAAATTACATGATTTTGCCACATTCACCGACGGATTGCCGACGGATACTAACCGTCGGTGATTTACTACCGACGGAATTACCGACGGATAGTATCCGTCAGTAATTCACAGAGAGTTGCAACAAAAATTACAAGCTATGCCATCATTACCGACAGGTTTTCCGTCGGTAATGCCGTCGGTAATTACCCTTGACATTACCGACGGCTATAGTCCGTTGGTAATGTTCCCGCGGGAAACTTTTTTTTGGCGCGCGCGTATCCGTCGGTGGTTCCGTCGGTAGGTGTTTTTTTTATTTGCGACAAAATTAGCGACAGAAATGGGATTTACCGACGACTGTTATACCGACGGACGTGATCCGTCGGTGACTCCATCGGTATTATTGTTACCGACGGAGTGCATTGATGTCACCGACGGAATTAGTCCGTTGGCAAAACTGTATAATGTTGTAGTGCTTCATGTGCACATCATCTCCATAAAAAAAACACTTTAAGAACATTGCACTTTGATTCCTAAAATTCATAATTTAGAATTATAACATGATAAATTAAATTAGAAGATATAAAAATAAAAAAATAGTATTTTTACCATTCGTTTTCAATAAATGCATCACAATTTGTGAACTAATTATCATCCGTTACTAGATGCAACTTTCCACCAAATACTACAAAATAAAAAATTAAACATGTTAGAATAAAAATGTGTTAATTAATAAATCATAAAATAAAAGGTGTAAGTTTTTAAGAAACATTACCTGATTCAAAGTTTTTCTAGGTTTAAAACCATTCATCTAAAATAGGGAAACACCTTCTTCAAGAACAGCTAAAAAACAAAAGATATCTAATAAGCCTTTGCTATCATGCTATTATTAGTTGTTCCCAACAAGTTGTATATTAGTACACCAAGAAAACCCAATAGCAAGTTGTCCTTTGAATGGAGCATTCTACACAAGCATGCGAGTGAATTCTGCTGTATTATTTCAATTGAGGAAGTGGCACATAAAATTTTTACAAGTTCTGCAGCATTAAACTCCAATAGATACTTATATTCTGCTCCCATTTATTTTACTTCCAAATTTTTAAGCACAAATAGTATTCTAGCAGCAGATTCTAAGAGGACAACCGTGGGCTAAATTTTATGCTTTATGAAGATGGCACTTCCAAATTTATAAAACGCATACCCAAAAGTAGGTCAAACACCCTTTCTTCCCAACTATGGAAACTATTATCATGTTATCAGCAAATAACTTTTGAAAATGCATGACCACTACATAAAAATAACAGGATAAATAGTTGAAGTTCACTTATCATGCTTTACTACCTGCTCTTGAAAATGCTTCTCTGGCTACCTCTGTCTAAGAGTGTGCAAGTCTCCTCCAGGACAGAACTCCATTAATAGACACAAGAATTTATCTGTCTCAAAGTGGGTGTAGATTGGAGAGCGTTGGAAGGAAAGGATGGTCCAGAGATAGGAATATTTCTGTTTCTGTCTAAGCCCGAAGCAGCTTCTACACAAGCATGCGAGTGAATTCCTAACAGAATCAATGCATCATCATCTAGTCATCTCAAAAAAATAAGAAACTAAACATAATCTGACAATGGCATGGAATATAAAATAGCAAGAGTGTTTTAACTGGTGAGTGACACCAGTCATAGCTTACATGCTAATTCAAAGTCATTATCATAGCAATAAAATCACCTCTTCGGTATAAAAACTTCACCCAACTCACCATTGCCCAAGTAACAACGTAATCAATATTCAATATGATAAATCTGCATTTAGATAGCAAAGAAAGGAACACAGAACAGCTTGAAACCATAGTGGCTGAAGAATAATGGTCAAGACTGAAGAGCAAACACCCACCAAAAAAGGACACCAAAATTCTTACCTTTATGACAGTAGCATTCTTGCAAGTTGCAAGCTTCATTATCAATCACAACCGTGACATAAAAAAAAAGGAGAAAAAGAAGTGAACAAAATGGATGTAAATCTGTTTTACTTCAAAATTTAAAGTCACTTTCACTTAGAAAATTAAAACAAAAAAAGATGACGAATCTGCATAATACATACCTGGGTGGATTCAATCTCCTAAAAAGTTTCTCATATTCATCATCCATGTCATTTGAAAAGCTCTTATTGACCTCTGTAGAAATTTAAAAAATTTAAAGAGGAAAAAGGCAAAAATATGTAAATATACAGAGTAGAAAGGCAAAAATATGTAAATATACAGAGTAGACAGAATTAATGGCAAAAAAAAATTTTACAGTTAAGATCACAAAGACAAGGTAAATAAGAAACACACGTACCCCAAATCAAAAATCCTTGAAAACTGAAATAAAACACGACTAATCACCTCATTAACAAAAACCCATCACCCAAAAACAAAAGGAGAGGAGAGGAAATTGATACCTACCCATTAATACTCGTACTAAACGAAAGAACTTGTCTGAAATCTCTCAAGAACTTGTTCAATAAGATAAAATATTTTGGAGAGGCGAGAGGGAGAGCCTCTAGTACTGGGGTCGTGGGGCGGGTGTTCTTGTTAAGTTGTTAGGGTTAGCAGAGAAGGAGACGGGGCGGCGGGTGCACTGATGTGTTGGGGTAGTTAGGGACCTTTTTTTTAACCAATTCGGTTCGGTCCGGGTTAACCTATTTCTGCATTACAAAATCAAAAACCAAACTAAACCGAGATTTTTTTAAAATATTCTAATCGGTTCTTTTTCTCGGTTTGGTTTTTCCGGTTAATTTTTTTTGGTTTTCTCAGTTTTCTCGGTTTATCGGTTTTTTTGAACACCCCTAATCCTTATACTTGTTCGCGAATCAATATTCGTTGGGTGGGGTTTTTCATTTCCACTATTGCAGGTGCCTAGGTACCAAGTTATCTCTGAGTCACTCTCTTATCAACCTAATTTTTAGATTTACTTGGGTTGCATGACCACGTGATTATGATGTTCGCATCAAAGAGGGTACTGTTTGGCCGAGGTCCTTTGTTTCTTCCAAAGCCGAACTACCAAAGGCTAAAGTTGATGTCCCTACTGGTGCCAAAGGTAAATGTGAAACTCAACCTAAATGTTGTTACCCAACACCTTTTTTATAAAATTTTCGGAAAATCCAAAAATAGCGAAAAACAACGAAAATACAAAAAAATATGTTTTTAATATATTTTGCATCATTTTTAGCATTTTCAACATCCTTTAAAATAGAATTTAAATTTTTAAAGGTTTTTCGAACGTGTTCAACTTTTAACGTGTTATTTTTAAAAGCATTTATTTTCCTCATTGAGTCGACGTTGATATTGCTCGTTTTCAAAAATACAAGAAAAAATAAGAAAAATCAAAATTTACGAAAAAAAGAAAAGTTGATGGATCAATTTTGAGGCCTAAACAACATTTTACCTATAAATATAAGTCCACAACTAACACAAGGAAAGGGGGCCAATTTTAAAAGAAAAAAAACCTAAACCTAAATCCACTCAACCCTTCTCCTTTCTCTTAGAGTCGCCGCCCCCCCGACCATCTCTCTTCCCTCACACTACCTCACCAGGCTCCCCTCTCCCAGCCAACAAAAGAGGCCGCCCTTCTCCCTCTTAAAAAAATAAAGCCGCAACCCCTATCTCTAGCCATCTCCTCCCTGCACACAACCTCTTGGCCAGCCCCCTCTCTACGCCAAAGACAAACCAGACCTCCTCCCTTCCATTAGCAAAACTAACTGGCCATCCCCTACTTCTGCAAAAGAAAAAACCAGAAGCTAGCTAACAGCTCCCCCTCACTTTTTCCCTTTGCCCTCACCGAATCTCTTCTCTCTCAGTCGACCCATCAGCCTCCCTCTTCAATCTCCTACACCCAACAGCCCGACAGCCGGTCCATTCTTCCCCTTCTCTAGAAGACACAAGCTGATGCGAACCTCGTGATCACGTAACCTACACGCAAAGACACCAATTCCCGGAAAACCAAGTAAATCATGTTTGATAGGAGTGTGACACAAAGATAACTTATACCTAGGCATTAGCACTATTGGAAACGGAGACCCCCACCCAATAGATATTGATTCGCAAACGAAAAGTATAAGGATGACGCCACGAAGACAGTTGTTCTTCGATAAGTCGTTTTTTAGTTCTTTAGAGAACCATGGAATGGAGATTATCTCACCAACACACACACAAAAAGTGCGGCAAACAAGAAGTTTTTTTAATCTGAATTGTCTAACTTACATGTCTGGTTATGCCTTTATTTATACTAACTCTGGACTTAAATAAACCATAATGGACTCCCCTTAAGTGGATTTATATTAAGTCTACTTACAATAGACCCAAATAAGTAATAATAATCCAAAGACTAAGAAGAAAATAATAAAAAATAATAAAAATCCAAAAATTACCATCCTAAATATGCTAGAATCAGATTTATCACCATTAAGAAGTTCCAAATAGACTAGGAAATCTGATCTGAAGGTAGAATTTATTATGAAGTCTTCTTTCCTTTTTTTGTAGCTAGGATGAATAAGGAATCCTTATAAGAAAACGATTCTAAAACATTTATGAATCATTGCCACAGTTGGAAACTATGTTGCAGCCTATTAAAGATCTTTGCAGAATTAGGAGATTCCTAAAATAAGCTGCCACATCCTTTTAGGAAAAGAATCATAGCCAAATAAGAAGTCCACAAGTCAAAAGGAAGTAAATAACAAAATTCATAAAGCCTCTGTTGACCCGTGTTTCGATGCCTTTTCGAACACCAATTGACCTGAAATTTTAACCTAAGATAGGACACCATGTCAGGAGACTCCACATAATATTTCAGCCTAATCCAACGATCGATGAGAATTATGACTGTTGCCGTAAAACTAGATAGATGCACTTTTTACGTCAAAATCTGAATTTGACCTTTCTTGAATCATATCACAAGCCGACCACCCTTTGGCCTTTTATTTTATGCTCTCAACACCAGAGAGAACCAAAGCCAGCACAGCTGTCCCCATTGTCTTGTCCCTCTCTCAGCCCTCAACTCTTTCCTCCTGACCAGCAGCCAGCTCGCTGAACGCCGGCAGAATCTACCATGAGCAAACCCTTCAGCAACCGGCTCTCCTCCGACTTAAACCCGAGTAGCAAATCTGGACCGAGATCCAGCCGCCATCAGCGTTGATGATGCCCAACAACCAGATGTGCTATAGGGGATGAACTCTCTAGCAACAAACCATGACAGACTCGAAGGAACCAGATCTAAGAAGAAAAACTAAAACTAAAACAAACTGTTTGTTGTATTTTTTTTTATGTTTTGCAGGTCACTGCCGGCAGGGAAGGGAGGAGGAGAAGAAGCTGAGCCAGACCCACCTGGTTTCCTGGATTTTTACGGCGGCGCATGAACCCACACGCAACCATTATTCGTATGCCCAGAAACCTTCCTCAACACTGTTCCTGCAGATTCCAGAAGGCTTTGGATTTTTTGGGGTTTATTTTGTAATTTTGTTAAAATGTGTATGATTTATTTTGAATTTTTTATAATTTGTAGTGTGGATGTAAAAAAAAGAAAAATATAGTGAAAGTGAATGTGTTGTTTTTTTTAATGAATGTTTTTTTATGATAAAATCGCAAGGAATAAAGAAGAATTTAATATTTTGATTTGTTCACGGTCAAGAATTATGAACTTAGATGAAAGTCATATTTCTAATATTGATGAAAAAACAAAAATTTTAAAACTTCTTCAACACATTAAAGCCACGAAGCAACTTACCTCAGGTAGGGTGTGTTAGGGGTGTTAACCATAACTAGTGACATGTGAATCTCTGACAAGACCAGTACACCCGAGTTTCCTAGTAGCCCTCAAGTAAATGCTAGGTGGCGACTCCAAAGAACCAAACATAGCAAACCAAATGAAAAATCATCACACAGACGCCGCACGGGTGATGTGCGACACTAAACATACTCGTGATGTTAAATGTTTCAGGTGTCAGGGACATTGACATTATGCTTCAGAGAGTCCAAACAAGAGAATCATGATGATTAAAGATAATGGTGATATTAAATCTGAAAGAGACATATCTGATAATGAAGGCATGCCACCATTGGAGGATAGTGATGGGGATGAGTTAGCATTACCGGTTGAGGAGTCCTTGGTTATAATTTATAATTTATACAGTAATTTACCTCTCCGACACCAATACAATCCAGGCAGCGAAAAAACAATTAGATTCGGATTCTGACGTAAAATGCGCAACTGTCTAGTTTTACAGCAATAGTCATAATTCTCAATCCGACAACTATATCAGGCTAAAACTTTATGTGGAGTCTCCTGACATATTTTCCTACAATGGGTTAAACTTTCAAGTCAATCAGAGTTTGTGAAGGCATCACAATACGGGTCCACAAAGGTTGTATGAATTTTGTTATTTGCTTCTTTTTGACTTATGGACTTCCTATTTGGCTAGGATTCTTTTCCTACAAGGATATGGGAGCTTGTTTTGGGAATTTCCTAGTTCCACAAGGATCTTTAATGAGCTGCAATATAATCTCCAAGTGTGGCAAGGATTCATTAAAGTTTCAGAATCATTTTCTTATAAGGATTTCATATTCATCCTAGCTACACAAGGAAAGGAGGGCTGGTGCTATTGATGATAGATTAATTGTTTTTATTATTTTCTTTCATGTTTAGGCTTAATTAAAACTTTGTTTTGAGCTAGGATCCAAGGCTTGTTTGGATCAGGTTATGGGCTTTTTAGTTTAGGATTTTTAGGTCAGTTTTGTATGTGGGTCAGTTCAGCCCACAAGGTCAGATCCATTAGGGTTACTTTTAAGAACTATTTAAACACATTTAACTGAAATTTCAGCAGCTTTGATAATTATTACTTCTGAATTTTTCAATTTTAACGTGTGAGACTAATTCTTACATTCTTCAGTTCTTGAACGAACTGAATCTGACTTATCAAAGATTAACTGGCTTCGTGACGTCATTCTACTCATTCCAATAGTGTTGGTGCCTTAGGGCAGGTTTCCATTGTGTCACACTCCTATGAAATCTATTTCGGGTTTCCGAGATTAGATCTCAATCTTGATTGTGGGTTGTGTGATCACGAGGTTCGCATTAGCAAGGGCGTCAAAAACTTGACACGATCAAAAGATTGATGTCTTATCCAAGTGCAGGAGTGTTGAAGTAATAAATAACGCGGCAAGACCGAGGTCGATCCACAGGGAGGTCAACTATATAAATCATAAATATAAGAAAAGATTTGAAGAGAATAATAACAAAAAAGGAGTTGAAGAGAGCTTTAAGGTGTGATATTGATGTAAGGATTAATTAATGATACAATAGTTGTCAAGGTTAGAGGATCCACTAATGGTATTTCAAATAAGTATAATATAAACTCTTTTTATTTCTTAACTGGAAACCACACACACACAAAGAAGGTTCCAATCAGATTATAAATTATTAACATAATGATATTAATTATCTTATTTGAGTAATGCCAATACTTGTAAATATTGTCAAGCATTCATGATGATAACTTATGTCAACAACAAATGAAGTTCTTTTCATAACACAAGTGGCGGTTATACCATACAGTTGGCTATAAAAGGATCAAGTATTTGTTGTACCAAGGGTTGTTCTACACAAATCTAGATTAACCATTTAATAAGCAAGGTATTAAGAGTGAATAAGATAACAATTATAAACATGTTAATATCAAACATTAAAGTCCATGTTGAGTTTATACTATACTTATTCTAACACCATTAGTGAAACCCTTTCATCTTGATATGATAAACTTAGCTAAACATTATAAAAAAAGATAAACATAAATAAACTAGATAAGAACATAGTTATGATGAAAAGTATAAACAAGAGATTAATGAAAGCAAAACTTAAACATTAAAAAAATACAAAGAAAGAGAATAAGGGCAAGATCTTGATCTGAAAACCAAGATGTCCAAATGCATGGCAAATGCCTCCTTTTACAGGCCAAAATTCAGAACTATTGATTTGATGACTAACAAAAGAGTTGGTGGCTAACCCTTGACTTCGTGCCTAACTCTTGACTTAGTTGGCAAGACAAAACGTCATTGTTAACATCAGAATTTGAACTGATTTCTTCATGATAGTTATGGGAATGTGTCTTAGCTTTCCAACAAAACAAGAATGAGCTCATTTAGACTTCTAGAACTCGAGATATAACTCAAACACCACACAATGTCTGGGCTATAAGACAGATTCAGACTTCTCGTTTGCTTCTAATATTTAAACTCCAAAACGGCAATCTTGAGTCTTGGACTCTTCATAAATGTTTTAGGCCTATTTCTTATCTTTCCATCAAAATAAACCAAACCTAAATCAAGGTCTACAACTCCAGTTATGATGCAATAACCAAATGGTGTTCTAGTTTGAATTGAACCATCATCTTTTTTCTAAGCTCAACCCTCTCTGTCTTCTGAATTTCAATAGTTAAACTCATCAATCAATCCTTTGATTTGTGTGATAGGCCTGCATTTAAGATGAACATTTACCATAAATTAAATGTATCTTATAGTATCAGACTTGTTATTATAAAACATATTTTAGTTAAGGAGTTATTGATACTTCATGTGTAATATGATGTTGTATAACCATAATGAGTATGCACTTTTAAATACTAATCAAAGGCAAACACTTCAGGTTCAGGTCAAGTAAGATGAAACTAATCAATAAAAAGAGAACATCTTCCATACACGTTGCTTGTATAAAGCAAGGTATATAGTTTAATTATAGATAGTTGAAGTTGTGTTAATGTTAGTAAACTGAACTTGTGTACTGTTAAGCATGTAGTTTAATCATTTTTTTACAAGGATTCCTTATTCATCCTAGCTACGAAGGATTCTGAAACATTTATGAATTCTTGCCATACATGAAAATTATGTTGCAGCCCATTAAAGATCTTTGCGGACTAGAAATGATGAGGATCAATCCAACACCAAGCGTAATCATGCCAACGACCCATTGGAGGTGCCAGTTGGGCCAATCACAAGAGCTAGGGGAAAGAAGCTTAAAGAAGCATTGAATGGGGTTGTTTAGAATATATGGAGCAAAATGGACCTAGAGGGGCTTGCGACATTTAAGGAGCATCAAGGACACCATTTAATTCATCTAGTTCAGGTCCAAGAAGAGCCCAATTCGAGGCTTGTTAGGCTTCTTTTTTTACTAATGCTACACGGATAAAAAGTAAGCAATTTATTCTCCTAATTAAGTATAGAAGTTGGCCATATCGTATTTCTAAAGAGGGAAGGACTATTTAATGCTTTTCTTAACTTAGGAAGGAAAGTAATTCAATCAGCAACAAAGAAGGAAATTTGTTTTCTTATTTGTCCAAGTTAAACAAGGAACTCCAAGCTAATCAAGGACATCAAAGGTGGGCAGCAACACAAATTTTCCAAATCAGATTTTTCCTAGTTTATTTAGGGCTTTTTAAGGGTGACAAATCTGATTGTAGCATATTTAGGATGGTAATTTTTGGATTTTTATTATTTTCTTCTAGTTTTTGGGGTTATTATTACTTATTTAGGTCAATTATAAGTGGGCTTCATATAAGTCCACCTAAGGGGGGTCCATTAGGGTTATTTTAAGTTTAGAGTCAATATAAATAAAGGCATCACCAAACATGTAAGGTTATGCAATTTTCAGATCTATAAACTTCTTTGCTACACTTATTGTGTGTTGATGGGATAATCTCCCTTCCTTGGTTCTCTAAAGGATAAAAAACGACTTATTGAAAAACTGTCTTTATGGCGCCATCCTTATACTTCTTATTCACGAATCAATATTCATTGGGTGGGGGTCTCCATTTTCAATAGTGTTGGTGCCTAGGTACAAGTAATCTTTGTGTCACACTCCTATCAAACTTGATTTACTTTGCTTTCCGGGAATTGGTGTCTTTGCGTGTGGGTTGCATGACCATGTGATCTCGAGGTTCGCATTGATTGGTATCAGAGCTTGGCTCCATTAATCAGGTTATATCCTTCTGAAATTTTTTCGGTTCTTGTTGTTTCTGCAGAAACTTCATTAGTGTTCATTTTTTTTCTTCTCCTTGATTTTGCAGCATATAAAAAAATAGTTATTTCATTTGGTTTCTGTCTGAAATATAGCAGTTGCATAAAAAAAAAAGGTCGTTCAAAAAGACATTTATTGGCTGTTGAAGAAAACTAAACAAGGGAAAATTGGATCAAATCAACTCAGAATTAGATCAAATTGGTGGATCTGATTACTAGGTTCCTAATCGCACCATATATTGATTTTGGGGTCAATTGGATATCATTTTCTTTGGGTTTCAAATTCAGGTCTGATTCATAATGTTTTTTGCGTTAGCATATCAAACCTTATTGTAAATTAATCAAACTTTATATTCTGTCTATTTAGGTTGAAATCGCACTATCTCAAATTTTAACTCAATTGGACATCATTTACTTTAGGTTCCAGATTCAGACTTAACTCGTCGTAAACGAATCTGTTTTGCGTCAACTTTTGAAATTCGCATTCTTTCTATTTGTTTCATTTCTTACAGTTTGTTTTCATCACATCCAACATATTTGGGTGTTGTTTCATCATTTTGCATATTTTTGTCTCTGTTTTTATTCGAGTCTTTAGTTTCGTTCATATTTCGAATAGACTCGCTTGCTACTCGCGAGACTATCATCGCAGTTTTGTTTTGCTTGTTTTCTAGTTTTTATTGCTTCTTGAGTCATATATATTTGGATTGCGTTGCCAAGTTGGTTTTTATTTGGTGTTGGTTTCAATTTCGCAAAAACCGCAAGAAGTTGAAACGAAAGGTGTGAGCATGTGAGGATATAAAGAGTGTTGGAGTGAAACACGAGTGATGTGAGGATAAATTTTTTACCACTAACCAATTTTTGCATGTACTATCATGTCAGATCAAAACAACACACCACCACATCTCGAGGGAGAACTTACGTTCCAAATGCAAGCCATGACACAGATGATGGAGAGGATGAATTTTGTGATGGGAAATGTGTGTGACAGACTTGATAGGGTGGAGAAATGTGATAACAAGGCTGGTAGAAGCACCGAAAATGTGAGGAAGCTTGGGGTTGAACCAAAAGCAAACAGTGGCAGTACGCCCGAAAGGCCAAGATGGGCGGATTATGAGGAGGCCGTTGATGATATTGGTGATGGTGGTTTTGATGATGAGGCCATAGGCCATCGGGAAGGTTTTTGGTAGCCTAGATACCGAAGGGATTATGGGAATAGAACCAGGGGCCAATTCGACCAAAGGGAAAATTTCTATAGTGTTGGGGGACATGCTGATTTCGATGCTATCAAACTGAAAATACCTTCTTTTTTATTGCCATAACTATTCGGAGGCGAAGAAAGTGAGATTGGTAGTCATCGAATTCACGGATTATGCACTGATTTGGTGGGATCAGAATGTTATTAGTAGAAAGAGGAGTGGAGAAAGGCCGGTAGCATTGTGAGAGAAGATGAAAGTGTTGATAAGAAGGTGATTTGTGCCTAACCACTATTATAGAGATTTGTATATGAAATTGCAGGGTTTGAAACAGGGTTCTAGGTCCGTGGTTGAGTATTTCAAGGAGATGGAGATCGCAATGATTCGAGCCAATTTGATTGAGGATCGGGAAGCTACTATGGCTAGATTTCTAAATGGGCTGAATAGGGACATTGCGAATGTTGTAGAATTACAACATTGTGTGGAATTGGAGGACATGGTCTATATGGCAACGAAGGTGGAGAGGCAAATAAAAAGGAGGGGCAGTACATGTTTTCAAACCAATTCGTCTTCATCTTCCTCAACATGGAGGCCGAATTTGAAGAGAGAGGGGGCTGTCCAACCATAGCCTTATGCAAAGGCCGAACCACCTAAGGCCAAAAAGGATACTCATACGGATGGGAAAGGTAAATCTGAATCTCAACCTACTCGTGATAGAGATATTAAATGCTTTAAGTGTATAGGGAAGGGGCATATTGCATCTCAGTGTCCAAACCGAAGAGTTATGCTTACAAGAGACAATCTTCATCTCCTTGAAATACTCATCCATCCACGGACCTAGAACCCTGATTCAAACCCTACAATTTCAAATACAAATCTCTATAATAGTGGTTAGGCACAAATTGCATTCTTATCAACACTTTCATCTCCTCCCACGACGCTACCGGCCTCTCTCCACTCCTCCTTCTACTAATAACATTCTGATCCCACCATATCAGTGCATGATCTGTGAATTCGATGACTACTAATTTTACTTTCTTCACCTCCGAATAGTTATAGCAATAACAAATCCAATCCACCTTTTTCTCCCACTCCAAATATGCCTCGAGATCATTTTTACCTTGAAAAGAAGGTATTTTCAGTTTGATGGCATCCAAATCACCATCTAAATCAGCATGTCCCCCAACACTACGGAAATTTTCCCCTTGGCCGAATTGGCCCCTAGTTGTATTCCCATAATCCCTTCAGTTTCTAGGCTACCGAAAACCTTCCTGATGGCCTATGGGCTCATCCTTAAAACCACCATCACTAATATCATCAACGACATCCTCATAATCAGCCCACCTTGGCCTTTTCGGCCCTATTGCCATTGTTTGCTTTCGGTTCAGCCCCAAGCTTCCTCATGTTTTGGGTGCTTGTACCAGCCTCGTTACCATGTTTCTCCACCCTATCAAGTATGTCACACACATTTCCCATCACAAAATTCATCCTCTCCATCATCTGTGTCATGGCTTGCATTTGGAACGTAAGTTCTCCCTCGGGATGGGATGGTGTGTTGTTTTGGTTTGACATGATAGTACCTGCAAAAATTGGTTAGTGGTAAAAACAATTATCCTCACGTCGCTCTTGTTTCGCTCAAACTACTCTTAATATCCTCACACGCTCACACCTCTCGTCTCACCTTCTTGCGGTTCTTGCAAAACTGAAACCAACACCAAATAGAACCAACTATATATATGACTCAAGAAACAATAAAAACTAGAAAACATGCAAAACAAAACTGCGATGATAGTCTCGCGAGTAGCAAGCGAGTCTATCCGAAATATGAACAAAACTGAAGACTCGAATAAAAACAAAAACAAAAAATATGCAAAATGATGAAACAACACCCAAATATGTTGGATATGATGAAAATAAACTGCAAGAAATGAAAACAATAGAAAGCAAGCGAATTTCAAAAGTTGACGCAAAACAGACTGGTTTACGACGAGTTAAGTCCGAATCTGGAATCTAAAGTAAATAATGTCCAATTGAGTTAAAATTTTAGATATACTACTATATCAAACCAGATAGACAGAATATAAAGTTTGAGCAATTTATGATAAGGTTTGATATACTGACGCAAAAACGTTATGAATTAGACCTGGTTAGACTTGAATTTGAAACCCAAAGCAAATGATATCCAATTGACCCCAAATTTGATATGTGGTGTGATTAGGAGCCCCGTAATCAGATTATAAAATTTAACCTAATTCTGAGTTGATTTGATCCAATTTGCTCTTGTTTAGTTTTCTGTAGCAGAATCCAATAAACATCTTTTTAAACAATTTTTTTTTTTTGCTTTTCTCTCTTCTCTTTTTTTTTTGTTTTTGATGCTACTGATATATTTTAAACAATAACAGAATGAAATAAGAATTTTTTTTATATGCCGCAAATTCAAGGAGAAGAAGAATTTGGATACTAAGGAATTTTTGCGGAATCAACAAGAAACGAAAATTTCAGAAGGATATAACCTAATTAATGGAGCCAAGCTTTGATACCAAATGATGCGAACCTCGTGATCACGTGGGCACGCAACCCACATGCAAAGACACCAATTCCTGGAAAGCCAAGTAAATCAGGTTTGATAGGAGTGTGACACAAAGATAACTTGTACCGAGGCACCAGCACTATTGGAAACGGAGACCCCCACACAACGAATATTGATTCGGGAAGGAGAAGTATAAGGATGACGCCACGAAGATAGTTGTTCTTCGATAAGTCGTTTTCAGTTCTTTAGAGAACCAAGAAAGGGAGATTATCCCACCAACACACAATAAGTGCAGCAAAGAAGTTTATTAATCTGAAAATTATGTCCTTACATGTTTGGTTATGCCTTTATTTATATTGACTCTAGACTTAAGAAAACCCTAATGGACCCCCCCTTAGGTGGACTTATATGAAGCTCACTTACAATTGACCCAAATAAGTAATAATAACCCAAAAACTAAGAAGAAAATAATAAAAATAATAAAAATCCAAAAATTATCATGCTAAATATGCTAGAATCAGATTTGTCACCCTTAAGAAGTCCCAAAATAAACTAGGAGAAATTTGATTTGAAAAATTTGTGTTGCTGCTCCCCTTGATGTCCTTTATTAGCTTGGATTTCCTTGTTTAACTTGGACAAATAAGAAAACAAATTTCCTCCTTTGTTGCTGATTTAATTACTTTCCTTTCTAAGTTAGGAAAAGCATTAAATAGTCCTCCTCTCTTTAGAAATAAGACATAGCCAACTTCCTTACTTAATTAGGAGAATAAATTGCTGATTTTTTTATCCTTGTAGCTTTAGGAAAACAAGCCTAACAAGGCTGGTATTGGGCCGGACACATCAACCCCTGTTCCACACGAATTGGGCTCTTCTTGGACCTGAACTAGATGAATTAAAGGTTGTCCTTCATGCTCCTTAAATGTCCTAAGCCTCTCTAGGTCCATTTTGCTCGATATGTTCTGAACAAGCTCATTCAATACTTCTTTATGCTTTTTTGCCCTAGTTCTTGTGATTGGCCCAATTGGCACCTCCAATGGGTCGGTGGCATGATTACGCTTGGTGTTGGAATGATCCGCATAACTAAGTTTGAGTGACATGAGGATATTTTTATACTACTAACCAATTTTGCAGGTATCATTATGTTAGATCAAAACAACACACCACCCCCTCCTGAGGGTGAACTTAATTTCCAAATGCAAGCCATGACGAAGATGATGGAAAGAATGAATTTCATCATTGGAATGTGTGTGACAGACTTGAGAAGGTGGGAAAACATGATATCGTGGCTGGAACATGTATCCAAGATGTGAGAAAGGTTGGAGCTGAACTGAAATCAAATAATGATAATGGGGCTGAAAGGCCAAGGTGGGCTGATTATAAGGATTTTGAGGAGGATGTTGATGATATTGGTAATGGTGGTTTTGAGGATGAGACCATAAGCCATCGAGAAGGTTTTCTTCAGCTTAGAAACCGAAGGGATTTCATGTATTCTGCTGAAGTGTTATGGAAAAAGAAAAGGAGGATTCAACAGTGCTGAAACGATCCAGGCAACGAAAAAACAATTAGATTCGGATTCTGACGTAAAATGCGCATTTGTTTTGTTTTATAGAAACAGTCATAATTCTCAATCTAATCGTTAGATTGGGCTACAATATTACGTAGAGTCTTCTGATATGTTTTCATACATTAGGTTAAAATTTCAGGTCAATTGGAGTTCTGGAAGGTATCGCAATACTGGTCAACAGAGGCTGTACGAATTTTTTTATTTGGCTAGGATTCTTTTCCTAAAAAGATATGGCAGCTGTTTTATGGAATGTGCTAGTCTATAAAGATCTTTAATGGGCTGCAACATAGTTTTCATGTGTGGAAATGATTCATAAAAGTTTCAGAATCCTTTTCTTACAAGGATTCCTTATTCATCCTAGCTACAACAAGGAAAGAAGATCTCACAATAAATTCTACATTCAGATCAGATTTCCTACTCTATTTGGGACTTCTAAAGGATGACAAATCAAATCCTATCATATTTAGGATATTAAATTCGGATTTATTATTGTTATTATTATTATTTTCTTCTTAGTTTAGGGTTTTATTTATGTTATTTGGGTTTAATTATAAATGGGCCTCATATCAATCCACATAAGGGATTCATTAGGCTTTGTTTCAGTCAAAAGTCAATATAAATAAAGGCATAACCACACATGTATGGTTACACAATTTTCAGATCAATAAACCTCTTTTGCTGCACTTGTTGTGTGTTGGTGGGATAATCTCCCTTCCTCGGTTCTCTAAAGAACTAAAAATAACTTATCGAAGAACAATTGTCTTCGTGGGGTCATCCTTATACTTCTCGTTCGCGAATCAATATTCGTTGGGTGGTGGTTTTTCATTTCCAATAGTGTTGGTGCCTAGGTACAAGTTACCTTTGTGTCACACTCCTATTAAACCTGATTTACTTGGATTTCCGAGAATGAGTGTCTTTGTGTGACCATGTGATCACGAGGTTTGCATCATTTGCTATTAGAGCTTGGCTCCATTAATCAAGTTATATCCTTCTGAAATTTTTGTTTCTTGTTGATTCTACAAAAAAATTCCTTAGTGTCCATTTTCTTCTTTTCCTTAAATTGCGGCGTATCATAAAAATATTCTATTCAAAATATACCAGTAGCACAAAAAAAGAGAGAAAAGAAAAGAAAAGAAAAGAAAAGAAAAAACTTCATGCATAAAGAACCCATCACAAGCTCCCTTTGCACATTCGACAACCACATTAGCAAAGTAGGAATCATTAGCATACTGTTCCTTTACTTGTTCAAAACCCATTAGCTTTGCATTCAACATAGAGATCATTGCAAACCTCCTAGAAAGAGCATCAGCAACCACATTAACTTGCCCTTTCTTGTACTTTATGACATAAGGAAATGACTCCATAAACTCCACCCATTTAGCATGTCTGCGATTCAGCTTGCTTTGGCCCTTAAGATACTTCAAGGATTCATGATCAGTATGTATAACAAATTCTTTAGGCAACAAGTAGTGCTGCCATACCTCTAGAGCCCGAATCAAAGCATAGAACTCCTTGTCGTAAATAGAGTAGTTCAAACGTGCTCCATTTAACTTTTCACTGAAGAATGCAATCGGCCTCTTTTCTTGCAGCAAGACAGCCCCAATTCCAACTCCGGAAGCATCGCACTCTATTTCGAATGTTTTAGCAAAGTCTGGAAGTGCTAAAACTAGAGCAGTACACAACTTTT
>Ga0325405_1003122_pt1 | contig 17055 bp, 11 predicted proteins | sample PopdelMetagenome_21_FD_205663 | JGI IMG/M metagenome (GOLD analysis project Ga0325405, IMG submission 205663) | Populus deltoides microbial communities from Bellville, Georgia, United States - Xylem-Control-R2 | ecosystem: Host-associated > Plants > Phyllosphere > Stem > Wood/Secondary xylem...
TTTTTCTTGGTTGCAAAGACACGGAAACCTTCGGATTTCAAGAACTGTGAGATTTATTTTACCTTTTCTTTTCAGTTTATATGATGAATATGTTTGTTCTCCTATGCTTATTTTTCCTATGATTGTTTATTTTAGTTGTTAGAGCGGACTCTAAGTTATTATTGTAGACAATCTATTGCTAAGTTTGATATTAAAACCGGAGTTGTGGTATATGAACTTGTGAAGCAACTGAGTTTAATAATTGTGGCGGATCTACATTATTAATCTTAGGAAGAACATTCAATCAAATCAAACATAGACTGCAGAGAGTTATGTTTTCTTGATTAATAAACTTATCTAGTTCTTAAGGCTGCCATTAAATTAAATTACTAGTGCGGACATTGTGGTTGTTTAATGGTTAGAGTTAGTTATACGGTGGATCCGTTAACTAACCAATGTTAAGAAGAGATAAATATTCAGAATATAAATTAATGTTTCGTTTCCATGATCAGTTCTGATTTCTATAGGTGGATGTGTGCTTGTGACCAATGTTTGTTCTCTTGATAATTTTCTGATTTTATTAAATTTCGTTTGATAGTTTCTGTTTTCTTTTACTTTAGCCTAGATAACGTCCAAACCTCCCCAAATTGCTTATTATCTAGCATAAAAATCTGACTTGAACTTCCTCATGGGATCGACCCTTTGCTTGCTCTATACTATCTTGTGTGTTGTGTTTGAAGCTAGGATAATTAATTTGTGCGATCGCAATATTGCAATAATTAATTATAACAGTTTTAAATTTTTTGATGGGATTTTCATTAGAATATTGCAACGAGAAATATTGGTGATCAATCTATTGGTAAATGATAACGTGTCATCTTAACTTCAAAATCACCGACAAGATATTTTTTAATTTTTTTTATTATGTCGGTAATTCTATCAATAATCACCGACAAAAAACATTCGTCGATTATTACATTGGAAATTTTCAATAGAAATATTTTGTCATTATTATCGTAAAAATGTACCAATGAAAAATATTTCATGGATATTTGAGTTGCTATTAGATAATTTTCTGTTAGTGACAATTAAAAGATCATTCAACAATCAGTTAGTGCAAATTTGATTAAGATTGTATAAAATGTTTTTATGAATTAAAACGCATTAAGATTAAGAAATTGAACATTAATGATTTACCGAAAGAGCCAACGGGGACATGTAATCATATTTCTAATATCAAATCAAATTAGGAAAGTAAAATAGAAAATATAATCCTTCATCTTTGTAAATCTTGTTTTTAAAAATAAAAAGTTTTATAGATCATTGGCATACTGAGGGTGCCTTAAACCTTCTCTAAGAATTATAAATACTAACAAGAATTAAATTGTACAACAATAAATCCTTAACTTTTTAAAAAATAACAGGAAATGTTTTAGGCAAAAAATATAAATTAAAAAGGTGACATAAAAAAACTTTTCGTGAAGTACTTTTTTTTAAAAAAAGATGAATAACACGTCTTTAAATGTATTTTAAGGACTGTGGAGAAAACTATTTGAAGATATGAACTTATTCGAAAGAAAAACTTAAAAACTGAATTTATAGGATATTATATAATTTATTGGCCATTTATCTTAAAAAATGTACTTATCTATACTTTTCTTTTTTCTTTTTTTCAAGGGGCAATGGCTCAAGTTGTCCTTTTATATATATCAAATTCATTCTTGTATCTTTGATTCCACTCGTTTTGTCTTTAAATATAGTTAGTATATATTTAAAATTGTAGTTGCGGTTATTTTTTAAAATATTTTTTATATTAAAATATATTAAAATAATATTTTTTTTATTTTTTAAAAATTATTTCTAAGCAAAATCAAAAATTTGAATTGTTAATCCATTTATTTTTTAAGGCAGTAGCTCATGCTATCCTTATATACAGCAAAGGTAATTCTAAAATTCATCCTTATATCTCTAATTCAACCCATTTTATTTTTAAATATACTAAGTTTCTAATTTATTATCTTGACAAGATTTTTAACCAAAAATCTGCTCATGACTATTTTTTATTATATAATAATAATATAGTGAGCCCATTAACATGACTATTTTTTATTATATAAAGATAGATTGAGCCCATTGACATTCTTTTAATACACAGACGTGGTGATGAATTAAGAATTGATCAGAGAAAAAATTATTAAATATATTATGAGTTGTCATCTTTCCTAAAAATATGAGACCCATCGTAAGAATTATCGGTGGATCTTGTCATTATAAGAGTATAGTTTCTTGAACAATTCCTTGATGCAGAGGGGCTCTTTAACCACTGAAAGTTGGTGTATCAGTGCATGTTTTCAATCCAACACAATTTTAAAATAGTATAATTTGGTGTTTGCTAGTTATTTTTTAAAATATTTTTTTTTAGAAATATATTAAATTAATATTTTTTATTTTTTAAAAATTATTTTTAATATCAATATATTAAAATAATAAAAAATATAAAACAAAATTAATTTTAAATAAAAAACAAAATTTAAAAACATTATGAGATGTATAATGTAACTGAATTCCAAACAACCGCTCTTTAGACATTGAGATATTTCACTTGAACTAGGCCAAAGTCTTGTTTGGAATCCATGACCTTGTTAGAGTTATTATTTTAATTTTTTTTACTTAATTTTTTTTAATATTTTTATATTATTTTGATATATTAATATTAAAAATAATTTTAAAAAATAAAAAATATATTTTTAAACGATTTTCAATACTTTTTAAATATGATTAGAAAATATATATTTAAGGTTAATTTAGATTTAAGGTAATTTAGAGTTTATTTATAGTTAGAGTTAAAATCTGTGTGTGAACCATGATTTTAACAAATTATAATATTTTTCAATATTAAATATTTATTCCATTCATGCTAATTTACCAAATTTTGTTCAAACTCTTTTAGTTTTCAAAAAAATTCGTGAAAGTTGGGTCCAAGATATCCTTTCATTTAAAACTTAAAAAAGAAAAGGAAAGGAAAAGAAGGAAATCTTTATTATAATTGTTAAATTTCCCAATCAAACCTGGCAATATATTAATCAATCCATCACCGTCCCTCCGATTAAGGGGAGCAAAACGGAGAAGCAGAAAATCGGGGAGAGCAAGGGAATGGAGATAGAGACAGAGTCTCGATTGGTTCGCTTATGCATAGAAGCAGCGTGTGAAAGCAGAGAAAGCGTTGAAAAATGGAGGAAACAGCGACGGACTCTCAATTCTATGCCTTCTCCTCTCGCCGACGCACTTCTCCGCCGCCTCTTCCTCCGCCGCCTCCTCTTCCCTTCTCTTCTGGAGTAAATCACTAAACTTTGGTTTTAGAACATAAATCTAGTTTGCTTGCTCGCTAATAGGAAAGTTAGGTTTAGAGATTGAATAATCAAGATTTTTTAAACAATTTACGGTTTTGATTATAATAATCGAGTTTGTGAATATGGAATTCTCTAGCAACTGTTTATCGAGGTTATGATCTAATGGAGCTTGAATGGCTACAGTTGACAGATGAAAATTGAGATTTCTGTTAAACTAGATTTTTGTGGTCTTGTAGAGTTTTCAAACGTAGTGTGGAGGTGGTTGATCTTAAAGGTGAAAACAATGTGGATGCGGAGTGGATGGCGTACTTAGGAGCATTTCGTTACTTGCGCTCCTTGAATCTTGCTGATTGCCATAGAATCAATAATTCTGCTCTTTGGTCTCTAGTTGGTATGTTGTCTTCTTCATAGCAGTGATGAAACGATGTCTAATTTTTGCCGACTGTTGTTGTTGTTGAGAATTTTAATGTATATCCTGTATTTATTGGTTAGGGATGACTAGTTTAAAGGAGGTGGATATTTCTAGATGTGCCAAGGTTACTGATGCTGGTATTAGGCATCTTGTATCAATTTCAACTTTGCAAATACTACGGATTTCAGAAACAGGTGTTACTGCTGATGGTATTAAACTTCTCTCCTCCCTTACAACATTGTTTGTTTTGGACTTGGGTGGTTTGCCTGTCACTGATACAGCGTTGAGTTCTCTCCAGGTACTCATATTTTCATAACTTGAGTTTATGTTTTGAATCGTTTTCTTAATTGTATTTGAATGTTCCCATTATCGATTTCCTATAACTTGTTCATTTATGCCTGTTCCTTCAATATTTTTGGATAGTTATAAAATGCATAGCTAAGGTATCAGATCTGAATGCCCAAAACATTTGCTGTCATATTGTTATTGTTGAGAGATCTGAAGTCCGTGCTTGATGGTTTCTTTATCAGTCTAGGGTTCAAATTGTATAAATTTTGGAAGTTTCTGTTTAAGGTATTATTTGCCAGCTATCCTGTGCTATGTGAGTTTGCAAGTTATTGACTTTCATGCTATTGTTCTTTTAGGCGTTGACAAAGCTAGAGTATCTTGACCTTTGGGGGAGTAACATATCTAACAAAGGGGCTACTGTTCTTAAAAAATTTCCCAAGTTGAAGTTTCTCGGTCTGGCCTGGACCAATGTTACAATATTGCCAAATTTGTCATCTCTTGAATGCTTAAACTTGAGTAACTGCACCGTTAATTCTGTACTTCAAGGTAGTGGGAATAAAGCTCATTTGACTAAGCTTATATGCTCTGGAGCTACTTTCACCAACGAGGCTGAAGCATTCTTGTATTTCAATACATGCTTCCTATCTTTTCTGGATGTGTCCAATTCATCTCTCAATGGATTCTACTTCTTACATCATTTGAAAGCAATGGAATATTTGGATCTCAGCAGTAGCATGATAGGTGATGATTCAATTGAAGCGGTTGCAAGTATAGGAGCAATTTTGAGAAATTTAAATCTCGGCAAAACAAGAGTCACCTCTGCTGGGGTGGCAATATTAGTTGGTCATGTTCCAAAGCTTGAGAATTTATCATTATCTCACACTCCAGTAGATGATTTGGCCATGTCATATATTGGCATGATGCCTTCGCTGAAGCTTGTTGATTTAAACAATACAATCATCAATGGTATGAATTCTTTCACACGGACAAAGTTGTTATCTTAAAAAAAAAAATATTTATCTAATACCAGCTAATGAATTCAGAATTTGGGGCAGGCTGAATCATTTAATAAATGGCTTATTATCATCTGGCAATGTCTGTCTAAAATCGCATGGGTTTAGTACTTGTTTGTCACTTTTAATGTTTCCTATTTTCAGGTTTCATTCACCAGGATGGTGCTGAGCCAAATTTGATTTCCTCACTGACAGCACTACATAGCCTTAAAGGTTTGGAAAGTTTGAATCTAGAATGCGCCAACATCAAGGATGAAGCTGTAGACCCCTTATCAAACTTTCAAGAATTGAGGCTTTTATCTCTCAAAAGTCCTTCCCTTACAGACATCTCCCTTTACCACTTGTCATCTCTACCAAAGATAAGAAATCTAGGCATTCGTGATGCCGTGCTGACTGACTCTGGGCTATTTTCATTCAGACCACCAGCAACTCTCGAAATGCTGGACCTCAGGGGTTGTTGGCTCTTAACTGAGGATGCTATCTTGTCATTTCGTAAAAGACATCCTCTAATTGAATTAAGGCATGAGCATGTTGTCTCTACATCAGATCAAACTGCCCACCTCCGTCTGACTCCACCACGAACATTTCTAAGACCTCCACAAGTAAACCAGAAACAGGAAAAGTTGATTGTGTCTCAGTATTTTATAGGTTGAGATACTTGCTGCAACAATTTCTGCTTATATGGCTTAAATCTATTTTTTCTCATTCTCTCTCTTTTCTTTTCTTGTTTTTGTTCTCTTGGAAGTAGATCAGAGACTGAAGTATACCAGAGAGGAGCTTCTTGCATTACAGTTTCAATCCTCATCTCTCGGGTCTCCTTTTGACAAAAGCCATGCCAAACCCCAGATGCCGTCGGATTGAAAAGGTGACTTAAAGGTCAAATGCCATGTGTAATATTTTGTTATTGTGACAACAACTGTACTGTATCATGCCAGAGCATAGGTGTTTTAGTTTCAAGTCATCTAATAAGGAGGCCAGTGTATTGATTTTTGTAAACTGTAGCTGGCCGAACTGTTTTGGGGGATGTAGTGGATTATTTAATTTAATTTAGGTGAGCGAGAATGGCGTCTAGTGCAGTGCTGCACAGGCGAGTTGGATTGGCAACTATCTTCCTGGAAAATTTCGTGCTTCGATTTGACTCTAGCCAAAATTCTGGAACTTGAACGTGCCAAATTTGGTCTACCAATTAGAATGCCTTCAACTTCAAGCAAGAGAAAACAAGTCCACTGAGAGCCATGGGGGAGAGACGAGTCTTGTTCCATCCAGGAACTTATATAATGCAGTTATGTTCTCATCATTATAGCATGATGATGCTGGTGGTTGATAAAATCTTTTTTTTTTATTGTAAATTTGTAATTTAAATTCGAAAGAAAAAAATCAGGACCATATTTGCTAATTGTCTGCAAGCTGAATATTTTTTTCTTTTCTTTTCTCATTTCTAAGATAACTCTTGTCCGTCTGTGGAATGCACCAATTGAGTATTAATAATAAGGATGGGAGGCTGGGGAAGGTAGTGAATTGGGTTAAACCGACTGGGAATTGCTCAAGAATAATACAGAACCTGCAACTAAAGGCATTTCCGATCGTGCGAGTGGCTTTTCATGGCTTTGTGGCTAAAGCCTCACATAGGTTGGTAGTCCTCTTAAAGCTGAATTGCTAGATGTTGCCTTCCTTTGTCTCAACCCTCGAGTTGGCATGGCTCGTGGATACAGGAAGGAATTTTTGAGATGTGATTAGAGTGATCATTGACCATCCAATAATTCCAAATTAGGTCAGAGGTTTATGAAGTTTTATATCCACATTCATTCACCGGGAAAGAGAAAAAAAGTCTCATTTGCCATTGTCACCAAAAGCAAAGATGCTACTCTTTGATACAAATTGCAACGTTTATAAATAGAAATAACTTTATGTACAGAAAAAAAAACAAAAATAAAATGTAAATACTATCAACGGTCCTGCTGAACAGAAAAGTTATCAAGATACATAAAGTTATCTCTTAGGCGTTGGGCTTGCTTGCACTCTTGTACATGTTGTCGATAACATTCTGTGCAAAGAATTTTGGATTAGTAACTTTCCACTCACAAATTTCCTCTTGACCAACACAAGAACATTAAAGTGTAACTTAACAATTCCTTTAAGATTCGATGCATGGCCTAAACTAATGGGATTACCGAGATCTAGAACTAGCCGCCATCGCCATGAAATCGGTTAACCATGTTTCTTATATTGCATTAGTAAAGGGGAAAATCAATAATGATTCAAGTCATTGTCAGTCCAAATTTCTGCTACTGAACTGAAGCAGTTAGTGCCACATACAAACCGGTGTAATCAAATCCCCTAAAATATAAAGAAGAGATACCTGGTAATATTTGAGAAGCTGGGGTCTCTTTTTCTTGTATGTTGGAGTGATGAGATCACGCTCCATGTCAAATGGCTCGGGATCGAGGTGGACATCTTTTACAAGTTCAAAGCCCTTCAACTGCCAAAAGTAGTATTTCGGATCACAAAAATGTTCAGTTAGCTCTTTCAATAGGTTAACAAGATATGCTAAAAGCAAATTAAGTAGGAACCTTCTTTTCTTTCCCAATCTTGGTGAGCTCTCCGAGTATGAATTTTTTTGCCTCCGGATTTTCGCAAAGGGATTTAAAGTTCCCACTTATACCATGCTCTTGAGCCCAATGTCCAAGTGCTTGCTGATTGGGGTTGGCAACAGCAACAAGGAATGATTCAAAGCTGTTCCCATAAACCCATATCTGAAATTGAAAAACAGAATGATTGCATAAGCAAGCAATGCAAGTCCTCGGAGGAATTGACAACTGAAGCAAACAGATAAGACTCTCTTGCCAGTAATAGATTAAACCTATAACATAATATATGAATCGTTAAGAAATTAGTAATTACTTAGTTCCAATATGGAAAAAAAAAAAAGCAGTTCCTGCCATCTAGAAACTACTGCCATACTTATGAAAGGGGCGGGATCATAAAAAAATTATGATATTTGCTAGTCTACAGAAAAAAAACACATCAGTGTCTAAATAGAAAGCTAAAAAAAAGACATAGTTATCAACGACCAAGATGCTCATAACAAATATTAAATACATGGACAAACTCAAAAAAATATATATCAAATAGTATCAGAAAGGAATATACCGAATCAATATCAGATACAAGACTATAAATGTTCTCCAAGTTTTCAACAGCAACATATTCTCCTTGAGAGAGTTTGAATATATTCTTCTTGCGGTCAATAATTTTCATGCTTCCATCGGGTTGCCATTCACCAATATCCCCTGATGCAAAGATCATCATGAAAATGGTAAGATTAAGAAAATAAAATTAAATACCAGAGCCAAAGAATCATCATAGGAATAGTCTAGGAAAACCTGTATGGAACCACCCATCTATCAGGACCTCTTTAGTAAGGTCTTCACGTTTGTAGTAACCTGCAAAAAGGGTCTTCCCCCTAATACAAATTTCTCCACGTGGTGTGCTTGAAAGAGCATCATATCCCATCTCAGGTACAGATTCTAGGAAGACATCCACATTTGGTACAGGAGGGCCCACTGTTCCAAGCATTGGCAATTCATTAGGTAGTGAGACAAAGGTCCCAGCACAGGTTTCTGTCAGACCTGCAACAATTCAATTGCAAATATTTCAAGTCCTGGAGGCAGTAAATTATAACCACAAATTTTCTAACACTAAAGAGGAAATTGATGAATTAGAACACTAGTATAGCTTGCATCAAATAATATGGAAAACATACCGTATCCTTGCAGAACATGAGCACATGACACCACTCGCAGGAAAGCTTCTACATGGTTAGAAAGAGGTGCTGCTCCAGATAAAATAAGCCGCACATTTCCTCCCAACCCTTGCCTCACCTAAGTAAGACACAGAGCCAAAGAGAGTTGAGTAAGCATAATTTTATTACAATCACTATTATGAGTTTTGGATCTCGAGGCAATCAGGATAGAAGAATAATTGCCTTATTAAAGACAAATTTGTCACAGATTGGAGATGCTTCATCATGTGCAAACCCCATCTTCATAGATCTGAATTTGCTGCAGTAAATAATAAAAACAAATAGTTAAATTTTGGCAATCATGTAATCCTAACAAGATGGTTAGCCAAATGTACCAACAACAAGCATAAGGGAACAATTATCTGTCTCTCTGAAGTTAAAAATGAGTGAAACTCAACAGGAAAGTCTTATCATGAATTGTTGTCCAAAAAAAGTACTAGAGTGTGGAATAGAACTCACTGTGAGTATGCTAGATTGAATAATGTCTTTGTCAGAAAGCCACCTGTAGAAACTTTCTGTTGCAAACCTAAAAATGTGCGCAGCAGTTATGATAGTTCTACTGTGGGAAATACAGAATAACTATGCTTTCAATTTGTGGTATAAACATTGAATAAGAAAAAATTCCAAGAATTAACTCAGTTCATTCCTCAGTTGAACAAGATGAAGATATTTAACAATTATGGAGCTCTAATTATTTATTCATTGAGTATGCTAGGGAAACATCATAGTGATAGCATTCCAAATAAACCCAATCCGAGTTGGCTTAAGGTGCCTAGAACAATCATTAACAAAGCAGAAGGGTGTTAATTTATCCACACTAGAATGCCTCTATAATTAAATTTTGCTCTTATATGAAAGTTGAAATAGCTGAATTTCAAGAATGCATGGTTAGAAGAGAGTTTACCGGAATAAACTCTTTCTAAGACGCGGGGCACAGCACAGAAAATAGATGGTTTCAGCTCCCCGATGTCCTCGAGCAATAATTTTACATCCTACAGATTTGTGAGAAATAAACATTTCACCATATTGATTCTTCATTAGTGAGGCTGAATGGTTTTACCATCCCAATCACCTCTGCAATTTGGGACACCCATTGCATCCTTGGCATCATTCTCATGAAACCAATGAGAAGAAAAATGAAAATAAAAAAATCAAATAGGGCTTACCCCTCGCCAAAACCCTATAGAGGCACCATGTTGAATAAATAACTCCTCAATCACCCGATCAAATATATGAGCAAGAGGAAGGTATGAAAGATATACATCCTTCGAAGTCAACTGCAAAATTTATACAAAACAAATAAAAGAGTCATGTGAATAGATTGGGTATAAAAAAGGACCAAAAAAATTATGATTTACACGTCATATAATTAATGTCATATCTTCATCTATGACATGCACAGAATATAAGAGAAAATTACCGCTTCATTCACACTTTCTAGTAGCCGTTTCACCCCAGCTAGAAGAGTGACAATACTGTCATTTGAAATCATCACTCCCTTGGGATCACCAGTTGTTCCGCTAGTGTACATTATTGTACAGATATCCTCTTTCTTCTTCACTGGGAGTTCATATTGTTTGTTCTCCCCCTGCAAGGGACATATAAAAAGACCATTACTCGTTGGTCTCATTTAAGCTTAAATAAGAATCAGAAACTAAAAACAAACTTTAAAATCTAAGAAGAAAAGGCATCTTATTGTGGTTAATGAATGTAAATGCACATTAAATAAATATATTAATAAATAATAAAATTGAACCAAAACTCCATCCATGTTTCATCGCTGGCTTTTTATGAAACACAATTAGTGAGATACTAGAATTGTTTCTTGAAATTGGCAAAACAAGGAGATGACACCCGTCCATTAAATGTCATAATAGATTCTAAGCTCAAGTTTGCAAGCTAAAGGTTGAGATACAATACAGTACTGGTCATGAAGCATGCTTGCTACCAAAAATATTCCAAAAACACAGTTGGGATACAATATCACTCACAGAGTAACTTATCTGTGCATACATTTTCTAGCTCAAATTTTTACTAATATTGATGCAATAGTTGGATAGGACAAGAGTGATTGAGAAAGACTAGGCTACCAGCTTTAAAAACTCATCCCAAGAGTATACTGCCAAACCAAATTTCTCAATCTCCTCTTTCTCTTTGGAAGCAACCTTGCCAAAGCTCACAATTGCTGCATAAGGAAATAAATAACAAAATGATTTCTTGGTAACATGGGTAAAAAACAAACAAAAAAAATCTGTGGATATTAACTTACTTTTCATGTACTGTGTGGAGTTGGGAAATGTTTTCAACAGCTGAGAGAACAGAGGAAACCACGGATCAGTTAGAATGATATCAGCATGTAAGATTAAAATTCCTAAAGAGCTTGTATACCAGCTAATAGTTAACCTCTTGAATATTAAATTCAAGAAGACATGATGAAAAGCAGCGTTGTCAATAATGGATTTTGGATGCATGGACATAAAACATATACCTCGGTGATCTTTTTCTCTTCTACAAAAGCAATTGAGACCTCTGAATGGCATATAATGAATTCCACTGCATCGGCACCTAGAATGTAATTTGAGAGAGGTAAGCACTAATTGGCCTTGATGTAGAAGAGATATGCATGAAAATTGCAGGTTAGTCAATGATCGTCACATGCCAAATTCATCTATGAGGAAGAAGACCATACCTAATGTGTCATACAAAGGAACACAGTAGAGCCCATGAGCATTGCAGGCCTGCATCAGTTTTAGCGGTATAAATCAGAAACTTCACGAAGAAGGGAAATCATACTAATACAGAAAGAATAAATTAAAAAAACCAGCAAGTGATGAGGAAGCCTGCCACAGTAATCAAACAAAACCTTTTATCCAAAAAATAAACAAACAAACAAGTAAATAAATAGACAATCAAGCTTTAAAGATGATTAGAGTATGATTAGAAGGGCTATAGTCTATTTTTGAGTCAAGCATTGAAAACCAATGACAATGCATAGTTCCCTCACTCTACAATTAAAAAGTATGTTGAACCACATATTTCAGAAGGAATATTTTGAAGGAATTCTCCAACATTATATGAAATCCAATCCCATAGAAGGTGGAAAAAAAAAAAGCCTACAAATTAATGGTGCAGAAACTTAGAAGAAAAATCAAAATGGAATGTGATTGGTATAGGGTGGAAACTGAAGAAGACAGCTTCCTAAAAAAACCAATATATGACCAGCAAACCTATAAATTAAATGGTGCAGAAACTTAGAAGAAGAATCAAAATGGAGCGTGATTGGTATAGAGCGGAAAGTGCAGAAGACTTCCTTAAAAAAACAAATATTTGACCAGCAAACTAAGATAATCAAAGAGCATATACTCCAAAAACAGTGGCAAAACTCATTATTCATCCTTCAAGTGCTTTATGAATTAACAGGTTGTAATAACATTTTCTCTTATCAGGGAATCGATCACAAAGAGGAGAAACTACCTCCATGCTCATAACCCATTCTGCACAATTAGCACCATAAATACCACATTTTGCGCCCTACAAATAACCAACACAGAGTTAGACACGAGTACAAACCCAATTTTGATTACAAAGATCGAGACTTCGTTTCAAAAAAAGTAGCTCCAATGCTTAACCGGTTCAACACCGCAGCTTCGAATTGAGTTTCCAACTTGGACCACCGTGTCATAAACTTGTTTGTAAGTTTGCCACACATAATTACCAGCCTACAAAAACAACAAACCCACGGTTACTAAAATAAAAGAACCCACAAAAAGAACTGGCAAGAAACAACAAAGCTATAGCTACCTTGCCATTCACAATCTCACGACAACCAAGCATTGGGTTATTTGGATATTTCTCTACAGACATCCTGCAAACAACTCCAATGAATATTAGTCACACAACTAAATGACTTAATAAAAAAAATACCAAGGATTAAATATTAACCAAAAAAAGAAAAGGAATCTATTTTCTCTCAAACGAATCACGGCATATACTTTGGACGAATCACAAACAAGCATTAAAAATAAAGCCCTTTTACTAAATCGCAAACAGATTAGAAATATCAAAGTAAATCTAAACGAATCACGGCATATACTTTAACCCCTTGTTTAACAAGATTTTATCAGGAACCAAACAGAAAGATTTTCTCACCGAAAAATATCCCAGCAACTTTCAAGTCCAGGAACCGGAGGAGGAAACCCATCTTTAGCAAAAAGACTACGATACACAGGACCCGTCGATGGCTTTCCATCTATAGCTTCCTTTGCTTTCTCTACCTCAACCAAGTACTTTCTCTGCTCCATTCGATCGATCACGGTTTCTGCTCTCTAAACGTATTTTCTATGTAGTTGTGAGAGTATATGAAAGAGTAAATGGAATGGTGTTGAAGATTTTGAGAGAGATTTTATAGTGAGTTTGAAAGGGAGGTGGGTGGCTGTGGGTGGCCAAAGAGGAGAACTTAAAAGAATTGAATTATTAAATAAATAATTTTCTTCGTCCTTTGAAATTAGAATCAAAGATTTTTCTTCTCTGTTTTTCTTTTTGGGTGAGGACGAGAACTTGGAAAAAAATAACTTAAAGAAAAGACAAGACGAGGACCAGTAGGTTGTTCGTGTTGGTCCTGAGTTGTTATTAATTATTATATACATAGAGGTAGAGGAGAGAGAGTGTTAAAGTGTCCAATCTCTAATCTTAACTAGGTTTTGGTTCCGGTTCCGGTTCCGGTTCCGGTTTTAAATTTAAAATTCTTGCAGACATTATTAGTTTTACAATTTTGTAAGGTTGAATTTTCAACCTTACCAATTACAATAAATAATACATTAAGTTTTTTTTATATATTTTATAAGAGAACATGGTTCTTTTTCTTTATTAAAAATTAAAATACCGCCCATATAATTTTAACAAAATAGCCACAATGCCCCCGTGTATTAAATAAAAAAATCTCATCATTATCCCTCATCTTCTCTGATCTATCACGTTCTCGATGTCACTTTCTCTGTCACATATAAATCTATTATTTTTTACAAAATTAAATACAAATTTTCCTTTGGACACATTCTTTGTCACTTTTCTCTTCTCCTGTTTTGGTGTTCGAATTTATTTATTGTGTAGAACACAACAATAAAGATATTTTCAGACCAGTGTATCTAGGGCTTTTTTGTAGTTCATTATTTTCTTTTTTTAAAAAAAAAAAAAGGAAAAGCAACGCATTGCTTGCTAATGCTCAAATTCTGGCATGTGGTGGCAAAAATAAATTAGGGCTAGGTTTTTTTATTTTTTGTAAAAAAATTAATTTTTAAACTTATTCTCACCCAAAAAAACCTAATAAACACTATAAAAATCTTCTAAACCACCTAAAAAAACAAAAATCAACCGGATTAAAAAAAAACATAATCTTATTTTTTATGCAACAAAAATTTACAACTTTTTCTCTCTTAAACTATGAATTAAAAAAATGAACATAATGAAATTATGGATCTAGAATAAGATTATACAAAACTAAAGGGACTGAAAAGGTAATCAAAAGAAAATATGGGACAAAAAATATTTTTATGCAAATTTTAGAGTGGCCATGCGTGATCTCCATGTTCTACACTTTATTCCTCTCTTTTTATTTTTTATTTTTCTTCATAGAATATATTATATGAAATTGTTGATGAATTTGGCCACATAAGACTCGAAGAGAGAGAAAAAAAATGATCAAAATGAAAAGAAAAGAAAAGGCCAAAAATGGCATTGCGGATTGATGTAGAGTACTGGGTACAAACCTGCAGTTTTTGATAGTAGGGGGACAAACCTGCAATTTAATAGGAAGTTTTACATAAATCTTGCTCTTTCTTAGGTGGGTGGCGGTTAGTTGATGCCCTTTCTTAGAATAATCCAGCAAATCACATGTGTAGCTCTAACTAGCTATTTTGATTTATCACGGGTTAAATTGTTTTCTTTTTTTAATGTGCTTTTATATATATAAAAAATTTCTATCGAAATTGAAATGAAAGAGGTTGTTTAAGAATGTTATAAATATGTTTTTTAAAGTATTTTTTATTTTAAAATGTATTAAAATAATATATTTTTAAAATTTTTTAAAAAATTATATTTTACATCAACACATCAAAATGATAGAAAAAAACACTAAAAATTAATTTCAACTAGAAAAATCAGATTTTGATGAAAAGCAAGTTCAACCTCAATGTTAAACTTGCATTAAAAGCTTATGTGTATATCTAATTAAATAAATTGAAACTATTTGTGTTACAAACAAATAAATAAAAATCATTAACGATAAATAAAGATGAAAATTGAAAAAATTGAGAGGCGGATATAAACCAAGATATTTGGCTTCCAACTTGAGTTTTTTACACGGTTGTGATTCATGACTTTATTCACAAAAATTAAATTTTTATTTAATCAAATAACAATAAAATTAAACATACATGAAATTGATTGAATAAAATAAAAAACAAAAAATATTATGAAGGGTTCATATATTAAAAATATTATCAAAAAATAAATACTTTTTTATTTTAAAAACAAATTTCATTTATATAAAACATAAAGAAAATATATATGAATTAGAACAATCTCTTAAAAAATTAAATGCATACAAAATAGCTAAAAAAATAATCTCTATGTAAAAAAGCTAAATAAACAAAATAAAGAGAGAAGAAGTATTAATTTAAATATAAATTAAAAAATTATTTTGAAAAATATATATAAAAGGCATTAATTAAAAAAATATTTTTTAAAAAGAAAAGAACCAAATTCTTCTGAATTTAGATAGGGCGGGTGACTTGCATCCGCCCCAAATTCTTTTGAAAAAAACAAGTTAGACACATGTTATCGACAGACACAGATAGCGTGCCATTTGATATTTTGCCTATTTTTTAATCAATGTTGTGGTTGGAAAATTAGGCCTAAAGTTTTTTCGACCTAAAAGCTCATTTTCAACCTATTATTGGCCCAATACATCTAGAAAACATCTCAGGCAACCCGATAAACTCATTCATAGTCTCAAAAACTTTTAAAAACCATCTCAAAACCTGAAATCAATTAGAAATAAAAAAAATCTTTTCGAGTTCAAATATGTTTTTTCTAAACAATTTCAAGGTAAAAATAACACCTAATGTGAACTTTTTTCGTTAAATAGAACAATCTAACACCAATATTTATCATTTTTATAGTCATAATCGTTGCCAACATAATTTTTTTCTTTCAAACATCGGATTCTAACGACCTTTTCTCACCTCTCTCTCAAATCATGGACCAAATAATAAGGAAAAAGAAATTTTGACCCAAAATTGATTTTACCCTTAAGTTTTGGAAACTTAAGGGACCTAATATTTATAGTTTGAAAAGTTCAGGGACTACAATATATATTTTTAGATTTACTTATTATAATTTTTATTCCGTGGTGATTTCTGTGAAGGTTTTTACAATATCACATTAAAAACTCCCGTTTGGCTGGCTGGCAATCAATGGATTCAGGCAGTTCAGATCCTATGAAGGTTGTTTTGTTAACTAGTGGGCCGAGTCATTGTTTCATGCCAAACCAATGGCTAAAAGATGCTTAAAATGAAAGCACTTTCTTTGAAGAATCCAGCAACCACATTTTCCAGCCCTAATTTTTACTGAGAGTGGTTTCTGCGAAGGTTCTTACAAGATCACAACAAGAACTCAAACAGTTCAGATTCTCTGGTTGTTTTGTTAATTTGTGGGAATAGTCGTTGTTTCATGACAAACCAATGACTAAAAGATGCCTAAAATGGCTGCACTTTCGTGCCCGACACCACGGCCTACGGGTGATGTATCTGACACAATTTTTAGCATAGATTACGCTTCATACCAGGATTTATTCCAGCATATGTCATGCCGCTAACTTAAAAAAAAAATTAAAAATTAAAAATTAAAAATTAAAAAGTCCACACCTGTACTTTAAATTGTTATCCATCCTCATTCCTCAGCGAATTTCTTTTCTTAAATTCCAGTGACAATAAATTTACCCTCAAGCTTTTTTTTTATTTTTTACAATGGAGAGGTCCAGAGTTTTAGAATGGTTAAATTACTCATTTTCTTATAATTATTGATTTCTTTTAGAATCTAAGTTTATTTATAATATTAACCTTGAAGTCAAATAATTCTAATGTAATCGACTTTCGTGGTGGCTCCTTTGATGGGGCAGATTTGCTCTCCATATTACTATCTTGTATTTTTTTT
>Ga0325405_1003123_pt1 | contig 17055 bp, 7 predicted proteins | sample PopdelMetagenome_21_FD_205663 | JGI IMG/M metagenome (GOLD analysis project Ga0325405, IMG submission 205663) | Populus deltoides microbial communities from Bellville, Georgia, United States - Xylem-Control-R2 | ecosystem: Host-associated > Plants > Phyllosphere > Stem > Wood/Secondary xylem...
ATATATATATATATATATATATATATATATATATAAAACATTTGCAATGCAAACAAATCACCAAACACTCTATTTAAAACATAAAAGCTAGACTTCATCAAACCGCAATAATTGAGAGGCATCATAAATTTTCAACTCTTTAAAATCAACACCATATTCAAAGCAAAAACAGCAAATACCTACCAGTTTATTACACAGCTGAGCCTTCTGGGAGGCTTTGAGAGAACATCTGAGTGAGAACTGCCGACCCCACCAAGCAGCATTGACGTGGTTAATGTTCCCCAAAGGAATATGGCTTCTGGGTAGTTTGGAGATGGCCATGGAAGAACAATAGTGGCACGGGATTATGGCTGCCATGGCACCGTATCTAGTATTCTAAAAAGATATCAATCCAATATAGATACTTAAGACATATAACATCGCAAACTTGATGTCTGGTCTGGTTTGCAAGTGAAAGAGAGGAGAGTTCAATAGATAAGGTTTAGGGTGAGATGGGAGTACAATAATGTAGATGCCATCCTCACGATACGGATAAGATGCCTCTTCGTTAAGTATTATTTAAATGAATTTATTTCAATTTATTTATTATTGAAAAAATCAAACATTTATGCACAAATAAATAAATGATATTGATTATAAACATTAAATAAGTCTTTAATTGTTAATAAATAAGAACAAATCTGAAGGATATGTAATTTTCACTATAGAGTTACTTCTTCAACAGGTGAAAGGATTTACCGTATATTGTAATAGTTTTGTTCTGTTTTGTCTCTGTTTTTTCTCTTCAATTTTTGAATTTATTTTTCAAATACACCCTTTATCTATTTTATAATTTATTTTAATTTATTTTTTATATTGTTATCACAATATCAAAAATTCTTTTCACATTAGGTTGATACTGAAATTTATAAAAAAAAAAAAATGAGTTTTAGTGATTGAAAAAGAAAATCTGGGGATTAGATATGAGAATGAGGGAAAGAATGGTTTTTTTTTTAAAAAAAAAAAAAAACCATCTTTTGCCTTAAGAATTTGACCAAAAGAATGCGGTCCAATTGTTTCTTGCTTCTTTATTTTTATTCGAAATTTTATTTTGTTCATTATTTGATTCTTGTGTTTGGAAATAAAAGAAAAAGTCAATGAAAAAATACAAATAATAGAAACAATCATCAATTAACCATATTATATTAATAAATAAATAACTCGTTCTCCTTGCAATAAAAGGAGTTTAATTAGAATTTTTTTTTTTTTTTTTTTGCATTTATCTTGCCATAAAAACTAGATTTAGACTGGGGATTGGCAAAATTTTTAAAATCGAGATGATATTTCATTTTTGTCAACAAAATAAATGCTTTTTTAAGACTTTTAATGGAGTTTCTAAAGAATTATATATATATATAGTTGAAAAATAAAGTTTTAGAGTTCCTGTAATAAGAAACCTGAACCACATGAGGTCTTTCTAACCACATGGCTTGAATCGAACTAGAGCTTGGGTGATAATATATAACTAAAAAAAGACCTTCATGTGTTTTTATATGCCTTAATATATATTTTTATCTCAATTTAACGATTGAATCTCTGATTAGTGTTAAAAATATTTTAAATATTTTTTAATTTATTTTATTAAATACATGTGTAATAGTTTTTATTCACAATTAATTTTTTGTAATGGTGAAAAGCGTATTGCCAACAACTACAATTTATTGTTTTTTTTTTTTGTAAGAAAAAATTTAGTTTATCCATAGCGAGCGCAGATGGATGAATATTAAATTTTATAACTAGAAAAGAAAGTGAAGACCAATTTGAAACATTGAATAACTCTTAACCAGTGCCGTACGAACACTCTTTACGGTTGCATCATATTTTTGTTTGGTATCCTCGAATATTGCCACAATAAGCTCTTTGGGATTGGAATTGTTTTTTTTTTTTTTTTTGGATCAGTGAAGTCCTGCTCATTTGATTTATCATGTTCTTTCCCTCCCTCTCCTATAGCTTGGATGATGAGCTAGACTCCTAAGCATCAAACCCCACCATTCCTCGTCCTCCCCTCTTCTTCTTCGACAGAAGCATCACCAGGTATTCCACCAAGCCAGCACAAAAAGAAAAACACTTTTACTATTAGGATGCTTTACGAGTAATGGACGGGTGTATTTTTTGGTGATTCTTTTCAGGCTTAAAATCTTTGTGATTCTTTTTGGTGTGAGAGATGTTAATGGACGGGTGTTTTTTTTTTTTTTTTAATGATGGTTGTTCATAGCAAACAAATCAGTTGATTCCTAGGCTCATTTTGATATTATTTCTGAAATTAAGATAGTTTTTTCAAAGAATCTCTATGATCATCTTTGTTTTCTTCTTCTTTTTCCCTAAAATTAGGTGGTTTGGTTGGCTTCAATGACCGCTGACTTGCCACAATTAATTTATGAAAAGTGATTAACCATTTTCAGCTAAACTTCAATTACGAAGTTCCAAACTTTTTTGTTGAAGCTCCAAGAGCTTGTTATATATTTAAAGGGCAGGAAAACAAAAGAAAAGGAGAGAAGAATCGTTTCTTTACAGGAGAAAAATAGAAGAAGTGAGAAATGAGAAAGAATCTCCTATAATTTAGTCAAACTCATAAATGGTTTTACAACTACCTATCATTTGAGGCTATAAAAAAAAGGAAAGAAAAAGAGGGAAAAAAGACAAAAAAAAATAAACATACAAGATTATATCACCAAAAATCTTTTGATAAAAAGGTTATGAAATATTAATAAAAAAAATGAAAAGAAAAGGATAAAAAGCAAAGCTCTTGAGTCCAAGAGTGAAAGCAGAAGTGCCAAAGGACTAGAAGTTTTAGAAAGGAGCACAAAATTCCAAGCAAAAAAGGCAACATTGTTAAAGTATTCCTCAAACTTTGATGAGGGGATGGAGTTCAATGAGCATATCTTCTCCCCTCTCATTCTACTTACTATATGTTTGTATTGGATGTTCATTATACTTTCCCTTTTCATCTATTTGTCATTTTAATGCATTCGGTGAACTTATTTAGTTTTTCTCAAATGATTAGTTGTGACATGATTTCATAAGTTTATATTTTGTTTGAAACTTGTTCGAATGATTAAATTTGTCAATTGAAGTGTTAAATGTTAGTATAAAATGATGTTTTGCAGGCTTTAGTGTTATGTTAATCTTTTTTTGAAGTTATGGTTTTAGGTATTGAAGATGTTGTAGTTTGGCTTATTTTAAAGTAGTTTGTTAGGTCTACTGAAGACAATAGTCATGTTGTTTATGGTTTTGGTATCCTCGAATATTGCCACAATAAGCTCTTTGGGATTGGAATTGTTTTTTTTTTTTTTGGATCAGTCAATTCCTGCTCATTTGATTTATCATGTTCTTTCCGTCCCTCTCCTATAGCTTGGATGATGAGCTAGACTCCTAAGCATCAAACCCCACCATTCCTCGTCCTCCCCTCTTCTTCTTCGACAGAAGCATCACCAGGTATTCCACCAAGCCAGCACAAAAAGAAAAACATTTTTACTATTAGGATGTTTTACGAGTAATGGACGGGTGTATTTTTTGGTGATTCTTTTTAGGCTTAAAATCTTTGTGATTCTTTTTGGTCTGGGAGATGTCAATGGACGGGTGTTTTTTTTGGTGATTCTTTTTCATCTATTTATCATTTTAATGCATTCGGTGAACTTATTTAGTTTTTCTCAAATGATTAGTTGTGACATGATTTAATAAGTTTATATTTGGTTTGAAACTTGTTCAAATGATTAAATTTGTCAATTAAAACGTTAAATATTAGTATAAAATGATGTTTTGCAGGCTTTAGTATTATGTTAATCTTTTTTTGAAGTTATGGTTTTAGGTATTGAAGATGTTGCGGTTTAGCTTATTTTAAAGTAGATTGTTAGGTCTACTGAAGACAATAGTCATGTTGTTTATGCTTCAAGACAATGAATTTAATCAATATAACAATGTTTATGCCGAAAAAGAATTATTTTTACTTGTTGTCGTTATTTAATTTTGCTTATTATTTTGCCTTTAATTCTTTGTTTTCTTGTTGTTTTGATGATTTAATCAAGTTGTTTTGAGCATGTTTAAGCTTTAATTGCTAAGATTAAGCTGTTTTATAGGCTCCTTATTCTTCTTTTCTGGGTTATTTTTATTGAGCATTTTTGGGTTGGCATTCATCTGTTGACCTTTATCTTAGGTTGTTGAGTTTTATGTCTTTTTGGTTGATTAATGATTCTTACATATGTGTCTATACTTGTTGTCATTAATCTAGGGTATTGATGGCTTAAAAACACTGATGTAATCGTTTTTTATTTTTGATTCCTTCACTTTATCTTTTGCATAAAATTGATCAATCACGATGATTTAGTGTTGATTGTGATTATCCGACCCTAAAATCTTGTTTGAATGTTGTTTTCACGTGTCTATGCTTTCAATTTGATATAATATATTCTGTTATTGAGATCATGTTTCTAGGGTTGTTCTTGTGTTCTTCATGTTCTTGAGTGTATTCAAACATTTTTTTCCTTTTTGATCTTCTTTTTTGATTTGGGGTTGTATTTGTGGGCTTGGTGGGCCTTTGGATTAGGAAGCTTAACCCACGTGGTTGAGTTGAGTCTATTCTTGATAAGGTTACATTTAGCATGTTTGTTTTTATCAAAGGAAAAATGTTTTTTTTTCTTAGGGCGTGTTTGTCAAACACGGTCTTAAGATACTTTTTTAGTCTTTGATTTTTTGTTAAGGACATGTTTGGAAAACATGCCTTACTGATTTTCCAGCAATGTTTGTTTTCTTATTTTTTATGTTTTTGCCAAACAGACTCTGATGCAACCATATTATTTGATAGTTTCACCCACATTTAACTAGTGTTTTGCCTATGTTTTATATATAAAATGTCTTGATATTCTTTGTTTTATGTTTTGAAGGCATTTTTGGATGAAAAGATGCAAAGGAAGTAAATTGGAGATAATTGGCAGATTTGACCTTCAGTCGATGTTTTGTGCAGAGCGTGAGCTCTAGAGGTTGAAATGAAGTGATTCCAGTGGCACTAAAAAGCTAATATCCATACCTTTTTGGAAACTTACTTCAAGAAAAATAAAAAGAGAAAGATCATGGAAATCACATCCTGCAAAGTCAAATCTTGCATTCTGATAGTGTTGACATTTGACCATTCAAAATTTAATATCTGGAGCTACAGAAGTCCAATTGATACACACTTAATTTTTTTGGATTCCTAACTCAAAGACCTATCAACGCTCCAAATTTCAGCCAAAATTGATGTCATACGAGGGAGATATGATTTTTCAAAGATGACAACTGAATTCTGCCAGCAAACAGGTTTCGTGAAGAAACAAGTCCAAATTACATTCCGAAGCATCTAAACCAAAATCCAAGTTTTTATATCAGCAATTTAGATCCTTTAAGTCAGAGCTTGAAGATTTCATGCAAGGCTCTTTCTCCTTTTTAGGGAAAATAGTAATTGAAGTACTTAAATGTAAACTGTCAACTTAAGGAAGGACTATTTTGTAAAATAGAGACTAGGGTTTCTTAGCATATAAAAAGAAAAAGAGAAGGGGCTGGCAGCGGAAGAAAAGAGGGAGAGCAAAAGGAGGCAGCAGCCAGCAGAGAATAAACACAAATTCTCTCCTCTACAAACCCAAAAATCATGCTCTCTTCAATCTTTAGAAGTAGTTGTTCAATAGTTATGCAATGCTAAGCTCTTTTCTTGGTTGTAAGGACGCAAAAACCTTCGGATTTCAAGAACCGTGAGATTTATTCTTCCTTTTATTTTCAGTTTATGTTATGAATGAGTATGATTGTTTTCCTGTGCATATTTCCTATAATTATTGTTGATGATTGCTAGAGCGGATTCTAAGTTATTGTTGTGAACAATCTATTGCTAAGTTTAATATCAAAACCGAAGTTGTGATATATGAACTTGTGAAGCAACTAAGTTTGATAATTATGGCGGAACTACGTTATTGAACTTAGGGAGAACATTTGAACAAAGTGACACAAGTTGCGGACAGCTTGTATGTTAATCTTGATGAAATTATCTAGTTCTTAAAGCTACCATTAAATTGAATCATTAGTGCGGACACTTTGATTGTTTGTTGGTTAGGATTAGTTATACGGCGGATTTGTTAATTAATCAACGTTAAGAAAAGATAAAATTTCAGAACATAAACTGTAATTTTCATTTCAAGGATCGGTTCTAATTTCCGTAGGTGGATGTGTGCATGCGACCAAGATTTGTTTTCTTGATAAGTTTCGGTTTTAATTGATTTTGTTTGCTAGTTTAATTGATGTCATAGTTTAGATAATCACAAACTAAATCCCTCCAATTACATAACGTATAACATAAAAATTTGACTTGAAACTTCCTCGTGGAATCGACCCCTTGCTTGCTCTATACTATCTTATGTGTTTTAAGCTAGGGTAATTAATTTGTGCGATCGCGACATCGTAACAAATTTTAGCGCCGTTGATGGGGAGGTAATTTTAGTTGATTCTTGTGCTTGTACTGTTATTTTTATTTGTTGTGATTAAAAAAAAAACATAACTTTTGCTTGCGACGGTACTATTCACTTACGGTAGTGGTATTGTTTAAAACAGATTTTTTAGTAGAATTAGGTATTGGCCTTTTGTTTCCTGAAGGGAAACAATGTTCTGAACAGAACTAGTGGTAAACCACTAGCCCCACCTATCGAGGCCAAATTCCATTGTTTTTAGGCAGTTTTAATTTTCTACCTAAGATTTTCGTACAATTTGCATTGTTTTCGATCTCTTGTGTGGTTGGTTTCTTTTGAGTTTTCTTGATGATTTATAACAGTAACCCGTTCTACTAATCAAAGTCAAGTGCAGTTGGATCTCGAAATAGAAAAAACTTTACGCAGGTTAAGAAAGGAAGCTCGCCTCAACACCATGGCGGTTGCACGGCAACAAACACTCAAGGAGCTTGATGCTCCTTAACATGGAAAATCATCCATTGTGCATCAACATCGACAATAATGTAAACTTCGAGCTCAAATCTAGTTTTATACATTTGCTACCAACATTTAATGGTCTTGCAGGTGAAGATCCTTATACTCATCTCAAGGAGTTCCATGTGGTTTGCGTTGGCATGAAACCGAATGGAGTTGACGAAGAACAGGTTAAGTTGAAAGCTTTCCCTTTCTCTTAAAAATGGCAGCAAAGACATGGTTTTTCTTTATTCTACCAGGTTTTATTAGAACTTGGAATGTCATGAAGAAGATTTTCCTTGAGAAGTATTTCCCAGCATCTCAAGTTGCCAATATAAGAAAAGAAATATATGGGATTTGGCAATCTCATGGAGAGACTCTCTCCGAGTATTGGGAAAGAATTGAGCAACTATGCATTCAATGCCCTCATCATCAAATATCCGATCAGCTGCTCATTCAATATTTCTATAAAGGATTGATGCCTACTGACCGTAGTATCATTAATGCTGCAAATGGAGGCATATTGGTGGATAAGACACCCGAAGCTGCACGCCAATTGATCTCAAACATGGCAGCCAACTCAAAATAGTTTGGCACTCGTGGAGACTTCTCCAACAAATGAGTAAATGAGGTAAGTATTTCTAACCTTGAAAATAAAGTTAATGATCTTACTTCTCTTGTGCGTTCTTTGGCTTGTGGAAATGTGCAGCAAGTGAAAGTTTGTAGCATATGCTCCTTACAAGGATATGCTTCGGATATGTGCCCAACAATGCAAGAAGATTACATTGAACAAGCTCATGCAATTGATAGAGCCTGCAACGGACAACCCCAACGTAAATATGATCCCTTTTCCAACACGTACAATCCCGGATGGAGAGATCATCCCAACTTACACTATGGGAACCCACCTCAACAAAGCAATCAAGGCCGACAGTTCCATCCCCATAGATTTCAATCCCAACAGAATTATCAAGCAAGACAACCCCCTCTATTTACAAACTCTAATGTTATAGGGTCATCATCCAATGATGATCTTCGTGAAATGATGAAAACTTTGGCTTCTAACACCGTGACCTTGCAACAAAACGTCATTTCTTTTCAACAGGAAACAAGGTCAAGTATTCACAACTTGGAGAAGCAAATGGGGCAAGTAGCTTCAAGTGTGGGGAAATTGGAAGCACAAATGAATGGAAAATTACCCTCCCAAACATTGAATCCAATAGAGAATGTTAGTGCGATCATGCTGAGAAGTGGGAAAGAACTTGAAGAGAAAAGGTCGAAACAAAATGAGATGGAGGAAGAAGAAGAGATAGAAACCGAATTGAGTACAAAGAAGGAACATCCTCCTCCGCAAACTGAAACATCAACCAACACTCCAAAGGTAACTCCTCACTCAATGAATTCCAGTTTTAAAACAATTCTACCCTTTCCTATGAGTTCTTCTAGGTCAAAGAAAGAGGACAAAGAAAAAGAGATTTTAGAGGTTTTCAAGAAAATAGAACTCAACATTCGTTTGCTTGATGTTATCAAGCAAATTCCCAAGTATGCCAAATTCTTGAAGGAGTTGTGTACTACCAAGAGAGCTTTCAAACTAAAAGGTTATGAAATGGCGAGTATGGGTGAAATTGTATCTGCTATAGTTCAAAAGAATATGCCTTTGAAGCAAAAGGACCCAGGTACGTTTACTATCCCATGTGTTATTGGTAATGCTAGTTTCAAAAGGGTCTTGTACGATTTAGGTGCATCCATTAGTGTTATGCCTAAACATATTTATGATTCTTTTAGTCTTGAGCCTTTGAATAAAACTAGCATTATAATACAACTTGCGGATCGTAGTTTTGTTTACCCACTTGGTGTGATAGAAGATGTCCTAGTCAAGATTGATAGTTTGGTCATTCCATGTGACTTTTATATTCTTGATATGGAACATGATTCTTGCGATTCATCAAACAACACTTCTATATTGTTTGGGAGACCATTCTTGAAAACTGCCAATATAAAAATTGATTGTGGTAAGGATACTTTGTCTATGAAGGTAGGAGATAAAAAAATTAAATTTAATTTTCATGATGCAATGACATATCCTTATAGCAATATTTATTCTATCACATGTTATGACCAAGTTGATATGTGTGTGCAGCAAGTTTGTGATTTTGATTGTGAGGATGAATTAAGCATGGCTTTGAGCAATGACTATGATTTTACTAAGATAGAAGAGATGGAAAGGCATATATATGTTCCCCAAAACATGCATGAATTAGCATTGGATTTGCAAGCTTTGCAAACTGTCCTTCATGATGCAGGAGTCATTTACCCCATTATGGACAGTGAATGGGTGGCGCCTATCCTTTTGGTGCCCAAAAAGATTAGAATAACGTTGGAAGAAATACAAAATGATACTTATGAGAATGCAAGGATTTACAAAGAAAAGACTAAGAGTCTCCATGACCGAATGATTACAAGAAAAGAGTTTAATGTTGGAGACAAAGTCCTTCTTTATCATTCACGTTTGAAACTTTTCTTGGAAAGTTATGCTCTCGTTGGATTGGACCATTTGTTGTTTCTAATGTTTTTTCTTACGGTGCAGTTGAAATTACAAGTTTAGAAACCAACAAAGTACTCAAGGTCAATAGGCATCACTTGAAACCTTTCTATGAAGGTTGGACAACAGAACTCACCGCTTTTGTGGAGTTAGCTGAACCAATCTATGAAGAATGAGCATGCAACATGTCGAGCCAATGACATAAAACAAAAGCGCTTACTGGGAGGCAACCCAGCACAAAAAGGAAAAAAAAAAACAGATTTGCTTTCTTTTTCCCTTATCTTTTATTTTTTATTTTATTTTTTTCATTCTCCTATGATCCTTTTCTTTTATTTCAACATTGAGGACAATGTTGTGTTTTAAGTGTGAGGGTATTGGGAGAATGTTGGTTTTCTAATTTTGGTTTTCTTTGTTATTTTTCAAAAAACAAAAAAAAAATTATGTTTGATTTTTTGAACTCCCATTGGTTTTTGAGAATATGAGTATTATGTATGAGAATTAGTTGAGATAGATGAAGATATAAATCAAATGAATGAGTGTGCATGCAAGTTTTAAGGTTTAATTGGTTTAGAAATTGACTTTAAGAATATGTCATGTTGACTTTATAGTGTTGTACCAATACAAGCTTTTGAGCCTTCAACATTATATTTTTTTATTATGCATTCTTTCAATGATATGTATCTCTAGAACTTGCTTCATATCTTTTTTGAGATTACATTCGCATTACATATATACATGAAGATGATAAAGGCATTAGAAATTTTAACCACTTGAGCCAAAAAGCCAACCTAAAGCAAATTATCCATGTATAAGCCTTAACTTTTTATATGTTTTCCTTTTCCCCTGGCCAAGGATTAGTAAAGCATATACTTGTGATATCTCATGGAATTATGGTTGGAAATTATGTGAAAAGAAAGAAGAAGTGATGCTTGATGAAAAGATGGGCAAAGTTGCCAAAGGTTAAAAAAAAAGAAAAAAAAAGGAAAAGAGAAAAAGAGAGAAAAAAAAGAAAAAAGTGTTCCTTTATGTTCTTAAGATTTTATGTTGAAAGAGCTTGAAATCAAAAGAAGTTAAGCATTGGTGATTAAAGATGAAAAATTTATGTGCTTTGATGAAATATCTTATTTGAAATATCATTTTTCAGAATGCTCTACTTTCTTTGGTTTGAACCTTTTCTTTTACTCTCTTTTACCTCAACTTAACCTTAGCCCCATAACATCCAGAAAATAAGACCTTTTGATTCATGCATTGATTGTAATATGTTAGTAATGGAGATGAGATTGAAGAGCAAGCTTATGGTAGAACATATTCATTGATTGAATTTGAGAGATTTATACACATAAGCCCTAAACACATGTGTTGGAGTGCATATCAATGAGAGGACCTATCACTTTGGCATGACATAGATTTCATTTAAATCCCAACGATTAATTGAGTTTTGAAGTTTGCATGTAAATAAATTCATGAAAATTTATACTCTTTATCCTTCTTAATTTTGTTCTTGTTTATAATGCATATATTCTTGGATATTGATGGGAGATTAGAAGATTAGTCATAGTGATTGAATTTAATTTAACTTCAATTTGATTTTACCTATCTTTTCTCGTGGACGAGCAAGAGTTAAGTGTGGGGGTATTTAATGCAACCCTATTATTCGATAGTTTCACCCATATTTAACTAGTATTTTGCCTATGTTTTATATATATAATGCCTTGATATTCTTTGTTTTATGTTTTGAAGGCATTTTTGGATGAAAGATGCAAAAAGAAGTAAATTGGAGATAATTGGCAGATTTGACCTTCATTCGATGTTTTGTGCAGAGCGTGAGCTCTAGAGATCGAAATGAAGTGATTCCAGTGGCACTAAAAAGCTAACATCCATACCTTTCTGGAAATTTAATGCAAGAAAAACAAAAGGAGAAAGATCATGGAAATCACATCCTGCAAAGTCAAATCTTGCATTCTAATAGTGTTGACCTTTGGCCATTCAAAATTTAATATCTGGAGCTACATAAGTCCAATTGATGCACACTCAATTTTGTTGGATTCCTAACTCAAAGACCTATCAACGCTCCAAATTTCAGCCAAAACAGATGTCATACGAGGGAGATATGATTTTTCAAAGATGACAACTGAATTCTGCCAGCAAACAGGTTTCGTGAAGAAACGAGTCCAAATTACATTCCGAAGCATCTAAACCAAAATCCAAGTTTTTATATCAGCAATTTAGCTCCTCTAAGTCAGAGCTTGAAGATTTCATGTAAGGCTCTTTCTCCTTTTTAGGAAAAATAGTAATTGAAGTACTTAAATGTAAACTGTCAACTTAAGGAAGGATTATTTTGTAAAATAGAGACTAGTGTTTCTTAGCATATAAAAAGAAAGAAAGAAGGGGCTGGCAGCCGGCAGAAAAGAGGGAGAGCAGAAGGAGGCAGCAGCCAGCAGAGAATAAACACAAATTCTCTCCTCTACAAACCCAAAAACCATGCTCTTTTCAATCTTTAGAAGTAGTTGTTCAATAGTTATGCAAGGCTAAGCTCTTTTCTTGGTTGTAAGGACGCAAAAACCTTCGGATTTCAAGAACCGTGAGATTTATTCTTCCTTTTATTTTCAGTTTATGATATGAATGAGTATGATTGTTTTCCTATGCATATTTCCTATAATTGTTGTTGATGATTGCTAGAGCGGACTCTAAGTTATTTTTGTGAACAATCTATTGCTAAGTTTAATATCAAAACCGGAGTTGTGATATATGAACTTGTGAAGCAACTAAACTTGATAATTATAGTGGAACTATGTTATTGAACTTAGGGAGAACATTTGAACAAAGTGACACAAGCTGCGGACAGCTTATATGTTAATCTTGATGAAATTATCTAGTTCTTAAAGCTACCATTAAATTGAATCATTAGTGCGGACACTTTGATTGTTTGTTGGTTAGGATTAGTTATACGGCGGATCCGTTAATTAATCAACGTTAAGAAAAGATAAAATTTCAGAATATAAACTGCAATTTTCATTTCAAGGATCGGTTCTAATTTCCGTAGGTGGATGTGTGCATGCGACCAAGATTTGTTTTCTTGATAAGTTTCGATTTTAATTGATTTTGTTTGCTAGTTTAATTAATGTCATAGTTTAGATAATCACAAACTAAATCCCTCCAATTACATAACGTACAACATAAAAATCTGATTTGAAACTTCCTCGTGGGATCGACCCCTTACTTGCTCTATACTATCTTGTGTGTTATCAGATAAGGTAATTAATTTGTGCGACTACGACATCGCAACAGACTCCAAATAATTTTTAAAATATTTGAAACAACTCGTGGACCATTTTAAATTTATTTGTAGGTCCTTGCATGTTTTCCAATCATTTTATTTAATATTTTAACAGTAAACTTATATTGTAAAATACTAACCCAATATTAAATATATTTGTTTTTCCTTCAAAATTTCAGAAAAAAATACAAAAAAAAATATTAAATTCCTTATGCAAAAAATATATTTTTTTGTATGCATACAATCAAATTCTAAAATTTTCATGTGTACTTCATAAAAAATTACATTTTTATCATACTTGAAAACATATGAAAAAAAAATATATTAATGGGTATCACAAAAGACTTGTGATTATCCATTAGGACTTAGCTAAAATTTCAAATGTACCATAAAAATCAATTTGTTTAATTAATATTTAGGATATGAATTTTACAAAATAATGTATATTCCCAGTACTAAACAAATGAATTGACAAGAATACAACTTTAATTTTTTAGGCTTTAGAATTGTTAGGTTTTAGCCTAATAAGATAAAGATCTCCTTGCAAAAGATGACTTTTCTTAAGCCTTAAACAAACCAAATAATAGAAACATGTCTCGGACAAATAAACAATGCAGCTCACCTTAGATAAAATATACTAGAGATGATACATCCTTCCTATATTCAATTAGTCTCTTTATCCAAACTATGAGACTAGTTAAGGTTTCTAGTAACTAAAATACTAGTTGGCGAGTTCATCATTTTTTTACTGATAAAGAATAATATTTTTTTGTTCTTTCCACCCAAACCATGAAAATCTCATTCTAGAAGGATAATCGTCACGACTCTGCACATATACGAGATCTTTTAATGCAACATTGTAAATAAGGTTTAAGATCTTATTATACAAAGAAAATAACCCTTTTTATCCGGACTATGAGACTAGTTAAGGTTTCTAACAACCAAAATACTAGTTGACGAATTCATCATTTTTTTACTGATAAAAAATAATAATTTTTCGTGCTTTCCACCCAAACCATGAAAATCCCAATCTAGAAGGATAATTGTCACGACTCTGTATATATACGAGATCTTTTAATGCAACATTGTAAATAAGGTTTAAGATCTTATTATACAAAGAAAATAACCCTAATTAATGGCCCATGATTAATAAGAAGTCCCTCGTTTGAAAGCAAATAGAATGGAACTTTGTTGCTTCAATCATTTTTTTCATTTTATCCAAGCCGTTAAAAATTACTTTATCTAGACCAATTTTATTCACAACATTGAGTATATAAAACAAAATACACTAAAGTAACCTTAGATATGCAACCACCAAGTAAGGGTTATAGGATTCACAAGAAAAATAATTTTTTTTTAGAATGGGATCAAACACCAATCCAAAATATAGATCCTTATAAGTCATAAGAAAAATAATTTTTTTTTAGAATGGGATCAAACACCAATCTAAAATATAGATCCTTATAGGTCATATAGTGGAGGGAAGCAATATCTATTAAGGTCTCAATCTTGTTGATGTTAGAGGGGATATTAGTTTTTAGAAACATGTCTCCTTTGTACTTTTTATTATATCATAATAATAAATATTATCTCTAGAAATATATTCTCTTTATATTTTTTTTATTTTGAAAATACAAAAATTTACTCTAAAATTATGTTAGTGAATATGTTATGCAACTAATTGATTGGTTACGTATGACAATAGTTTTATTAATATAAAATATATTTATTATTAATAAAAGTTTTTTTATCTTTAATATTCATTTATATTTGATTAATGAATTTGATATTTAATTAATGAATCTCAAGTAAAGATAAAATCCATGGGAAATTGCAAAGAAAATTATAGTTATAATTATAACATTCTTATTGCATCAAAGCATTGTTTTTAATCAATTTTTTATTAAGATTATATTAATTAAAGTTGTTAAGACCAATACATATTGTATTCCTTTCTTTATGAAAAGATACTCTCATAAGTTGAGGATGAGGGATACTTATAACTAAAATGTAAGTGCTTGCTAGATAACATGTTTATTGAACTGATTTGCATAAAAACTTCATACAGAGAGATCACATATTTTATAGGGTTCACATGATATTTGTGTAAAAAATTCTTAGATTTATATCACTAAGTTATCTTATATAAGAAGTGTTATGTTTTGATATTGACTACACGTTATCCTAATCAAGGGTAATAAATAAACAAATATCAAGCATATCATAAACTATATGAAGATATTTAAATACTCAAGAGAGAATTCATCACCCTAAGTAAATTAGAAAAATATATTTCTTCTGTTATCAAATAGTATTTATTGTAAAATCCTTAGTCAATATAGAATAAGATTTGAAAAGAGTTTCAAATTCTATTCATATAATCAATTACTATAATGTTGAGAACAAGAATAATTTAACAAAACATATATATTTCATGTTATAATATCTAAATCAAACATTTGTAATGAATGAATAATAATTACATTAAAAAACTGATAACTAAAAAGTTAAGTCAAACTACTTAAAACTTTTCTAATATATAAAGGATCATAACAGGTTACTAGATATTGTAAAACATAAATCAATTATTAAATTGATAATAAATTAAACAATTAATATATTTAATCCTATTTTATTTGATTGTGATTTAATTTAAGTCAACTTATTATGAAACTTAATAGGCTACACATAAGAATATTATTGGCCAAAAAATAAAATGAGATGATCAATCAAGTATAATTTAATTAGAAATAAATTTTAGAAATTGAAAAATATAATGTGATTAATATAAAGGATTACAATTCTAAATTTAAAAAACAAAATCATGTAGAAATTAATTAACTTAATTGAATAAATTTCTAGAATTATCCTAAAACAATATGTGATATTATTTAAAGAGCAAAATGATATTTTGTTATTTATAGAATTTTCAAGTTTCCCTATAAATAAAATGTTATGCCTCTTATTTTCTGCATACAAAGAAAAACTATATTAATTACAAAAACAACTAAAACACAAAAGAAAATAGAAAGTGCAGCAATCTCTCTTTCCTAAAAGAGTTTAAAGAGATTTATCACTTGTAATTTATATGAATTATTGTTAGAGATCGGATTCTTAGACGACTTGTTATTTGCGATAATCTAGCCTTAAAATAATTATTCAAAATAAAAACAAAAACATTTGATCTTCAACTACTTCTTATATAAACTTTAAACAACTCTACACCTGTCTAATAAAATCCTTGAAATTCCTAATAAAATTTTAAATTTATCATTTCTGTTGCGTATGTTTTTTAAAAACCTAACAATTGTATCAGTAATAGATAGATTTATTATTTATGTCTTCGGCTATTTTTTCAGCCAAATACATTTATATCTCTATTATCTTTATTTTTATTTTTTCTTATCTTGAGATATTAACTAAACATTTTTATTTTTTTTATCTTGAGATATTAACTAAACGCTCCTTGAGCATTAACTCTTTTTATACCATGAGTTTTGGAGTAGGGTTGCCCATCATAAACGATAAATTTTAATTCTATTGAATTGCAGTCTAATAAATGGAAGAACAATGATTTACAAATAAACTTTTGATACAAACTGATGTGTCAAATTCATAAGTTGTAAAATTCTATATATATATATAGCTGACATATGTGTTTGTATGAAGAATTTTGTATTAAAAGTTTGTATAGCATTACGAGAATGGAAATGTTTTCAACATAAAAATTAATTCCAGTCCATTGCATAAGAATTACAGGCGTGTTGCTAATATGCTCAAAAACACAAAATAAGCAAGTATGTAACTTTCAGTATAGGGCTGGGGAAATCATAACCATTTATACATATATCCTCCTCATGAATGCAAAAAGCACTTGGAATCAAATTTCTACTTACAAGCAGAAGAGCAGAACACCAACAACCAGAACCAGTCATCAGAATATTTTTGATTTGATTTAGCATCCAGCAAAAAAAAAATTCAAAATCAAAATGAAAAGCACAACAAGCTTTGATCAATGGCTTATGAGTAGACAAGAAAATACCTTATGAATTAGCATCCTACAAGAGAAAGTGGCTTCAATTGTTACAGCGTTCCATCCATCCATGGCAAATCCACATTAAGTTAAGAAGGCATGTCCATCGGTGCATCTGACGAGCTTGAGAATTTCCCCTTCTTATTACGCCAAAGCCATATTTTGGATACAGAGAAGCTCTCACCCTGGCTCAAGCTACTAATCTTGTTTTCCTCCAAATCTCCATCAACTGAAAGATTCACCTTCT
>Ga0325405_1003124_pt1 | contig 17054 bp, 11 predicted proteins | sample PopdelMetagenome_21_FD_205663 | JGI IMG/M metagenome (GOLD analysis project Ga0325405, IMG submission 205663) | Populus deltoides microbial communities from Bellville, Georgia, United States - Xylem-Control-R2 | ecosystem: Host-associated > Plants > Phyllosphere > Stem > Wood/Secondary xylem...
CAGCATATGAGAAAAAAAAAGGAGCATTCTTCTATAAGAGACCATAATGTAGTTGCAACCGGCCTCATCCCTAACTAATACAACTTCATCTCTGGTCCCCACAAGAAAATCAAGTCCGAACCTTATCTTTCTTAATTAAAATTCTCTTAAACTTTTCAGTCTCGAGCTGCTTTTTGTTCACGAACGATTAGTGTAGGTGCGGCTGCGATAAGTCAGATGCACAGACTGCCCCATATAGCAGTAGTCTTTCTTCTTTGCGAGCTTATAGAGTGCATCATTGTTTCTAGTCATTGAAGATGTTTCGATGTTCCTTTAAGGGTGAACTTCCACATTCCTTGAGAATCTGGAAGAATATGATCCGAGGTCTTTACATCACAAACCACAAATTAGAAGGATTGTTAAATATCCAAGTGTTCAACAAATAAGGCTTAGCTTATGCGACAAGATGTTTTCAGAAAGTTGGTCATCTTTCATTGCCACGAGATTAGTTTATGGGACAGATCACCAGATGCACAGCGCATTCAATTACAAGGTAACGCATACCCATTAATGAAAATAAAAAAACAATTCAACCTTTTCTTTATTTTAAAAGCAAAGACAGACTGTCACATTTGATCCACAAAACACATCACTCGGAAATAAAGTCACGTCTGAAACAGGTATCAATGTATATCGTTTTTTTTCGAATATGAAGAGTATTGTTGTTCAGGGAATAAGCTTGCTACCAGCAACATCGACAACGAATCTATATCTCACATCATTTTTCTCAAGCCTCTCGAATGCTGTGTTGATATAATCCATTTTGATCACTTCAATCATGGAGGCCAATCCCTTTTCCTTGCAGAACTCAAGCATCTCCTCTGTCTCCTTCATGCTCCCTATGAAGCTCCCGGTGATAGACTTTCTCCCTACACAAAATTGCATGAGAAAAAAAGCACCCTCATCAGGGATTGTGGATTATAAGCAAAAATTTCCCAGGTTTATTCTCAATTGAAAATTAAGTAGAGAATACATAACTAATCTTCAAAGCAAATAGAGGGAGACTCACCAAGCATAACCATAGGCGTAACAAACTGCAATGGGGCATTAATAACACCCATCAAGATCAGCTTGCCATCAAGTTTCAATAGAGAAAGGTAAGGCTCCAGAGGGTGAACCACAGGCACAGTATCGATGATATAATCAAGTTGATCAGCAGCTTTTTGCATGCTTTCCACATCCGAGCTGACCAAGTATTCATCAGCACCAAGATGTTCCATAGCCTCCTCCCGCTTCTTGTCAGAAGAACTAATCACAGTTACATGGTGTCCCATTGCCTTTGCTATCTTCACCCCCATGTGCCCTACTCCTCCAAGTCCTAAAATCCCTCCTCTTAGCCCACTCTGTTTCAGTCCAAAGTGTTTAAGTGGGCTGTAAACTGTCAATCCAGCGCACAATAGCGGCGCTGCTTGTTCTGGTGACATCCCATCAGGAATTCTCACCACAAACCTAAGGAAAGTATCAAAGTTTATCAAAACAGGCACGAGTTTTGCTTAATCAATTAATTGAGCAAGAAAATGCACGTCAAACGAAAAAGGTTTTCTGTTTCGTTTTGGATTAGAAGAGGGTTTTTCTAGTGCGGGAAATAAAATTTTTGGACCTGCAAAACTCAATTACTGCATTCCGATTCACTATCGGATACATGGCTAATTAAATGCAGAAAGAACTAATTGGTTATTTGTGCATAAAAATTCATATGGGTTGAAATAATGCTTCTCCACAGTAAGAAAAAGTTGCAAATTGGATTTCCTTGACATAGAACCATGTACGAGGAACAGTAAAAAAATGAGAAACTTTCGGTCATAATGAAGTCCAAAATCAAGAAAACTAGATATTACCAGGCTAATAACAAAAGCAAGTAATTACGAACTTAAAAGGGCTTAAAATGTTTTGATGATTACTTTTGATCGACAACCATGGATTCAGCAAAGCCTCCTTGGGTGGGTTTGCCATCAGTGTAGACATCATTGTAAGACCAGATTTTCTTGTTGCAGTATTGCTCAATCTCTGATTTGCATGGATGACAATTCTTGCAGCTTCCAACGATGACTCCAACACCGACAACATCTCCAACTTTGAACCTTGTCACATCTGATCCCACCTCAACAACCTCACCAACCACTTCATGGCTATAGATCACACCAAAATACCAATAAACATCATTAAAGAAAAAGGACAGCTAAAAAGAAGGTAAATAAAAGAAACATGGAGAGCAGTATATAAATATTGTGTGCGTGTTCGTTGTGTTTTTGCCATCATGGGGAAAACAAAAGGGGTTTTTTTTTAATTATTAGTACCCAGGGACCATAGGATAGTGTGACATGCCAAGATCATTTTTGATTTGGTGGATATCGGTATGGCAAACTCCACAACTGATAACCTTGATAAAAACATCTTCTGGCCCCGTATCTCTGCAACCAAGAAAAGAAGAAGAAAAAAAAATAGAGTTTAGAGGAGCAACATTAGTGCTTGTAACTACACATGGAATATACATACTAGAACCGTGTGTCAGAGAAAGAGACAGATTCAAGAATATTTACCTGAGACTATAGGTGTAAGGAGCGAGATGCCCAGTTGAGTCTGTTGCTGCCCATCCTACAATTTTTCTCTCTGTTTCAAGGCTACCCATTTTCTTGAAACAATGAGGCTAAGAGAGAGGGATGGAGTTTCTGTGGAGAGTTGAAGATTTAGAAGCCACTATGGATGAGTATATATACAAAACCACAATAAAGAATGGTAAAGGTTACTTGGCAACAAAAAAGACAAGGACATCTCAGCATATTTTACGGGTGGTGGTAGGTGAAATACGATGGATGGCGCCATCCTCTGCTGCCACAAACATGGCTCATTTTTTCAAAGTTGAAAATCAAGTGAACATTGTCCACATGATCAAAACATTGGTGGGGCCTCAGTAGTATTGATGGTCCTGATTAACTCATGGTTCTTGGGAAACAAAAGGGAACATAATAGTTAAGAACACTGAATCTATGATGAGGTTTGGAGCATCATGTATACGTCACTAATTAAGTATTTCATGAAAGGAATATCTTAATTTCCATCGTGGTTACACAGTTGTCTTATTATATTATTTGCCTGATTATATTATTTGCTTAATTGATGTAGTTGGTGGTGAGTGGCGACAATATACCCTTGGTATTTACTGGATTGTTGTGCCGTCGACTGAAATGTTTTTAAACATGAAAAAAAATAATTTAAGAGAAGATTATATTTTAAAAAAATAAGAGAAATTTAATGTTTTGATTAAATTTTAATTAATTTAATAATATGATAAAAAAATAAAGTAATAATAATAACAAATAAAAAAATATTTTAGGTAAAACTGGACTAACACGCGAAACCTATAATCTAAACATGAGATATATTTAGATTACATGTCTATCATGTGTCATACATTATCAGTTCAGGATAATTAAATATAAAAAATAAATTCATGATAAAAACAAAATAAGAAACAAATATAAATCAAGATATTTAATATTGTAATACAGGTTATTTATCCGATTATATATAATGAATTTGTGTATTAAAATATTTTTATAATAAAAATCGATTCATGTGGAAAAATTTATTGAATAAAATAAAAAAAAAGATATTATGTAAGCTTGCACATATTAAAAATATTATCAAAAAATAAATATTTTTAATTTTTAAAAATAAGTTTAATATATGTAAAATATATAAAAAAATTACAGATAAATTAAACACATCAAATATAATAATAAAAATTTGCTATTTAAAAAATGATAAATAAGCCAGAAAAATCATAGAGAAAAACCTTCTTAAACCAATCAATCACCTCTAAAAACCACAAAAAAATACCTCAAAACCTAAATCAACTCAAAACCAAAAGTCTTCCCAAGCTCAAATCTATTTTTTAGACGCTTTCAATGTAAAAATAAAAATAATCATATAGAAACATTTGACATAAAAAAATCAATTATTTTGGTGGTTATAATCGTAGCTAACGACAACTTTTTCTTTCTACATCAGAATTTGGTGAGTTCTCTCTCCTCTCACAAAAAAAAAACTGAAAAAAAAATAAAATTTGATATAAAAATTAATTTTTTTAAAAATTAAAGGAACCGACTAATGTAAAAGCTAAAAAGGATAGATGACTAAAATAAAATTTTCACATAAATTTTAAAGGCGCCATTTATTTTACTTGATTTTTTTATTTTCGTCCTTTACATTTCAATTCAACCTCATTTTCTAAGAAAAACATGTAATTAAATGCTAATTTGAGTTTTAAAAAACTAAATTATACAAATTAAAAATTTAAGAATGAAATTGATTTTTTTTAAAAAAATAACTACTCCACTTCATAATTATATGTCAAATGACAAACAATAATAAGTTAATAACACTACAATACAAGCATTAACTCTTTTAGTTTCTTTTAATTAATAAACTATACGCAACCGAAGCAATCGAGCAAGGGGGGCAATAAACCACCACTTGGGATTATACTAGTCCGAGTTATTTGGGTATTTTTATTTTAAAAAGTCAAAGAGAAAGGGTGGATATTAAATTTGATGGCCGACGACAACCAGACAACGACAAAATGATGAAGATGAAATTATCTATTTATTCATATATTACTTGGAGGATACTATACTATCAAGTACTATCCTCCTCGCATGATCCAAATAATTTCCTCGCCTCGATCGCTGTTATTAATAAACCGGAGGGTTTATTTAGATTTGTGCTGATCATAAATGATTCCCATTATTAATTATATCGTCGTTTGAACTTTGCAGTCCTTTTCACGGGCATGGCGACCTGTTCTTAGGGTTGGAGCCTGTCCGAATACGTAATCCCCTTTTAATAATATCCTCTCGTATTTCATATAATATTAGGGTTGGAGGATTCAAACCTTAATTCCAAGCTTTAATGCCAGAGTTGCAACCTCAAATTGTTTATCATCTCGATTTTTTTTTCTGGATAAGGCTGCATTAACGTTCCTGTAAGACATTTTAGCAGTGACAGCCCGTGAATTTGCTGTTGCGTTTCTGCAAGACACCACAGAAGTCGCTCGAGAAGCTTAATTTATGCATGGTTCACACGGGCATATGCTTTTAACTGACCCGCAACGAGTGGCTCGATCACATGAGTTACGTAATGTCCTGTAATGTTTCCAGTCTTGTAGAATTATTTAGCTAATATGTTTGTGAGATTTGTTAAATTAGGTTTTGAAAATTTCATAATTCATAGTTAAATAATCTAAAATCCTAGTCTTCAAAATGTCTCGATAAATTATGCTACTGTAAAATAAATCTCGCATTGCCATTGTACATAAAAGGCATATGTAACAGTGTTAAATGTGCACGAGGTGCACACTTCGACAGGCTGTCCAGAATAGGGCCTAAGGGTGCTGGCAGCTATGCCAACAGTGGGATAAATCGACAGCGCAGATTTGTGCGGCTGAAGGTTCGTCAAAGGAAAATCGGCAGCGCAGATTGTTGACGAACATTGGCTTGACGATGGAATGTCCAAGCCAGTCAGGAAAACTCGTTAGGGCATAGGCAGACGAGAACAGGGGCTGTCGAGGAATTCGGCAGTGAAGACATTGGCAGCCTGCACGTAAATGCGAATTCGGCAGCGCAGGAATTGGCAGCCTGCACGCAGATGCGAATTCGGCAACGCGCAACAGCTTGTGCAAGTCAAGGGCCCGACTTGGCACGATCTGAAACTTGGACGAAGAACTGTCCAAGGCATGTGAATGACTCAACAGATGATGCAGCAAGAGCTGACAGATGGGGCTGCCAGGTGGGCATGCAGAATGTGGGTAGTGGCAGTTATGGATATCCAAGATCATGGGATCATGGGGGCTGACCAGGGGTTGCTCTCAACCTACTAAAGATCATGGGAGATCATGGGGGGAAAACTTCCCACTACTTGGTAGATAATGGGGCCACTATGTTCATGGGTGAACATGGGTGAGATAGTGTCCCACTACTTCCTTAAAAGTAGGAATGGGGGGGTGTGTGCCTTGCAAATGCTTGTCTATAAATACTTGTTGTAGCTTTTGGTTGAGGGAGCGGCATATAGGGGCATGCAGCAGCATGCGTGGGGAATGTTCAACATGTAGGGGCATGCAAGAACATGTAAAACACTAGTTAGAGGTAGCATGGTGTAGCATGCAATCTTTATGCATAGCACACATACGGATTTGTGTATAGTTTCCTTTGTTTACGAGATCAATAAAGGCTGGGAAAAAGTTCTTGTAAAGCTTGTTGTGCACTTTAATTCTTATTCTTACTTGTATATTCCGCTTACTTAGTTACTAGGCAAACACGAGTGGGATTGGCGAGGAAAGGTTGAGTCTAGCGAGGAAATAGGCTGCTAGACGAGTTTATTTACATAGCAAAAAATTACCCCGTGACATAATACATGGTAATGATGGTGCTCCGCCATGCCACCACTTATGACTTGTAAAAACTCTATAAATCAAGCAAGGATACGGAAGATATACTACCAGCAATACAAGACATTCGCAATGCTGTTTGTCCTGTTTTACCATGAAAATCGCAGTCAATTGTTGTTTGGTTATCTATTTTTGTTTTTTGTGGAACAATCACGGGATCTTAAATAAGCGTTCTTTCAGTCCAGATTTCTTATTTTGTTTGACTTGATTGGGACGACAGGGGCATCAAATGTCAGCAGCCCAACGTCTCGGGCGCCTGCCTTTTCATACTTGGAATTTCAGGAACTCAAAAAGGAATGGCTCAACTTCCTTGATTTGCTTCCAATCTTTCTAAAGCAGTGACAGCCACCCACTACTCTGACAATTCCTGAAGAAGCAGAGACTTGGTTTACTTTCGCTTTATTGGGAGACTCTAAAATGCCACCACCTCGGCAGACCATGCTCTGCTAATCGACTCATGTTTTGATTTGTTCGTTTACTATGCGAAAGGATTAAAAGTCAGAAATGGAAGCTTTCACATGAGAAAATTTATGCTCTAACTTCTAGAGGGAGAAATTGTGCACAATAAAGGAGCTACTGTGATCCATGCGTCGACATCTTCAAATTTCTGTGCTCCACATAATTAGAATGGGAAACTGGGATAATCTTTTGCTTGAATAAGAGGCCGATGAAGCTAACTTCCAAAGTGATTCATCAAGCCCCCATTGACTTTCATGCAATGGTCATGATATTTTTAGGAAAAATTTTTACATTAAGACTAAGAAAGTATTCGGTAATTTATTTATATTTAAAATTACTTTTTAAAATGCTTTTAGCATGTAAAGATATTAATTTGGCAATTTTTTTAAAAATAATTTTAATGTACCATGAAAACATCAATATATATATATATATATATACACACACTATAAAAGAAAATTAAATTTGATATTTTTTTAAATTTTTAATACACCTTTACAAAAATACAAGTATAGTAAATACAAACTAAATTATCTTTATAGAGATATTTTCTTATATTAAAATTAGAAAATTTAAGAAAATCTTATTTGTTACAGCATGTGAAGAGAGGTGGGAAGGAAAACCTGACTGTACCTAACCCATCATATCAAGTATTTCTTTAAAAAAAAAAATCCAAGATTAAATAACAATGAGTGAAAGGAAAGGAGAAGACCATATCAAGAAAATATTAAATTTTTTTTTTTTTTTTGGTTACATGTCTGCTAAAGAAGCCATCTCTTGCTTGGTTTTGTGGTTAGTGGGATGTGACTTGAAAAATCATAGCCCCCACCATCCATCCTCACCCTCTGTATCTCTTTTCTTTATTTTTATCATTATCATTATCATAATCATAATCATGCCTGCCACGCCTGCTCAAGATGGCTTGGTTAAGGGAGGCCACTACTCCACTATTTCACATCCCCCGTCTAAATCATGATGAGATCATGTCAACTAAACCGAAAAAGACTTGATATAGTGCTACCCGACGACTTTACTGAGGAGGACCTCGAAAATCAACTCCCCTTGCATATTTTATTTCTCGAACCCCTCTCTACGGCCACCCCATATGATCATACCCCTGCTTCTCCGATAGAATAACTAATATGCTGACCAGCAAGGAGGCCGAGCATCGCATTTTCTTGTCGTCGGTCCAACCCAGGTCTGTGCTGTTACCGCTACGTCTAGAAAAAGCAAAAAAAAAATCATATATATTACAGGGATTGGTCGAGATAAGGTGTTTAAAAAATTGATCAAGCAGCAGCAGTTGCATGCAAGGAAGACAAACGATACCATGAAGATGTAAAATGTCATAATCTAATCAAGTGTACAACCCATGACATGAAGCAATCCTATTTTATTTGGAGGTTTAGAATAAAAGTCTTTCATAATTGCATTTGTAAAAGCAACATCGATCTTACAGATGCATGTAAGAGCCATGCTGGGATATGATCCAACAAACCATCCTGGTTTAGAGCACCAGTCAGCAAGACAGCAGGTTCCTATTTATACTGCAAGTGGCATTATATTAATGTTGATGTTGATGCTGGGAAAGGACCTTGTCTAGAAGGTTTGGCAACTTAGCACTCATTGGAAAGTTAAACATGTGCTTCTTCTAACGTCAAGAAAATGCTGTAAAACAGCAGATAGATATTACCTTTTCTCTTTAGACAAAAGAAAATTATATTAAGCGTTGAAAAGAATCACAAAAGCTCGATGGAGAATAAGATCTCCTCAAAGAAAAGAGACCAGAAGAAAGAGTCGAGATAAAACAGCCCGATCCTGCCAAATATCTGCCAAGGAAACACGCTTAAAAGCGCACCGAAAGCATGGCTCCGCAAGGAAGAGCAGAAAGTGTTTTACCCCATAACAATGTTTTAAGCGAGCCTAAATTTTGGTTTCTAATATATGCACCTATTCATAGAGCTGCGCACAAGCAGACGACTTTAGAAAAATTCTTGTGTGATTTAAGCTTCAGAAATTGATAACATTTATATATATTCTAACAGGTTAATCAGCGCACAAATTGAACTATTTTCCCATCATTAACACTGATTAACCTATAGTTTAAAATCATTCATTTGATGAAACTTATGATGACAGAGAGTCGGTGCCGTCTTTGAACTTGCCAATGAAATCTCGAGCAATTGTCTTCGATAGACCCTTCCAAGAACAAATTATCAACACCTAATTCAGCATAAGGAGAAAGAGATGCAAAAAGGCTGTCCCACTTGGTGTCGATGCTTTCTTTCAAAAACCTGTTGTACATGTACACCAAACCTCTCTATGTTCTCCTATTCCTGCCTTTACTCGGTCACAATCGAAATGGGGCTTTCTCCAAGCTTTTAACCCTAAATAGAAACTTCTCTGCCTGCCCGCCCGCCGGGGCCCTCAAGGGATAGGCGTGGAAGAAAAGGATTTTTGTACATGACCAACTGTAAACCTCGTTAGGTTATATGAACTACAACGAGGAACCTTGTATAGCAGGAAAGGAAGTTTGTAACATGATTTCAATTGGTGCTTTACAAAACCCTCATCCTCCCAAAACAGAAAGATTTTCTCTTGAAGAGAAATACCGTTTCATACACAGCTTGATTCTAAAAATTACAAATATTGCCAGAGGATTATAACAGTTATTTATTTTTTTTTAAAAAAAATTCAAACTAATTGCTTATGCTTATGCTTTGCTTTAATTGGGGAGTCTGATCCCTAGAATTACTCCAGAACCAAGAAAGGATTTTCAATTTATAAATTATATAGCTAGGAACATAGATAGTCTGTTTGGCGATGCATCTGCGAGCGCTTCAGCGAAGTGTCCGATGCATCTGCGAGTGCTTCAGCGAAGTGTCTTTGGGCTGAAAAAACATTGATGCATTTTTGGATGCCTTTTGATGGTTTTAAATTTTTATTAGGAAGATGCCAAAAGGAACGAAAACAAAAGAAAAGGCATTTCAGCCAAAAACACTTTGCAAACGCTTAGCCAAAATCAAACATTATCTACCACTATTTATTTAACTGTTGGCATCTCTTCGTTCATTGAATATTATTCTCCTCTCCTGCATCTCTCAGGACATAACTCAAGAAATCTGACCTCAATGGCATTTTCCTAGTTGCTTTTAATATCATTTGCATCCCACTCTGCAACAAGTTCGATAATTCTTTACAGAAATAAATGCATTCCCTGGCTGTCACAACCTGTCATTTCAGCAATTACCTCCTGCTGGAAACCAAACCAACTTCCCTTGCAAGAAAAACGATTCTCCCTGATATTATGTGCTGAATGCCTGACTCCTTGGCCAGACTGCTTCCTTATCCCCACCAAAATCTGCTTTCAGCAGTAATAGGAGAGAGATGCATCTCATTAGGCTTTCAGTACTTGTCACCAACTTCAGGGAAAAAAAGAACGAAGGGAAACCCCAAATTAGAGATGACTGGTTCAACATCCATTCATCAAAGCTTGACGAGACAGCCTACTGAGATGATTTTTTTACCTCTTTCTCTCTCTCTCGCGCACTATTTGACCTCAAACGTTGGCACATTATAGATGAAGATCCCAAAGCTTGCAAGATTCTTAACTGATTCATGGTCTCAAAATATCCCAACTTTTTTTCATATATGGAGGTAAAGGAGCATCAAACTTGAGGCTAGCCAATTGTGAGAAGTCATAGTCTGAAGATAATTGCACATCTTGCAAAGCTTTAGATACATCGGGTAAAACCATTTGTTTGCAGTGGAGATGAAGGCGGGGGTGCTTTTCAGAGATGCTACCACTATCCAAATCAAGGGCGAAAGGGAGTATTTTCTCACTTAAGGACTTCTCATTTGAGTTATCTTCAATATTAGACCATGGCAACTGTTTCCAATTCCTGTGAGCTTGCCATGCGTATTTGTAGTCTCCAACTATTGGCGTCCCCAATACTTCAGCACAGTGTACACGGAGCTGTGATGGTGACCAGAAATGGTTGAAAGAAATCAGTGACACGGAAAACGAGCAGGAGTAAGAGGACAGAGGTACAGGCAGACATCAAAGATCAAGATATGTGTTGATTCTGCTTCATACCTGATGCTTTCTACCAGTGAGAGGGGACAGTTCCAACCATGTGAAGCCTGCATTAAGCCACATATTAAGACTATGAACCAAAAATTACACGAACAACTTAAGAACGAGCACCCAGAAGATCCAAAACTCTCAAATAAATGTTCTATTGCAATTAACCCAAGGAAAATGGAGAAAACAGACACAATACATAAAAGACTAAAAACAATCCAGGACAAGCACAAGAAATAGTAAGTGGAATTTTCTTTGGCTGGCAAGATTATGCTCTCATCAAATGCTTTAAAAGAGAGACATTATAAGTTCAGTGAATTTCTAGCAAACAAGGTCATGCTCTCCTCCTTGGTGTAACTCCTAAAAACCATCCTACATCTTTCTACAATTTCCAGCAAACAAACAGCACAACTAGCAGCAAAACGCTCACTAATACTCCCTAAACAACTTCCAACTTCCAACTTCCCACACGTACCTAATCAATCCTACAACAATTAACTACCAAAGTTTCAGCCTGAAACCCCCTAAAACACTGCCCGCATACCGTTCACAGCCCCCTAAAATTCAGAACCAGAACATCCATTAATTACACCTTCATTAAATGCTAGCATTAGAGATATATGGCTCTTAGACAAATTCAGTTAAAGAGATTTGCCCAGAGATCATGTTTAACTACATATTTGAGCAGAAAAGAAGATGTTTATGAATGATTTCTTTGTACAATATCAATTTGGATATCCATGAAATATCTAAATCAGGTTAAGTGTATAAATGATTGGTAGCTTATTTAGTTGAACGTAACTTCTAATGGGTCTGTTTAATTCTTTTCACTAGCAAATTATCAATAGAAAAGAAAAAAACGTGTGTCAATATAAATCTCATCTTCCTGACACATTACATCATCAAGCTATATTGATACAAAACTAGACATATATTATTAAAAAATTCACATGTAATGGATGTGACAGAGAAGTTACGTGCTAACCATGAGATGATTCAATTACTCTGTACTGTGTAACTGCATGCTGAGAAGGCAAGTTTTGTGAATTCTCAACCACTGTTATTCGATCAGATTTTCCATTGTCCACAACCACCTAGGAGCAATCAGAGCACAAAGATTTCAATATGTTACTGAAAAAACCATAGGCTTCTGATTAATGGTGTTAAGCATTAAACTTATTCTAACCTTTCCCAATGATGCTGAAATTAATCCCTTTTGACGTCTTGGAGAACCAATGACAAGTGCCCAGTATTTTCTTTGCAGGATTCTTCTTTTGTCACCCACATCCTTAAAAGAGAAGATAAATATTGTTAGCCTGAAACTGGGATGGACTTAGCAATTTTCCACTTCTATAGGGCATTTATAGACTAAGATAAAAAGGAGAGTAGAGACAGGAAATGCAATACAGTAGACAATACATCGTTTGATGCTGCAAGAGTTTTCTCCCGGAAGATGGCATGCAAAACCGTCGCACTTGTTTGTGTCCTTCCCATCACCAAGATACCACTGCAATCTCTGTCGAGTCTATGAACCTGATAAACACAATGATTTCATGGAAATATTTGTTGTAAGGCAACATATGAACAAAAGGGGAGAGCACTCTGCTTAGCTAACTGCTACAAGGAAATGAGGACCACTAACTTTTACACAGAATACCCCATTAAATATATCATTTTTACTCCATGCTGCTTTCTGGGAAATTGCCTCAGATCAGTTACATGAAATATTCAATAGCTTTTATGATGGCCACAAGGAATATTTTTAGCAAGTAGAGAGTACCTGTACAAGAAGTGGTTCTGGAGTAACTGAAATTAAACAGCATGAATTCACCAGAAACTCACCAGCCGAGGGGGTTCTGAGTAGTCAGAACTAAAGCAACTAGCTGACAATTCATCTAAACTTCTTTTGATGCCAATGCCACCCTGTCCAAAGTAATTTAAGACAAACAAAGTTAAACTTTTGCCGCTACTGATCCGACACAACATAAGGAGGCCCTGGAGGAGCAGACATTCTCTAGGTCACCTGAACAGGCATTCCGGGAGGTTTATTGACAACAATGATTGCAGCATCCTAACAACAAAAAAGCGCGTTGGGTCCACATTTAAAAATAAGAAGCATATGTTTTTGACAAAACAGCAGAATTTATGTCAATAACCTTATACAGCTCAAGGCCACGAATAAAGTTTATTTCTTCTTCACTGCAATGACAGTCTTGTTTCTCAGCAGGTAACGCTTTGACACTAATAGGAAGAAAAATTCTATCTCCTACATCCATCGAATCCTTAGCTGCCACCTTTCAGTAATTTCAAATATCTAAGACAGCAATCATAACAAAACAATATAAAAACAAACAATTCTTTTAACGCATTCCTAAAATGAAAATCAAACAGTTCTAATCATGAGAAATGCTATTTTAAAAATTTAATCAAATCCACTAGGGTAATTTCTGACTCTTTTAAGGCGATGTTCCTGTCCTTGATCACCAAGATTACAACTTTCCATGACAGAGGACTCTCTTCGTACCTGTAACCACACACACCATGACAAATCAGTCATCCTCCACTTAGCCTTTTATTTAAGTTGTTTCAAATTACAATTCAGTTTCAGCAACAAAGACCTTTCTGAAAAAAATCCAAAAATTACAACATTTCAGCTGATTGAAACTTTAAGTCCACAGCCATTGTTTTTTAAGGTCAAGTTCTTTGTTTTTTAAGGTCACAGATGCGTATTAAGAGCTCAAGAAAGAAAACCTCAAACCTGTCTTAAGCGAAACAGCTTTTGTACAAGGTTTCTAGGGAGTTCAGGGCAACAACGAAGAACCCACTTAAGCGCTGTCGTTTCGGAAGCTGATTTTGCGGGGATTCTTGCAGACAGCGCTTTTCCCAAAACGCTGCCATTGATAGTCGAAGTGTAAGGAGGTAAAGTGAACCATTTCCCTCTCTTGTCATTCTCATAATGATTTTGGCTTTTGGTGCTGGTGTTGTACTGAGATTGGGGTACGCGGACGGTTGAGATGGACGGTTTGGTTGCACGGAGTGAGGAGATTGACCGTGATGGTTGGAGGAGGACACGGCCGAGGAGCGTGGGGTACACCATCATCATGCGAATTCGTGGTTTTTGGTGGTTTGATATTGGAGGGGAGAGGGAGGGTTTTAATATAGAAATGGGCTTGGGCTTCTGCTGATTCTTTTTAGAAAACTGGTCTCAGCCTTATAAGGATCCAAAAACACCCACCAGTACTAAATAAGGATTAAGAGTTAGCTATTTAAGAGCCCATTTGTCTTGTGGCCGCAACCATTGTACTCTAATTCCCCCCTTTTTCTTTTTTAAAATAAATAAATTTATCATCAACTAGTTTTCGGGTATTTTATTAAGAAGAAATTTTAAGGTTCTCAGTTACTTTAGATTTTATAATTTTTTTCAGTTTTTCATTTTAAAAAAATAATTGATAATATGTTTTTCTGTTCGCCAGTTTTTTTTATTTTTTTCCTAAAACATTTCTTAAATTTGAATTAGAAAAATAATATAAAAGGTAAATTCCAGCCAAAACCTCTAAATATTTCTAATTATTCTATTAATAAAACTTTTACCTTAAAAATCCTTCACCAAGTGCATTAAGATAGTATTTAAAAACGTAGTTGTAACAGCGTGTTTTATAAAATTTTAATTTTTTTTTAAATTTTTTTATTTTCAGATCATTTTGATTCACTAATATAAAAATTAATATTAAAAAATAAAAAAATATTATTTTAATAAATTTCTAATTAAAAAATACTTTAAACTATAACCGCTATTACATTCTTAAATACTCCTCAGATATTTTATTTCTTCTTCAAGCATTCAATTAATGAAGTAGATAATTTTTAAAATAAAATCCATAAAGATGAAAAGATATTGATTATATGAAATAAAAATCAAACAATCATCAAGCATTCCAAATCAAGGCAGGGGATTAACGGTTCAATGAACTCAAATTGGAAGTTTCTTTATCAGTCAAAAAAGTCTCTCCACTTGGATTGATTGATGGTTTTCTGTTTATTAATGCATTGAGAGTTCTACATCGACGAGCCTATTGGATCATACAGGGGGCATGTCCGCCATCTGCCACTTGCATGCCTGCTCCGGCTTGCTTTGTCTTTTTCTGATGCTGAAATGATGAGCGGGTGCACTTAGTATCATAAAAGAACCATTGCCCCTCTTATTTTTCGATAATTAGGCTCTTGAATTAATGGAGAAACAAAGACCTCTCAGTAAATTTAAAAGATAAAAGAAATAAAATATGTAAATATATTCTCGTGGAAAAACATTATTTCCTTTAAAGGGCGCAGGATAATTAACATCTCAGATATGTAACATTATTTGAACCGAGAAAGAAAATCTTACAGCGCTCTAGTAATAGCTAGCTGCTTCACTTCTGCCGAGAAGTAAGAACAGCATGCAGCATCCAATCTTACGAAGATCAGAATTTCTAAACGTGTAATAAGATGATTGTACGTCCAATTTAAAGAAAACAGATTTGAAATAACAATAACAAGATCGGCAATGTTGCTAGACGCTAGTAGTGCATGCCTATATAGTATTTGTGTCCTCAGCGGGGGCTCGGACCGGATTGTTTAATCGGTCCAAGAAGTTGAGCATTTCCTGATCTGTGGCCTGGACCGCCTGGGCTTGGCCCGGATTGCTTAATGCCTCGAGGGGCTAATTTAGTGAAGGAATCCTCCATCTTCTTGAAAGAGCTAGCCACCTTCAGATACCGAGCTTCGGATTGGGAAAGAACAATGCTCAGGCAGAGGAGTAGAAGAACAACAAAACAAAGAGATCTTAGTTCTCGAGCCATCTTCAAGTGATATATATATAAACCTAAAGATTCAAATGTTAATAATGCTTGTAGAAGTGGTGATACATGGAAACTTGGAGTCGAGTTATCAAATTAACTCCACTGAGTAGGGACAATAGAAAGTAATTATTTGCTTGTTTCTCGTGCTAAGTGACAGAATTTTAGAATACCATATCTTGCTGCTTTTGGCCCCAAGAAGATTAAATGACAAAGAAAAACAACCACTAGTTTCATTACACAAGATATGGATATTTTAGTTTTTCATTCTCCATCAACATGGTAGTTTTCCTGAGATAGCTACACCAGGGGCTGCCAATTGTTTGATGTCTTGATCACCCAATTCATTGAAATTCGAATCCAAGTTAGGTCACGAAGCACACCGTTGTTAAATTAGCATGTGCACAGCAGCCCGGCAGTTAAAGTTGCAAATTTCAGCTCAAAATTTAACAAGGCAATCTGTTTTTGAAATTATTTTTTTATTTAAAAAGATATTAAATTAATGTTTTAAGTATTTTTTTAATAATTTTAATATGTTGGTGTTAAAAATAAAAAAAAATATTTTAATATATTTTTAATTAAAAAAACACTTGAAGATCAAAAGAGGACTAGTTCCTTAAATTAAGAACCTTGCTAACCGGTATATTCATGATCTAATAGCTAGGGCTATTCCATTGATGCGCGTGTTACCATCTCTTCTCTCTCTCAGGAAAAAAGAAAACGTTTTTCTAGTTGTTTTTTCGATATACATATATAGCAATTATTTTCTATTTTGGTTGCTGTTAGCCTCGCAATAACCTTTACAAATAGCTAGAGCGCGCTGTGAATTGGATGGATTTGGACCAGCTGATTATAATAGTTTCAAATATGATTTGCTTAACTAATCTGATATTTATCTTATTTAAATTATGTTTTTTAATCATTCATCTAGATTCAAACGCTCTAACGGATCCATTCTAGTATCTAACAATTTAAAAATATATATATTTTCAAAGAAAAATATCGGCAACAATCAAAATAAGCTTAATTTAATGTAAAATAATTTTCAATAACCATATATACAAGAAAAAAAACATTTTCATAATATTTTCATATGTCAATTTAAAAATATATATATTAAGAGTTAAATCATAATTTATATTAGGCAGGAAGTGCGATAAAGCTAAAATATAATCCCGGTGCAACAAGCAAC
>Ga0325405_1003133_pt1 | contig 17040 bp, 4 predicted proteins | sample PopdelMetagenome_21_FD_205663 | JGI IMG/M metagenome (GOLD analysis project Ga0325405, IMG submission 205663) | Populus deltoides microbial communities from Bellville, Georgia, United States - Xylem-Control-R2 | ecosystem: Host-associated > Plants > Phyllosphere > Stem > Wood/Secondary xylem...
TATTTAATGTTGCTAAATCAAAAATCATGAGAGTGAGAGGGCTATTTTGAGATGTACGTTTTTGAATTTGGGGAGGTTTTTCGACGCGCGGTGTGGGGAGTTGAATGCACGTGTTGAGGGAAGGGGATTGGGGCGGTGACGGTTGTTTGGGGAGAGGGGATGGTGGGGTAAAAAAGGGAAGTGATTTTGGGCAAATTGTTAAAATGGAAAGAACGTTAGTGGTTTTGAAATAAATTTATTAAGGTGTGTTTTTATGGTTTCTTATTTTAAGTTTTTTTTTAAAAAAAAAAAAGACATTGATTGATGAAGAAAAGGTGTTATTATTAATAAGAGTGGAATTATAAATTTTTAAAGAGATATCATTGTAAAATAGTTATTATAACAAAAACAAAATTAAAATATTTTTGTTTATAAAATATATCTCATGATATATCTCATTCCTATTTGTTTTTATATTTTAAAAATATTTAAAAAATTAAAAAAAATTCCTTTAAATTAATAGTTTTTGGTGTTTTTAGAGCATTTTGATATGCTAATTTTAAAAATCATTTTAAAAAAATAAAAAATATATTATTTTAATGTATTTTTGAATGAAAAGCACTTTTAAAAATAACTATAAATATTTTTATCTATGCTTTTTACGGGTGCATCGCATGGTTTACCTCTTAAATTAACACTTAGATTTTTAAAACTTTAAAGTTGGCATGGAATCCTAACATCTTAGCTAGAAAAGAGATAATAAACTTCAAAACTCACATCAAAAGCAAAGAGACCATGAGAAGGAGGGATCCCCACCTTTTTCAGTCTATCTTTGTTTTTATTTGTTCAATTGCATCTCCTAATCTTAAATATAATAGACAAGTTCTATGATTGTTTGAAGGCATTACAGGTATAGGAAATTTAAGTTATAAATTATTAAATATTTTTATTCATTTATTATATCATAATAAATTATTTTATTATTTAATAACTTAACTAACTATATTATTCACTACATTATTGTACAATTATAACTCAAAAGGTGCATTGTTTCCTGAATAAGAAAAATATATTATTTATTTTGTAAGAAGTAAGTGATTATGATTGACTTAATCCACGGTAAAAATTTGTATTTTTTTTTTTTGTAAATTAGCTAATTGCTTTATAATTATGATAGTTATTTATAATTAGGTATAGTCTTGACAAAAAAAAGTTTTTTATTACTATAAAGAAGGAAAAAATATAATTTAAATAGTAAAAAAAATCATATTTGAGTAACTAATCTCATTGCATTGCAAACACTATCTTTTTTTTTTATGAAATTCGATATGAATTATAAAACTAGACATAAAGATAATAATTAGACATAGAGATAATAATTAAATATAAAAACAATGACTGGTATAAATACGAAGTTAAAGGCTACAACAGGATACAAAATCCACATCACGTGTAGAACTTTCCTTTGCTAGACAAACCAAGTCATTAGCCGCTGCAAGGATGTGAGAGAAGGTGATGACTACAAAGAATTAGAAGAATATAATTGAAGTGTGATGAGGTTCGAAGAAATTCTCTTTGGTTAAAGGCTTTTCTAAAGCATTGCAGTGTTTTTAAAGATTAAAAAAAATAGTTTTAAATTAATTTTTTTAGTGTGTTTTGATATTTTAATGAATTGATGTTAAAAAATATTATTTTAATATATTTCTAAATAAAAATTTACTTTAAAAATATCTTTACCACACCTTCACATAAGCTTTAAAACTAATAATTATGTTGAAACATTAAAAATTAAAAATCAAATGTTGGACTTAAAAATTACTAAAAATCATAAGCTTATACAAAACAAGTCTTTTAGAAGACATAAACGAACTGATCTTACAATGATGATCATGACCTTTTTTATTTCAAGCACCTCCACCTTGTTTTGACCCATTGATTCTTTTAGGAATTAGAAAAGAGCATAAGAACTTAGCCTAATGGTCTCTGAATGCGCCACTAATTCTTGAAATTCCTAGCTTTTTATAGATGATTCATATATATATTACACTTCTTGTAGTAGCTAGTTGGCTTCTAGGTGGATTAGGCCAGAGCTTTCTTCCATCTTAGTTTTGCAAAAGATCATTCTCGTTGTTCCTAGGTAGCCACATCATCCAAAACATGTTATATTCCTTCGTACAAGCTAGGAGGAGTCACCTAAATAGCGCCCCCTTTACACCAGATTTTCCACACCTCCTAATCAATGGAGAAAGAGATGAGACGCTATTTTAGCTATAGAAATTCATAAAAGGTATAAATCTTGCAGTTATTTGGATGATGCATTTCATATAAATGAGTATTTGGCATCCAATTTGTCAAGTATCACTAGCAACACAAATGCTTCTACTTTAGGTGGAGCGAATCCTTTTCACATATAAGAGTTCATACGAGAGATACTCGGAAGTACAACCAAGTCAATAATAGTGAAGTTCCTTTTACTTTTACATTTATGGATCAAAATTAACTTGTTTATCATATCACAACAAGACCCATATATGGGTAATATTACAAAAAATACTAAAAGAGCTCAGTGTATTATTGTGGATTGGAGTAGTGTAATGACAAGATTATCCTTGCTGAAGAAACTTGTTAAACATGCAGTTAGGGGTAGGATTGTCTTTTTCATGGGATACATTTGACATTAAAAGAATGATTGGGGATAAAATGGTTCGTTTAGGCTTTTTGGGCTACAGTATAGATACTGATTTGCCTTTCAAGACACAAAATTTTAACCTTTGGGTTGGGGGCTTCTTTTGTCTTTTCAAAAAAAATAAACAGTGAAGATAGAACCATGCCCCTGAGGGGGAAATATGCATGTGTTGAGGGGTCAGGGGTAATTGAGTATTTGTATGTATATAAATTATTATTTATATTCAGAAATGGGTCAAACATGATTGCAAGACCTAAGTAAATGCGGGTTAAGCATAATTGCTAGACCCAAGTAAACGCGGGTCAGGCATATTTGTTAGCCCAAAGCGTTTGGACTTGGTGCCAGCCAAGTCCAAAAAGCATGGACGTGGCGGTCAACCAAGTCCAAAGTAACGTAGGTCTGGCATGTTTGCCAGACCCAAAGCCTTTGAACTTGGTAGTCAACCAGGTCTAAAGTGAGGTGTAAACCCTCAGATAAAATAATCTCATCTTGATTTAATAAAATAAAATTAAATACAATGGATGTTGAGAAAGGATTAAATTGAACAAATTAATAGGATTAAAAGAGAAGTTATTTAATGAGAGGGGTGAAATTGAAAACAATAATAAAGAAGTAAAGAGTTAGTAAAGAGAAAGAGAAGTAGTGGGGTTAATGTATTAATAAAAGGAATGGTGGGGTCAATGTGAAAATAGAAGTAAATATGAGGGGGTAAGATGCAATTATGAAAAAAATATAATTATAAATAAGAAGAAATCTCTAGAAATTCCTAGAGTAATGGCTGGCCAAGGAGAGGAAGAAAGAGGAGAGAAAACAATTGAGCAAAAACTTTGTAAATTCATCCTTTGAATCCAAAAAAAAAAATGTGAGAGTAAGTGAGCTAATAGTGCTTCAAGTAAGATTAGGAAGAAAACTTTGAGAAAACCTAGAGAATTTACTAGTGAGAAGGGACGGGTTAGAAGAAGGAAGGAAGGGGAAGAAGAAAAGTGGTTGTTCTTAATCTCTTGACTCATTTTCTTTGTAATAGAAGGTAACAAGCTCTTATTAAGTCACTTGAATTTGTTTGTGTTTTCCATGAATAATTGAGATTTTAGAATACCTTAGTATAGGTTTAAGAATTTTGTTAAGTAATGATAGGTGGAGGTATTTTGTGTTTATAGTGGCTCAAAATGACGGAAAAATGCACGAGAAACAAATTTATACTTATTGAACTTAGAAATCAAAACTGGACAGGTTGTCTCTTAATTTCTCTACTAAGATTTGAACCCTAATATAACAGAATTTGAGATCATTTCTTTCATGAAAGATGTATACATGGATGCTACCTTTCAAATGAAATTGACCTTGCTTAATTTGAAGTGACAAAACACTAAATATAAAAGAAAAATCGAAGATAGGTCAAAATCAGGAATTAGTAGGACATATTTTTAGGTTTCTGAAATTTGTGAATTTAGTCATGTATATGGAAAAAATGGGTATATTCTTCTTAATAAAAGTTGTAGACCCATGTCTTAGCTTTCCAAATAAACCAACCACACATAAAACTGAGTTCTATAGCTTCGGTTATACTCAAACTATTAAACAGTGTTTGGAATTTGTTATGTTAAGCCATCTAAAACTTGTAAATTGGTAACTTCTATTTGGAATTGTTTTTTATTACAAAATATTGAATTATGAAGGCAATGAAAATAACATGTATATGTGTGTATGTGTGGTTAAGACTCAAAATTTAAATTAGTGTAACTATTGGTACAGGTGAGATTGTGGGAAATAAACAAGAGCAGAGGACAACTAGCAAAGCACAGATCTCAGGTAGGTGTCTGACACTTAGATCTCTAATTTAAAGTCTCTTTTAATTCTTTAGCTTAGCTCCTAATAAGATGCAGTTCAAATTTTAGTATTTATATGTAGTGTTTGAATTATGGTTGAACCAGTTCCTGGTTTGGGACTAACGCCCAGTGAATAGGCTGATGATTAGACCAACTTCCTGGTATAGGACTGGTGCCCTGTGAATGGGTTGATGGTTGCACCAGTGTCCTAGTTTGGAAGTGGTGCCCTGTGAATGAGCTGTTAGTTAAATTCGTATTCTAGAATGAAATTGGTGCCCTAGGAATGGTGACCAATATAATCTGTTATTATTGGACAAGATTGGTGTGTTGACAAGTGAGAAATTATAGAAATTGATGATAGATGAATTAAAAGCAAATTGTTAGTGTAATGAAAAATGTACTAGATCATCAAAATTAATTTAGTTATGTTTATACAAATTAATATGCAGGTTCATCCCAGCAATGTAACCCTTAATTGATGCATGGGTGTTCCCTCTATATAGTCACTTAAGTTAATAGGAAAATAGAAAATTTTTATTTTGGGTTGTATTTAACAATACTTTTAATTTGTATGTATATAGTTATGTAGTACTATTTGTTAAAACTTTATATAGTAAACTGAAATTTAGAACTTACATTATGTTAATATATGAATACAATTACAATGGTTAATTAATGGTTATCTCTTTTAAAAAAAAAACTTTCTGGGATTATTTTCTCATTTTTTTAACTTGATGATTGTGTGAATTTTACCTTAAAAGTCTGGGGTGTTACAGTTTGAGACTTAAAATGATTGGAATGTGTATGGGTAATGAATAATGGATGTGTACAAGTAATTTGTCAATAACTTGGGACCTCCCGGAAAAATGGGAGACTTTGCCAAAATTTTGTAGAAATTTTAGTAAACTTTGTATGAGTTCACCAAAAAATAAAATAAAATAAATTTTTACCATGTTTTTTCCTTTTTTATATTTGATGTGTTGGTTTTGGAAATTGGGATTGTTACATAAAGTGTGTATGACATGTTTACTAGACCCAAGTAAACATGAGTCAAACATGTTTGCCAGATCCAAGACGCCTGGACTTGGCGTCGGCCAGTCCAAAGTACGTGGACCTGGTGGTCAGCAAAGTCCAAAGTAACATGGGTCTGACATGTTTGCCTAACCTAAAAAACGCGGGTTTGACATGTTGTCAAACCCAGGTAAACGTGGGTTAGGCCCGTTTGCCAAACCTAAGACACCAAGTCCAGAATGTGTGGATATGGCGGTCAGCCAAGTCCAAAGTAAATGTGGGTCATACATGTTTGCCAAACCCAAAATGTTTGGATTTGACGGTCAGCTAGGTCCAAAGTAAAGTGGACCTGACATGTTTACCAGACCCAAGTAAACGTGGATCAAACATGTTTGTCAGACTCAAGGTGTCTGGACTTAACACCGACCACGTCCAAAGTACATGGACCAGACAGTCAGCAAAGTTCAAAGTAACGTGGACCTGGCATGTTTGTCAAACTTAAGTAACGTGGGTTTGACATGTTGTCAAACCTAAGTAAACGTGGGTTAGGCCTGTTTTCCAAACTTAAGACACGAAGTCCAGAGTGAATGGACGTGGCAACCAGCCAAGTCCAAAGTAAACGTGGGTCAGACATGTTTGCCAGACCCAAGCCGCCTGGACTTGGCAGTCATCCATGTCCAAAGTAAAGTGGGTCAGACATGTTTGGCAGACTCAAGTAAACATGGGTCAGACACGTTTGCCAGACCCAAGTAAATATGGATCTGCCACGTTTATCAAACTCAAGGCGTCTGCACTTCGTTAACGCCAAGTACAGAGTGTGTGGACGTGGTTGTTAGCCAAGTCCAAAGAAAAGTGGGTCTAGCATATTTGCCAGGCTCAAGTAAACATGGATCATACATGTTTACTTGTTGTTGTTATTATTATTAATAATAAATTTGAAAAACGATATTATTAATATTGAAAAAAACCATAAATTTGATTTGAAAAGTAAAATTAAAAACTATAAGAACTTTGAGAAAAAAGCCAAGGGAAAAAATAAGAAATCAAAAGTAGAAGGACTGAATTGAAAAACATAATTTACATAAATTAAAATTAAAGGGCTAAATTGTAAACAAATAAAGCTCACACAAAAGAGAAAAAGGACCAAAATAAAAAAAGCCAAAACAAAAATGATGGATTTTGAAACACCAATAAAAAATAGGGATGGATTTAGAAGGACTAAAACTAAAAAGGAATAAAAGATAACAAATTAAAAGAATGAGAACTGAAATGAAAAACAAAACATATAAGAAATTGTAATAGAAGGAAAAAATTAAAAAACAAAAAACAAAACTTCAATAAAAGGAATAAGGACGAAATAAGAAATGAGTTTGCCATGTTTGTCAGAGCCAAGACACTTGGACGTGGCGCTAACCAAGTCCAAAGTGCGTGGACATGGTGGTCAGTCAACAAAGTCCAAAGCAACATGGAACTGACATGCTTGACAGACCCAAGTAAATATGGGTCAGACATGATTGACAAACCCAAATAAACATGGTTGAGCCTGTTTGCTAGATCCAAGGCGCTTGGACTTGATGCCAGCCAAGTCCAAAATGCATGAACATGGCGGTCAACCAAGTCCAAAGTAACGTGGGTCTAGCATTTTTATCAAACCCAAGTAAACGTGGGTTATGCATGATTGTCAGAACCAAGTAACGTGGGTATGGTATGTTTCCAAACCCAAGGCGCTAGGATTTATCGTCATCCATGTTCAAAGTACGTGGACATAACAAGCAGCCAAGTCTAAAGTAATGTGAGTCTGACATGTTAGCTAAATCCAAGTTAAAGTGTGTCAAGCATGTTTGCTAGACCCAAATGCCTAGTTTATCAGGACTGCATGTGCCTTACCGAGTTCCTTTTTTTATTTTTAAGTTTTTTAAAAATTAACGCAGTGGATGCTTTTTCAAATGAATTTTTGGTTTATGTTTAGGTAGGTATGATTCATCTGTGGTTTCTTCTTAATTTTATATAGATTAATTTTTTATATTTATTTTTTTATAAGATTTTTCATATGTGCAGCCTTGCATTGTTTTTTTTTTAATTATTGTTCAATAAATTTTATGTGTTATGTGTAACCTTGTATTGTTTTTTTTTTAATTATTGTTCAATAAATTTTATGCATGTGTCAATTTCTATTACAAATTTTATGTGTTTTTCTATTACAAATTTATTTTGACAGGGAAATTTATTAAACATAATCAGGTAAATTAGTCGTGTTGCGTTAGATATCTTGATTTATATTTTTCGCTTGGTTGATTAATTAAATGCATGCATAAGTTTTTTGATTTACATGTAGGAGTTTTTTTCAATGTGTGTATGTGTGTGTGAAGAATTTGGTGGAGGAAACTATTTGGCCAATGTTTGTCCAAAAATGTTTAAAGGCTTTAAGTGCTCTTAGGTTGTTTTCTCTTAAGAAAAAATTTATTTTCTAAGGTGAGTATTTGAAATATGTATCATTCTCATTTTATACATTAGATCCAAACAATTAGATGGATATATAAAATATTTTTGCAAACACTTAACTAAGTTATTCATGTCTTTGTAATAATAAGGAGTTGACAAACATTTGTTACTATTTACTTACTAACAGTTGTCGGGACTTCACTTTTCACTCAAAACTTGGGCTTTCATACTTTTTTTGTTCATCGTGCCACCTTTTGTTTTGAGTTGCTTAAATAATGCCTATATTAGATTGATGTCCCTTTAAATTTTACAATTTAATTTTTATATAAAATTCAAGACAATTTAAGTAAGTTTTTTGCATGTTACTTATCCGTTGCTTGAAAGCCAAATCATATACCTTTTAATGCTGCCAACTCTTGATTGCATGCTTAGAAAGTGCTTTTTTTCTTTCAATTGTCTCACAATTAAAAGTAACGTGCGTTTCCAAAAATAGCCCGCGACAACACGTCAACAACTTAACCAGTCCTTGTCTAATTAAAGATAGACCCCAATAATGCTGAAAAATTGTTTAAAGAATATCGTTAATTGGCATATTTGATGTCAAATTAAAAATAGAGTCAACTCACTTTTTGGGTTAAAACTTTTTTAAAATTTAATCTCCAACATATGCTTTTTAACATAGAGCATTAACATGATTTAAACAAATTATGGGTGGATTATAAATTGATCTAAAAGAATTCTTAGCTGACGTGTTTTGTTGAAACTCAAAACTCTCTAAAGGTTTCTATCCCATATAGGAAAAAAAATAAAACTTTCTTGGTGTTTATTAAGTGAGAAGTTGAAAAGTTAAAATTGAGCCCGAATAGCACCCAAAGAGGAGAAGACCTAAGAAAAGTGGCATTTGAGTTTAAACATGCGCGTGTTGGCTAGGCCTAGGCTTCAAACTAAGTCTAGGTTAGGATTTATTGTAAAATAATATTTTAGGTCACATAAAATTATTTATTATCCATAAAACTTAAATTTGGTTTAGTCTATGAAGAATTATTTCTTCCAACCCATTATTTTTTCAAGTCCAGCCAAGAATGTTAACAGTCTTTTCAATAGCATTTTATATAAATTTGAATCTGAACATTTTTTTAGCTAAATAAATTAAAATTTATGTCCACTATGTTCATATTTAATTCTTGATTTATAGTAGCTAATCAAAGGTTGTGAGAATTAATTTTTTTTAATATTTTAACTTCCAAAATTCACTATAAAAAATAAGGGTGAATGAAGAATTTGAAACAATGTTTTTCAAAATTTCTATACACTCTTTCTCACATCATATTTTAGTGTTTATTCTTTTTTTATGTTTTGGTTTTTTTTTCTAAAATCTAGAGCTTAAGTTCATCTTGTTGAGAAATATTTAAGTTGCATAATCTTTTGTTTAAAGACCTTGTTTAAAACTATATCTAAACTAAGATGTTATTGTTGAAATCTTAGGAAGCATATTACAAACATCTTAGTTGCACAAATAAGAAGTAATAAATTCAAATGATTTATCATTGACGACAACAAAAGTTTCATTGCTTTAAAGTGCATTCAACAAGTAAAAACCTTTATTTATTTTAATTTAAGCATAGTTGTTGTTGTTGTTGCTGCTGCTACCATACATATGGTACTTTGGTTTTATATCAATTGAAAATTTGAATTATTTTATTATAATTATATTGAAATCATGTTTACCATGAGTTTTATTTTTATATATTTATAGATTTATGTTTTGAATGCTTTTATTATGATAAACTAAACATTATCTTTCAATAATTTAATATATTTACAATTATGAAAAAACACATAATACCTCTTCGTCATGATATAAAGACGACAATTCTTGAGCATTTAAGATACAAGACATGATGGATATATTAATATCTTAAAATATTTTATATGTTATACAAAATCATTTAAGTGTAAATTAAAAAAAATACTACTTTATAAAATATTAACAAAAACTAAAAGAGATTGTGTTTTTACTAGACATCACCTCATAAAATACTATTCATTGCAATAATATTTTTTTTTGCTTTATATATATATATATATATATATAATTTCATCTTTCAATATTTGATTTATTAGAGATTGAGTTTCATGATTTTTTGTGGTATGCTTTCTATGTGGTTATTTTAGTTTCATAACCTAAGTCACAGATTTAGCGGGTCAACTAGATTGACTCGAGTTTTTTTTTTATCTATTTTTAATTGTTATTTTGTTTTCAGTTTTATCCTTTAATATCTTTAACATTAGGTTTGATTAAGAACTGAACTTTTTCATTTATTTCGCTTTGTTTTTTATGAGGTTATCTCGATCTTGTAACCTGAGTCATGAGTTTTGCGAGTTAGCCCGGGTAAACTTAGGTTATTTTATAATGTCTTTTTTACTTATTTAATTTCATCATTCAATAACGAGTTTATTGTAAATTATGCTTCATAATTTATTCAATATGCTTTCTATGGGGCTATATCAATCTTATAACCTTGATCGCGAGCTTGACAGGTTAACCTAGAATGACTCGAGTTGTTTTCTTGGTTTATTTTATATGAGTTTATCCTGATATCATGACTCAAATCATGAGTTTGGTGGGTTAATCCGGGTGGACTCGAGTTGTTGTTTGTATCTTTTTTAAAATTATTTTTTAAAAAAATTATTCCTTCAACATTGAGTTGATTGAGAATTATACTTCATAATTTATTTTAATTTACTTTTTATAGAGTTATCCTAGTCTCATGACCTGAATCGTGGATTTGGCAGGCTGACTTGTATTTTTTTTTGTCTCTTAATTTTTTTTAATATCATTTAATAGTAAGTGGATTGAGAATTAAGCTTTATAATTTATTTTATTTTGCTTTATATAGGACTAATAGGTCTTATGACTTGAGTCATGGATTTAAAAGGTTAATCTGGATCAATCTAATATGTTGTCGTTTCAATGTTTTTTTAAAGGATATCGTATTAAATCTTTTTTAGTCAAACTATGTTTTTACACAGTTGTCCAAGTTATTTTTGGACTCCTCGAGTTGACTGGATCAAATTAGACCAACTCCCACACAATTTAGTTTTTTTTATTACAAAATATTAGCTATGCATAACTCTTTTGTATATTAAAAAAAAATAATCGAGCCTGCAACATAGCTTAAAACAACTATCTAGTGATATACCAGAAGTTAAATGCAAGATACATGAAGTTGTACGAGAAAAGCATGCAAATCATGTTATTCATGTTACTTTACAGTTAAATGAATTTGGATATCTAAAGCTCAAATCATTTCAGAAATTATGATGATAGTCATGAAAGAATTGGAAATAGTGTCATTTTTTCTCTTTCAAATTAATTATTACCACATATATTCCCTTTTAATTCGGTATTAGGATAAAATTATATAATATTAAATATAAAAATTAGAAATAATAATTCCATTTTCATTTAAAAGATTTTTTATAATAAAACACAATCATCTATGAGCCAGAAACCAAAAGAAAAAAAAAATGGTGCAGCCAAACTGAGCACAAGTCTCAAGATGTGGGCAAAAGCGTAATTTCAATTCGTGGGCGCGTGGGATTGGGTTTGTTCTGGACCTGGACAGTGTTGTTGAGCAGTGTTTCTTGTAGGGACCTGAAATGTGGGTCCCAGACATAAGCACTGCGGGAGCGGGTTATTATAAATACATGATGGGTGATTCTCTACGATACATTTCACAGGGACGGCATTGCTGAACATTCTTGGACCCGTTGGATAGGATATGATTCGATGTATTTAATGGCTGTGATCAGTAGTTGGTGATCCGATGGTTGATCTTGAAGTTCATTTAACCATGCCTTGATCAAGGTTTTGATGTATTAAACACTTTTTAAAACCTTCGTTAGCTTAGCCGGCACTTCTCGTGGCATTTTTTAAAATTGTTTTGTCGTTGAAAGAGAGCGTTGCTCTTTATTTGAAAAATAAAAAAATAAAATTTGTTGGGACTAACATATCAAAAGAGAAGCCAATAGTAACAAAGCAAGAGGGAGTTTGTTGAAAAGAAAAGAAAAATTTAGGAACTTGGAATGAGTAAATTATGATGTATATATAAATATTTATTTTCGTTTATAATTATGAATTTGCTACCTTGAATAGATCAACTCAACTCCTTTAATTTGATGTCAAAATCTTTAGACAATTTGTCTATATCATGAGAGATTTCTTTGGTGTAAACTAGTTAAAAGAATTCATGTATTTTAAAAATAATCTAAGTTTATTAATTTTTTTTATTAAATAAATGACTTAAGAGTTACTTATCATTTACTAACAAAACATCAATTTTTTTTAAAAGAAATCTTGTTTTTGTTAAATGTGCACTAAATAACTGATATTTTTCCATTAATTACACGTGTTCTATGATAATGTATAGTATTTTTCAAAAAAATAATTAATAAAAAAATATATCAAAATATTGTTTTTAGATTTTAAATAAATATTAAATATAATTGTATTTAAATTCCATTAGAACTTGAAAAAATCAAAATAAAATCATCGTTCTGTTAATCACCATAAATATTTATAATGATTAATTGCAAACTTTTAACTTAAATCTTTGAAAACATTAGAAAAGACATTAATTTAATATTTTTTTTAAAATAAATTTACTTTTAAAGCACATTCAAATGCACTTTAAAACACAATATCAAATAGATACACATATGTCAAGATATAAATTGTTTTTAAAATATTACAATGGAACAAAAAAAAGAGTACATTCTAAAGAGTTAAAGTGTACATGTTAAAATATTATTTTTACATGATTATTTTTTAATTTCTTTAATTACATCATTTTTTTAATACAAAAGAGTTACCTTAACACAAAAATATCTCGTAAGGCTGCGTTTGTTTTTTATCAGCTTTTATGTTTGCGGTGAAACAAACGCAGCAAGGTATTTGGTACCAAACTAAATTATGTTTTGTATCATGGGATCTACTAAAAAATTGAGTTTAAAACGAAGTTTTTGTGCAGCAGTTTTTACATACTTTTTTAATTAAGTTTCTTGAAACCCTGTTTGTTTTTGCGTTTTAAAAGCATTTTTCAAAAAAATTAAAATTAAATTTTTTTTATTGCTTCAAATTAATATATTTTTGGTGTTTTCAAATCATTTTGATGTGCTGATATTAAAAATAATTTTTAAAAAATAAAAAAATTATTTTGGTGCATTTCCAAGTACAAAACATTTTGAAAAGTAACCGTAACTACATTTCCACCAAACATTTTATACATATTTTTTGTTACATATAAACTTTGACCATAATTTTACCAAACACGTATCTAAACCCAACTAGTCACAGCTAACCACACTTTTTTAAAACTTACTTTTTTAAATCACAAAAATTACCTAAAAAACAAACACATTCTAATACAAACTAATAAAGTTTTGATGAAGTGGCATTTATAAATTAAGTTTGAATGTTGATAGCAATGGGGGGTTATGGTGTGTTTACTTATAGTAATTATCAAAGAATTATTTTAAAATATTTCGGGACTATTTAGAAATGTGGTTAATGTTATTTTTTAAAATATCAATACTTCTTCTCTTTGAATTTTTTCATTTAGCCTTTTTTAAATCGCCTTTTTAATTTTCAAAAAGATTTTTCTAATTTATCTTTATTTTTAAGAATAAAAATATTTATTTTTGGATAATATTTTTAATGAGTGCAACCTTGCAAGATATATTTTTTTATTTAATTTAATACAATTAATTTTCTGTATGTCTATTTCTACAATCATTTGATTAAACAAAAAATTAATTTTAATAATTAGAGTCAATAAACACAATCAAGTAAATGAACCATATTACGAGATTAAATATCTTAATCTACATCTCCCTAGACTTTTCCAGATTTGTATTTAGTTATCGTTAATGTCTTTTTTATTTATTTATTGAAATAGATGGTTTTTAATTTATTTAATTAGATGCGTATATAAATTTTTTAATTTACACTTGATTTTTTTATGTAAAAAAATATAAAAAAAAGTTTATATGTTTAATTTTTTATGTTGATAAAAAAAACCCGGTCCTTAGCAAAGAGTGAGTAAAATAGTCATTAATTATAACCACCACTAATAGAACTCTCTTTTCTCTCACTTAAAAAGCCCGTCATAAACCTACCTTTTTGTTTTGTAAGCAACTGTAAAATAACTAGCAATTAATTTTTCTGTAAATATAATACTATTTTTGTTGAAACCCAATAGAAACAATGTAAACAGAAATAATTATAATTAACAATTAAGACATCAACAATTACGATAATATAATTAAATTACCAAACAATTTATATGTATATAAATAGTTAAACGATCAAAATTATTTCACTTCCATAATACAGGGGCAGACATCTAATTAATTCATGTTCTTTTAATTTTCTTATTTCCTCTGTATTTTATTGGACATGCAGCAGTCATGTTTTCGCTTACCCGTGAAGCCATTGGCCTGCATGCACCCCAAAAAAAAAAAAAAAAAATTAAATGAGAATGTCTCTTTAGCCTGCAAATGTTGATGTCAGGAGCTTACTTCATAAGCAGACCAAATTTAAAGCAACGAATGTCTTTTTTCTTTTCTTTTCTTTTCTTTTCTTTTCTTATGGGCAAATCATATTCCTTGAGTGGGATATATATAGGGACAATCATATATATAGCTCGAGTTTCATCCTTGGAAGTGGTAGAGAGTGTTCTTCATTTAATTAATTGTTGTCTTCTTTTCAGCTCCTTTCGTTCTTCTCCCCTACTCATCGTTCTCAAAAAAAAAAAAAAAAAAAAAAAAAAAAAACCTTGAGAGATCATAGCTATAGCAACACTACATACATTATATTTCCGTGATCGTGAATCTTCCGTTCGTTCCTGTCTCTACTACAAGGTGTGTATTTCTACTCATTCTTGTGTTATTTGTTATTGTCTTTATATTATATTATATTATTATTTGTTCATACATGTTTGCAATTATGATCCAGGAAGAAAGAAAGTGAAGTATTAAGGATTATATTTGTGGTTGCAATCGATTGATAGAGAGGTTGTGGGTGTCTAAGTGATCGTGATCTTCCGTTTGTTCCTGTCTCTATTACAAGGTGTGTATTTCTACTAATTCTTGTGTTATTTGTTTTTTTTTATTATATTATTATGTGTTCATGAAGAAAGAAAGTGAAATATTTGTTCAATTTAATCTCTATTTTCTCCTACCAGACTCACTCAATTTCTGTATGCAAGTTTTTATCGAAGTCTATCTCGTTCAAGGGTTAAATAATTGTAAATACAGATCGAATACTTATTATTAAAAAGATTATGGTGTTTTAATTTAATAGTCAATTAGAAAAATAATTAGTTTTAAAATCTTCTTAATAATACATATATAAAATAAAATTAAGACTTTAATCTTGATATCTAACATTTTGAACTTTTACCTTAAATTTGATTGACTTGATGTAAAAGCTCAAATTCACAAGAATAAAATTTATTTGTGTTTGGTGGATTTAAATTAGGGTAATGGTCTAAATAACAGTACTCTTGTAAAAGTTGGATTTATCAGTGCATGGCTAGCTTTCACCACCGTAATTTGATCTTGACACCATCGTTTCTTCTTCTTCTTCTTCTTCTTCTTTTTTATTATATCACTTATGGTTTTTTTATTTATTAGAAAGCTCAAAAATCCACGAACTTCATAGTAATAACAGCCCTTCCGATTACTTAATAACTGATGAAATTAGAGTCATTTTAATCAAATCATCTTCAATAGATAAAGCTATAATGTAATTATTTGCTAGGCTAAGCGTATTTGTATATTCATAGTTCCAGTTAAATTCTAAATACTATAAATTTACAAGGATTTGTATGATGTTAAGAGAAATATTCCCATTTAGCCAACACTAAGATAATTTTTTGCGCTATGCTGTGAGTCGAATCAACTTTTTTTAAAGCAAAAAAAAATATCTAGGTGTACTTATCATGTTTTCTAGTGGAAAAAAACTGTGGGGGTTATAGCGATTTAGTCGACTTTATAGATTCGAAGACAATACAAACGAGTGGTAAAGTAATAGTTTGACTAAAAAAATAATGAAGATATTTTTTTAAAAAATATTAAGATGACAATATATTGGATTGATTTGAATTTACTCGAATCAACTCATGTTAACCTGTCAAGTCCCCAACCTAATTTATAAGACCCTAATAACTCTATAGAAGACAAATAAGAAAAAATATTAACACAAATTTCTAGTCAACTCAATATTATAGGATGAAATTGAAAAAAAAATTAAAAAAAACACAAAAAACACATGACTTGAGTCAACCCAATTTAACCGATCAAAATCGTGACCCGAGTCATGAGGCCGAGATAACCTCAAATAAAGCAAAATAAAATAAATTATCAAGCCTCATTCTTGATCAACCCAATATTGAAGGTTGAAATTAAAAAAAAAAACATTCAATTGAAAAAGGATAAAAAAAACCCTAAGGCAACTAGGCTAACCCGTGACCAGAATCATAAGACCGTGATAAATCCATAGAAAGCAAATAAAAAAAATTATGAAACTCAATTTTCAATCAACTCAATGTTGAAGGAATGAATTGAAAAAATATCAATTAAAAAAACTCGTGACTCGAGTCCTGAAACCATGATAATCCCATAAAAAAAAATAAATGAATATTAAGCCTAATTTCCAATCAATCTAATATTGAAGGATGAAGTTCAACAAAAAAAAAATTTAACTAAAAAGAATAAAAGATAACTTAAATCAACTTATACTAACCTACCAAATCCGGATAATGAGACTAGAATAACTCAATAAAAAATAAATTAAAACAAATTATAAAATCTAATATCTATTAAATCCAATATTTGAGGATGAAATTGAAAAATAAAAGTTTGAACTAAAAAAAACTTGAGGATTAAATTGAAAAAAGCCAAAGCATCTCACTATTCATTGCTATAGTGAAATGCCAAAACCTCATATTATATGTTAATTATTCGAATGTATGGTTAGTCTATCAGAAATAAAATTCTTATAAATTCCCTAGTTAATGCAAAATAGAGTGT